>LGVC01013312.1_pt1 | contig 11297 bp, 9 predicted proteins | sample 469851 | NCBI WGS metagenome assembly LGVC01 (sample SAMN03857202, study PRJNA290197) | marine sediment metagenome | biome: ocean floor; feature: cold seep; material: sediment; isolation source: sample #5133, Elevator 3A push core 47, collected at Hydrate Ridge North... ...
TATGTATGTAGAGTCCACATTCGGGGATCTTGATCCGAGTAGGTTCAAACATCCTGATAATGGGGGGTGCCCTGCCCTGAAACACGCTGATGCGTGGCTGCTGTTTTCGTGCGAGCAGTCAAAGGGGAATTTGTTTGAATTGACCCCTGTAAAAGGGGTAGTCTGCAATAAACCAATGGTAAGCGTGAACCGGGGTTTTAATGCAGTCATTGAATCGATCATACACGCCACGCGGTATCAATTGAAGCGGGATCCAAAATATCTTGACTTGATCCGGCATTATGAGCAAATTGTCCAGGTATGTGGTGGAACTCGTGAGAAAGATGCGATCTTAAAACTTAAAAAGATCATGGAAGGACTGTCATGAAATCAAAACTCGAATGTATCCCCTGCCTTCTGAAACAGTCGCTCAACGCCACAGGGGTGGTGACTGACGACCCGGTAGTACAGGAAAAGGTGCTGAAATCCGTGATGACGGTATTACAGGACATGCCGCTTAACAAAAGCCCACCATCCATTGCGCACGCCGTGTACTCTATAGTACACGATATTACTGGCTGCGATGATCCGTACAGGTCGCTTAAAGCAGAATACAACGCCATTGCAATGGAAATGTATCCGTGCCTCAAGGGAATCATAAATGAATCGGAAGACCGGCTTTTTACCGCGATAAAACTTGCGATCGCCGGAAATATCATCGACTTTGGGGCAGATATCCAGTTCAACATCAGAACGACGATAAAAGATACCTTGACTCGTGAATTTGCAATAAATGACTATCCCGAGTTTGTAGAATCACTCGAAAAATCAGATAACATTCTTTATCTTGCAGACAATGCGGGGGAAGTGGTTTTTGATCGGCTATTAATTGAAGAGATCAAAGATCGTGTTAATATTATATATGCAGTCAAAAAGAATCCGATCATCAACGATGCGACGACGGATGATGCGATCTTCTGTGGGATCGACTCGCTTGCAGAGATCGTCACGACCGCGGATACGCCGGGCACGATCCTTGAGCGATGCGATCCTGAGTTCGTTGCCACGTATCGATCGGCGGACATGATCATCAGCAAGGGGCAGGGAAACTATGAATCGCTAAGTGAAGAGGATGGTAACATTTTCTTCATGCTGCTTGCGAAATGCCCTGTGATCGCAGCCGATCTTGATGTCGAGCTCAGGGGCGCGGTGCTGAAACACAAGAGTGATGTGAAGTGAAATTGACGTATGTGTTTAGCTGAGCGAAAAAACCGGAGACCACGGATACACGCTTCCGGATCCGTGGCTTCTAAACTTAAAACTGATCTGTCGGTGCTGACGCAGGTTTGGGGGATTCCGGTTGTGCCTCCATTCCCACCTCTCGCACCGTGAACTTGTCAAGTTCATTCATCAGCATCTGTGTCACGTCAGCAAGTCCCTGTGCCTCAGCAGTCATCTCCTCGATAGCAGCCGTCTGTTCCTCAACAGCAGCCGAACTCTCCTCTGATGCGGATGCGCTCTCCTCGGATATACTTGCGACCTCGTTCATACCGTCAACGATCTGCTCCATGACCTCGGCAGCATGTTGGGCACCAGTATTGATCTCTTGCACCATGCCACTAACCTCATTGATCGCCCCTGCCACATCATCGACTCCGTCCAGTGCGTCATGTAGCAATTCATCACCCTTGGTCGCCTCATCCACCGCCGTGCCAGTCGCTGTTATCGCATGTTCTCCTGACTTCTGTATGCGTTCGATCGCAACACCTGATTCAGCCGCTGCCGCCTTGACTTTCTCTGCGAGGTTCTTCACGGCATCAGCCACAACCGCAAAGCCCCTGCCTGCTTCGCCTGCTCTTGCGGCTTCGATCGATGCATTGAGTCCAAGCATATTAGTCTGGTCTGCAACATCGGTGATGACCTCCCCCATCTCACCGACTTTCTCAATCGCGGTGTTCATCTCAGAAACGGTCTCTGACGTCTTTGCGATCCCTTCCTGGATACGCGCCAGACCTTCGAGCGTCTTCTTTGCAGCATCCTGCACATAACTCGACGCATCGACAGCCCCCTGCCCCCGCTCTGCTGATCGGTTGGCGTTCGTGGAGGTCTGCATGATCTCTGCTGCCGCAGTTTCAACATTCCGTGCCGTGGCCTGCGCAAGTTCTGCGAGTTTCTGCGAGCCATCGGCGACCTGCTGCGATGCGGATGAGAGTTGTTCCATGCCGCCACCCATCTCTTGCGCTGCCGCTGAGAGTGCCTGCGCCGTGCCAAGCACCCGCTCGCTAACGCCCCTTGCACTCATGACCGTGCCTGAGAGCACACCGACCAGCGAGTCTACCGAATCCATAAGTTTGGCGTACTCGCCTTTTGCATGGATCTCCGGTTTGACAGTCAGGTCGCCTTCAGCCGCCTTTCCGGCAATACGGTCCCCCTCAGCGATAATCGCTCTTAGATCTGCCTTCATCCCCGCAAACGTACTGGCAAGCGCCCCAAGTTCGTCTTTTGAGTCAACACCCGAATCATAGTCAAAGTCCCCGTCCCTGATCCTGCTAGCGTCAGTCATGATCCGGTTAAGGGGCTTTGTTATGCTGTTTGCAAAGAAGTACGCAATAATCACTCCCACAATGATCGCAATAAGGCATACAAGGATTGTTACGTTCCTGACCTTCGTTATCGGGTCTGCAAAGTCTTCGTTATAGCAACTGGCTCCGATTACCCAGTCAAACTCAGGCGAGTATGCGATTCCTGCAAGCTTCATTCGTGGCTTGTTCTCGCCCGGATTCTGCCACAGGTAGTCCTGCACAAAAGTCTCGTCCCCGTTAAGTGCCGCCCCTTTGTTGCAAATCTCCTGGATGAAGTAAGCTCCGGATGCGTCCTTTGCGTTCCAGATGTTGTCACCGTCACGCGTCCTGCCGCCTGACAGGACATAGTTGCCCTCTGTGTCAAGTATATAAACATAACCCGTTTTTCCGATAACAACCTCTGCAAGGCTGTTCATCATATCGTCCTGAAACTCTGCCTGCTTGACTCCGACATATAGGATACCGATCGCCGTTCCGTCCGAGTTTTTGATTGGCTCATACGCTGTCTGGTAGTCTGCATTCACGACCCACGCCGTGCCATAGTATGTCTTTCCGCCCTTCACGACCGTATCATACACAGTGCCTGAGATCGTTGTTCCAACCGCCCGGTTCCCGTCGGTCTTAAGGACGTTTGTTGATATCCGGAGGTGGTCCTGGAAGATCGTTGCTGTGCCACCGACAATCGACTGCACCGCATCAACGATTTCATAGTTGTAATTGAGCACGTAGCCTCCGACAACAGTCCCCGCGGTCGTGCCATCGACCACGATCGGATAGACGCTGGTCAGCACCATGCCGTCATTGCCTGCGCCAACCTGTCCCGAAAGCCCCTCATTTGCGATGTACTGGCTGCCTATGATCTCTGTTGCTGCGAAACCGCTGCCAACCCCTTTACGCACCAGACCGGGCACGAACGTATCACCAGTCTTTGTGCTGCTCGCCCTTGCGATCACTTTTCCTCTGGTGTCAGTTACTGTAAGAATATCAAACCCCTCTTTTTGCGCAATTCCGGCAAGCACGTTATGCATGCTCCCCGGATCGCTGAATGAGCTTATCACATCGGGGTGCACTGCGACTCTACTTGTTCTCCGGTCCGCATACCCAAGATGCTCCTGATAGTGCGACCGGGCTACTTGAAGATCGCTCCTGAGCTTCTGCTGGATCATGTCGTAATTGCTCTCAACCTGCGCTTTTGCAAGCAGCACCTCCTGCTGCAAGAGCACACTGGATTGTTCGTTAATCCCGCTCTTTGTGGCATTGTAACTTGCAAGTCCAAGCACTAAAACAGGAATCGTGACGAGTATAAGGCATATAGCCATCAGTTTCGTCTTTATCTTGATGTCTTTTAGTTTTTCCATGTTTAACCCCCTTATGGATTGATATGGTAGAACAGTTATGGTGTCTACCCCGCCCCACTATTATTATTCTATGATAGCCGTTGCATATAATCATTTCGCGCGGGCGCTTGGGCGGGCAAGACTTCCTGATCTTTTCGGGCGATGCCCGGGGTCTGATAAAATCGGCGTCGCGGTGGTTTTCGCATATCCAAAAACCACCGGAAAGACACCAGAAAGACTATAGATGCCACCCGACAAATCATGTCGCTATGCCTTGCTTCGAAATCGCGCATAAGGACTCAGCCGGCAGAATCGGCAGACTCTACACCAGCCACGGGAGAATTGAGACTCCAACCGTCATGCCCGTGATCAATCCGAATATATCGATGGTGGATGCACCCGAACTTGCGAAATTCGGAGCAGAGATTGTCATCACCAACGCATACATCATATACCGTAACCCAAAATTAAGAGAGTATGCAATCGAGAACGGCGTGCATTCCCTGCTTAATTTCGATGGTGCAGTTATGACCGATTCAGGATCGTACCAGCTCTCGGTGTACCATGATATCGAGATCACATCTAACGAAATTGTCAAGTTTCAGCAGGAAATCGGCTCAGACATCGGTGTGCCGCTCGATATCCCAACACCGCCAGACGTATCACACGAACAGGCAGAATCCGAGATGAGAACGACGATCGAGCGGTGCAAGGATGCGCGTGGGCTGACGCAGAGTTCTATGCTTCTTGCAGGACCCGTGCAGGGCGCAACTTACTCTGATTTGCGGCACGAATGNNGGACCGGTTTTGACGTCTACCCGATAGGTGCGGTTGTACCGCTGCTCGCAAATTACCGGTTTGCGGAGATGGTAGACGTGATCGTCGCATCAAAGAAAGGGCTTTCTCCGGCGGCACCGGTTCATCTCTTTGGTGCGGGGCATCCCGCGATGTTTGCTCTTGCGGTTGCACTCGGGTGCGATCTCTTTGATTCGGCGGCTTACGCACTCTATGCGAAGGGCGGGCGGTATTTCACTACTGATGGGACGTACCATCTGAACGATCTCCAGCATCTCCCGTGCTCATGCCCTGTATGTACGTCATACACCGCAGAGGAATTAAAAGAGGAAGTTCGGAGTGAAAATTATATCTCGCTTGCAAAACACAATCTTTATGCAACCTTTGCAGAAATAAACCTGATAAAACAATGCATCATTGAAGGAAACCTATGGGAGCTTGTTGAACGCAGATGCAGGGCGCATCCGAGGTTGCTTGATGGACTCAAGCGTGCGGTCAGCCATGCGGACTGGATCGAGCGGTTCGATCCGATCCGGAAATCAACGTTCTTCTACTGCGGAAGCGAATCCGCACGCCGTGCAGAGGTTCTCCGGTTTGGAGATCGACTTGATCGATTCGATTTGCACGGAACGGTGCTCATCCGCACACGGAAGACCCGTGGGGAGGATCAATTTGACCATGTGCTCAACCTGAAAGCACCGTTTGGTGCGTATCCGGTGGAGCTTGGCGAGACTTACCCGTTTAATGCGGAGGTGCCAGAGTTGTCAGAACCGGACTGGGAGGCGGCTTTAGTTGCACTCGGAAACGTGCTTCGCCTGATCAAGCTCAATCCGGATGCACAGTTCACGGTTGCCTGCGAATGGGCACATCCGCTGATTGCTGATATCAGGAGTTGTCCGAACGTGGATGACTAAATGGCGGATGATAAAGATTCAGGTGGTGTCGCCGCTTGTTAGGGGGGTAGCCCCCTTCGAACCGAAATGGGGCATTGACGTCAAGGGCGAGTGTGATCATTCCCGAGTTCATCCAAAGACATAATAACACCTACAGACAATTCCATGGCTTGAGAGAGGAAGAGCAGCCGCCGCGACATCCGTGTCGTGAGGAAAGTCCCTCCACCCCCGGACACATGGACGCCGAAATGGCGTAGGGCGAGAGTTCTGGCTCTGACACAGAAACGATACCATGATATGGTAATGCTGTGATGCCGGATAGGCTGAGGTCACATATTGTGGATGGAACGGTGAAACCCCATGGGTGCAAGCCTGTACGGGATCGGCGAGAAATTGCTGGCAGCGTCCGGCTGTATTTCCCGGGTAATGGCGCTTTAGTCGAATGCTGCTGAGAACAGAAGGGGGCTTACTCTCCTCACTCAAATTATACAGACTTGGCACCGACACAAAATGAAAATGGTGCGCAGGATGACTGGATGTTATAGTGTACATACCATGAAAAAAGTGCGGGTAGTTGAGGCAACAAAGAGGATAAGGGCTACAGTTGGTGGCAGCAAAGCGATTATAATCGCAAATCACCTCTTATGCGATGGTAGGGGATTGGGAGAGATTCCTTTCACAAGGGTTTGATGACTACATCGAGGAGCCCATGGACCCATGCACAATAGTAAAAGAGATCGAGGAATATGCCAATAAAACAGACCGTCCTCGTGGTGGATGACCGGGGAGTTGACAGACTTCTCCTAAGAAAGCTGCTTGAGAGACACTGCTACACGGTGCTGGAAGCAGCCGACGGCGAGGAGGGGCTTGAGATGGCCAGGTTCTATGAGCCCGAACTAATCATCGCCGATACATTGATGCCGAGAATGGATGGCTTTGAGTTCCTGAAAAACATTAAAACAGACGAAAAGACAAAAAAAATACCTTGCATCATCTATTCTGCGGTTTACACCGGTTACGATGATGAGAAACTTGCCCTATTGCTTGGAGCAAGTGATTTCATCCCAAAACCCCTCGATGTAGGGGAATTCCTGAAGAAGGTAGAGGTTGCAATCGAGGGTGCCAGCGATGGTGTGGAGACCGTACTGGCGGGACTGGCTCTGGATGAGGAAGAGTATCTCAGGAGATACAGCCATGTTGTGGCAGCGAGGCTTGAAGAGAAGGTAAGCGAGCTTGAAGCGACAAATGAACGTCTCCAGCTCACGGTCGCGGATGGGTTGCGGGCAGAGGATGCGCTACAGAAGGAGAGAGATAGGGCGCAACAATACCTTGATGTCGCAGGGGTTGCGCTCATAGTCATTGGTGCCGATCGGAAGGTCATCCTTGTGAACCGGAAGGGCTGCGAGATTTTGGGATACGAAAATGAAGGCGAGATTATTGGCAAAGATTGGTTCGATAATTTCCTGCCTGAGAGATTGAGCGGCGGGGTGGAAGAGGTTTTCGAATCGTTGATGGCAGGAGAGATTGAGCCAGTTGAACATTACGAAAACCCAGTCTTGACCAGAGATGGCCGGGAGAAAATCGTCGCATGGCACAATACCGTACTAAGGGACGAAAATAGGAAAATCTACGCCACCCTCTGTTCCGGAGAGGACATTACCGAGCGCAGGTGGGCGGAGGATGCGCTGCGCATCGAGCGTGAAAATTTCACCAACATTCTGGAGTCTATGGCGGATGGGGTTTACATCGTCAATCAACAATACGACGTCCAGTACGTAAATTCCGTGCTTAAGAAAGATTTTGGCTCGTCCGAGGGGCGTAAGTGTTATAAATACTTCCACGACCTGGATGCTGCCTGCCCATGGTGTAAGAATTCGGACGTTTTTGCAGGAGAAAACGTTCGTTGGGAATGGCATTCCCCCAAAAATCAAAGGACGTATGAGCTCGTGGATACTCCCCTGAAAAACCCGGATGGCAGCGTATCAAAGCTGGAAATATTCCACGACATCACCGAACGTAAGCGGGCGCAAGAGGTACTCGAGATGAAAATGGGGGAACTGAGAAGATTTAACGGGATGGCGGTGGACCGGGAGCTAAAAATGGTGGAATTAAAGAAGAAAATAAACGACCTACTTCAGGAAAGGGGGAAGAAACCTCGCTATGAGGTACCTGAATAGTTAATAGAGAGTGGAGAGAGGGAAAGAGGAGGAGATGGGAAAAATGAACATCCAAACAACGTTTCTTGTCGTTATGCTTTCGCTTGTGTTGATTACATGCATGGCTGCAATCCTGATTGGCAGAACCGTTTCAACAAGTATCATCGAAGAACAGGTTAGCACTAACTTAGAGACCACCGCACAATCAAGAGCGAACCATATAGGGACTGTTTTAGGTGCGTATAACCATGAGACTGGAACGATGGGCTTGCGCCCGATAAAGATTCTCACGGAAGATTCGGTTGGGAGGGACAACCTTTGACATCAAATTTGACATGGACGATAGCAGATAGAGAGCTTAAAATAGTAGAATTGAAGAAGAAGATGAACAGGTTTCTTTAAGAATTGGGGAAGGAACCGCTTTATAGGACATCTTAACAACTTAACGCAGGGGTAGATAAATGAATATCCGAACAAAGTTTCTTGCAGTCATGTTGTCGCTGGTTTTGATTACAGGCATGACTGTAATCCTGATTGGTAGAACCGTTTCAACAAGCATCATTGAGGAACAGGTTGGCAATCATCTGGAGACCACCACACAATCAAGAGCGTACCATGTCGAGACGGTTTTAGGGGGGTATAAAGAGTCCGCTTGTATGATTGCAACAGGAAATGCCTTTATAGATGTAGTGGATGAGAGCAAGAATCATACAGAGAATATGGCTTCGGTTAACAGAAGAATAAATGGTATGCTACAATCTCATGAAGATATTTCAAGTATCGAAGTTCTGGATAAAAATGGCATCGTGATTTCTTCCAGTCATGCGGACGTAGGATATGATAAAAGTGCGAGTGAAATTTTCTCGAAAGGGAGAGAAGAAGTTCACATCGTGGATATTCACACTTCCGTATTCACTGGAAATGAGGTCCTGAGTGTAGCATCGCCGATCATGGTTGATGACGAGTTCGCAGGGGTTGTTATTGTAAATTTTGATGCAAAAGAAATATTTGAGATAGCAACCGACAGAACCGGCCTTGGCAAGACTGGGGAGATATATATCATAAACAGGGACGGTTACATGATAACGCCATTGAGGTTTATTAATGATACACTCCCGAAACAAGATGCTTATCCGGAGCATTTTATCGGCAGGGAGACTCACAAACCAGAAGCAGCGTTATACAATAATTATCGCGGTCTGGCAGTCATTGGGGCTCATGCACCCATACCTGCGATGGACTGGTGCTTGCGGGCAGAGATTGATGAAGCGGAAGCGTTTGCAACAGTTGCCCGACTAACTACCATGCTGTTTTCTGCCCTTCTAGGTCTTTTACTTCTGGGTGTAATGATCTGCATCCGGGCATCTAAAACGATAACAAATCCGATTGTAAGATTACATCATGGCACTGAAGAGATCATGAAAGGGAACCTGGATTGTAAAGTCAGTACACGGGCAAGAGATGAAATCGGACAATTGTCAAGAACGTTCGATAAAATGACTGCCAATCTGAAAGAATCCGGTGAAGAACTGGAAGAGTACAGCAGAGGTCTCGAAAAGAAGGTAGAAGAGAGAACTGTGAGATTGGGGGAGCTGCTCAGGAAAAGTGAGCGGCAAAGGGCTGCGATGATGAACATTGCGCAAGACCTTAAAGATACGAACATGGAGTTAAGCGCGGAGATCAATGAGCGCAAGCTGGCAGAGGAAGCCGTGGCAGTGGAAAGGCGCAGACTTGCGGACATACTTCAAGGCACTAATGCGGGCACATGGGAGTGGAATGTCCGGACCGGAGAGACCACATTCAATGAGCGCTGGGCGGATATTATCGGCTACACCTTGGAAGAGCTTTCTCCGGTTTCTATTGATACCTGGATTAAATTTACGCATCCCGACGATCTCAAGGCGTCAGACGAGTTGTTGGAAAAACACTTTGATGGCACGTTGGATTACTATGAGTGTGAAGCGCGCATGCGTCACAAGAATGGGGATTGGGTTTGGGTGCTCGACAGAGGGAAAGTTGCGACATGGACGGAAGATGGCAAACCCCTCCTGATGTCCGGCACTCATCAGGACGTTACCAAGCGGGTGCGGGCGAAGGAACAAATCAAAGCAGCCCTGAAGGAAAAGGAAGTGCTTCTGCGGGAGATTCACCATCGCGTAAAGAACAACCTCCAGATTGTGTCAAGCCTGCTCGATATGCAGGCAAGAGGTGCCAGGAGCAAAGACGTGGTCGATGCGCTCACTGAATCCAAGGATCGGCTAAATGCTATGGCACTCATCCACTCCCAATTGTACGAAAGCGGTGATCTGGCAGAGATCAATATGAAGGGTTTTGTAAGTAAGTTGCTTATGCAGCTCTTACAGAGTCATCGGGTTCAGGGTACAGAGATTACCCCGGTTGTTGCCGTAGCCGATCATCCCGTCCCGATATCTACGGCAGTGCCGGTCGGATTAATTGTCAATGAACTGCTCTCAAACGCCATGAAACACGCTTTTGTCGGCAGAAATGAAGGGACGGTTAAGGTCAGTCTCACTGCATCAGAAGAAGGCAGAATCAACCTGACGGTGAGCGATGATGGTGTCGGACTCCCTGCCGGATTCGATATCAATAAAACCGGAACGCTGGGCTTGCGCCTGATAAAAATCCTCACGGAAGACCAGTTGCGTGGGACCCTAAAGGTCATCAGTAAGGAAGGCACAACCTTTAATATAGAATTTAACATAAGATACTAAGGGCGGGTTGAATGCGGAAAGCAAAGATATTGATTGTTGAGGATGAAGCTGTCGTGGCTGAAAACCTGGAAATGGTGATCGGCGATGGCGGCTATGATGTGGTCGGGCGCGCCGACAATGCAGACGATGCCGTAACTGCCGCAAGTGAACTTAAGCCCGACCTGATATTGATGGATATCATCCTACGTGGGCAGAAAAATGGCATAGACGCATCCTACGAAATAAAAGAGAAATTAGACATCCCTGTTATATTTTTGACCGCATATTCCGATTTTAAATTGGTCGATAGAGCCAAGAGCACCGAACCTTATGCATACATCGTTAAGCCGTTTCAGGAGGGGGAACTATTCGCATCAATCGAGATGGCTCTGTACAAAAGCCAGATAGAAAGGAGGTTGAGAGAGAGCGAGACAAAATTCAGAGATCTGACTGAATTATTGCCACAAACCGTTTTTGAAACGGATGAACGAGGCAATCTCACGTTTGCCAACCGTGCCGGATTTGACCGTTTCGGCTATACTCGGGATGACTTTGAAGGGATTTTGACCATCCTCCAGATGGTATCCCCGGAAGACCGGGACATAGCTAAAGAAAATATTGGGAAAGTCATGAGGGGTGATGATATAGGTGGCGTGGAATACCTGATGCAGAGGAAAGATGGCGGAACGTTCCCTGCCATTGTATATGCTAGCCCTATTATTTACAAAAACAAACATGTCGGATTGAGAGGAGTCCTTATAGATATTACCAGTCGTAAACAAGCAGAGAAGCGTATCAAAGAGGAATATAGCCGTGCAGAATTTTATATCGACCTCATGAGCCA
>LGVC01040835.1_pt2 | contig 11239 bp, 10 predicted proteins | sample 469851 | NCBI WGS metagenome assembly LGVC01 (sample SAMN03857202, study PRJNA290197) | marine sediment metagenome | biome: ocean floor; feature: cold seep; material: sediment; isolation source: sample #5133, Elevator 3A push core 47, collected at Hydrate Ridge North... ...
ATTAATCAAACCTTTTTCAGTTACAAGCCCTAATCCCTCTAATAATTCAGTATCACTATCTTTTTGAGGTAATTTTATGTCAGAAATAGTTTCTTTAATCTTACCTGCTCATTCTTTTAGTATATCTACTCACTCTCAAGTAATCTCTTTTGAGGTTTCAATTATATCTCCTCAAGCTTNNGACCTGTTACTATTTCTGCAGCAGGTAATAATGATTCTATTGTTAAAGCTAATCTATTTGCCTCAGGACTAGTTTGTTTAAATTCTTCTAACTTATCTCAACCTGTTTTTACAAATTCAGTAACTCCTTTACCAAAATCAGACTTTATAAAATTATTTAATCACTCTTCAGTTGCTCTTTCTAATCATTCAGGAGCTAATGTTTTTAATCAAGATACAATAACATCTCAGGTAAAGTCAACTCAAGCTCATAGAACATTTAAGGCAGTTCAAATAGTTTTATCGAACATATTACCTCAAGTTGCATCTATTGAAGCATTTAATTCTTCTATTTTACTTAATCTACCCTCTCATGCTTTAAAAAAATCTCATAATAACCCTTTCGTTTCTTCAGGTTTTCATTCACTAAGTAATTTTATATCATCTACTAAAGTAAAACCTCACTCAACTATTTCTTTTAAAGGTTCTTCAACAGTTTCTTTAACTCATTTTAATAATCCTCAAGTTTTTTCTAAAAAACCAGTATCTTCAGCTTCTTTAGTTTCCCTAGCAAATACAGCTCAAATTCAAGTTGGTGCAATAGTAGGTTTATCAATAACTCCTAAGTCTATTAATGGATTACTAGTAGATACTTCTCAGAAGTACCCACTTTCAATCTCATTTTCATTTAATCCTCAATAAGTTTGCATAGTTTTATAAGTTAATATTATTATCTTTTAAANNGTCTTACTTGTTCAGCAGTAGCTTCTCAAGCATTAATTGCTCTTTCAATTTCTTCAGTTAAAGTTTCTTTAGAATATTGAACACCATCATCATCAGTAAATATTACTTCTCATTCAGGTAACTTAATTCAATTTTTAGCTCTATTTAAAGCTCATCTTAAATCTACAACAGCTTTTTTAAAATCTCTTTCACTCATTGTTAGACTTAAACCTCATTTAGAAGCATTTTTTAATAACTCAATATCTTTATCTGTTAATACTCAACTCATTTTATCTAAGTTAGGTAAAGTTAATCCATCAACTAAAGCATCAAATTGAGCCTTAAAATCAGCAGCATCAGTTCAAGCATCAAATGTTATCTCTCAACTATCAGAAGTATTCCTAGCCCAACTATATAATCATATAGCATCACTAAATCAATCTCAAGCTCAAGCATCCATCATTTTATCTAATAAACCTAGTGCTGTTGTATAATCTTCTTTTTTAGCAGCAGTTATGTTTTGTGATTTATATTCTAATGCTTCAGTTAATGATATTCAAGCTTCTTTTAAAGCTTCTTTATTATCTTTTTTTACTAAATCTTTAGTATCTATTGAATCTATTAAAGTTTTTTGAATATCATTAAAAGTTTTATCTTTTCCTATAACATTAGTAGTTCTATATCAATTTACTACCTCTTTAGGTACTTTAACAGTAGATACAACACCTTTACCTTTAATATTACTTGACTTAATAATCCATTCATTACCATCTGAAGTTTCTCAGATAATTACTCCTGTATGTCCATAAGCAGCCATTTCTTTATTATTTGGGTCTACTTGCCAAACAGCAACACTTCATACCTCTCATTCAGCTTCGTTAGCATAAGATAATTTATCATTCCATGTGCTACCTATTTTTTCTCACACAGTTCTTGCAACAATATCATTAACATATTCTCAACATTCTTTCCCTCATGGATTTTTAGGACTTAATTGTTCTTTAGTTAATCTAGTAGGTATAGATGAGCCATTAGGAGTATTTAATAATTCTCTTTCGTTTGCTACTAATGATGTATTATCAGAAGTAAAACCTATTCATTGATTATTTACATTATATACTTCAGTATAAGGTTCTCCTCACTCAAAACTTCATTTAACAGTTACCCCTCATGGAGCATTGTAATCTAAAACTTTATCAATAATTCAATTATCTTGTGCAAAATAGAATCAATCATCTTTTTCTATCCATTTACCTTTAATTTCTCATTTAGCTATTTTAGCTTTATAATCAATTACTTCTAAATCTCTTTGGTGTTTAGTATCTTCAGCAGCAATTTTATTTTTAGCTTCAAACTCAGCTATTGCAACATTACTCATTAATGCTCTATTTGTATTATATTGATTTAATTCTGTTTCATATTGATATTTAGCTTGTCAGTCTTCATACTTCATAAACTCTAATTCTTGACTCACATTATCTTTAAGTCTTGTATAATGTCCTAATTCAGTATTATATTCGTTTAACTTAGTATTTTTAGCTATTGTGATACTTTCTTGTCTATCAGCTATGATTGAAGCTTGTGCAGAACTTGGTAAGTTAGGATATTGTTTTCTAACATCTTTCTTAATCTTAGCTAATTCATCATTATAATCATTAACTTCTCATTCTAGTGTAGTTATTTTAGAACTTGAACTAGTTAATTCTTCACTATTCATTAATTCTTTACTTTTTTCTCTTAAATCTAATCAAGTATAAGTAGGAACAGTTATAGTATTAGCAGTATTTTGTTTCTCAAAGTTCTTTTTATCATAATCTTTAGTTCATGATTGACTTGCATCATATTCTTTTCTATAAGCTTCAAATGCTGCTCTTTGTTCAGGTGGTAATGTTTTATATTGGTCAGAAGTTGTAACTAACTTTCAGTCATTAACAGAAGTCATCATTTCTTCATTACTCATTCAAGCATAAGTTTTAAAGAAGTCTATTCATGCTTTATTCTTTAGGTTAGCTTTAACCATTGCATTAAATTCATCTCTTAACTCAGGATTTTCTGAACTAATCTTAGCAACATCTTCTAAGTTACCAGTTTCTAATGCAGCATTAAATGAAGCAGTTGCTTTTTCATTCTTAGCANNTAGCATCAGTTTCTTTAACTTGTTTATCAGTAACTATCTTTTCTTCAGTTTCTCTTTTAGCTTTATCTAATTCAAACTCTTTCTTTTGGTTATCTAATTCTTTAGCAAATGTATCTTGGTCTGACACCTCAGGTGCTTCAGGTACTATTCAAGGAACAGCTCATGGAGTAGTTTCAGGTCAGTTCTCAGGTACAATATCAGGTACAGCTCAAGGTACTGTTTCAGGTCATTTAACTTCAGGAATAATAGGGTCTTCTATTACTGGCTCAACGATAGGAGCTTCAATCTTTTCTGCTTCTTGTTTATCAAATGCTATTTTTTGTTCAGGTGTAAATTCTCAACCCTCTCAAATGATAAATGTTTTCTTATCAGCCATAATTATTAGTTATTGTTATTAATAATAGTATATAGGTTTTTCTCTAATTATCAATTGATATATTAGCATCAATTTGAGGTGCATTTATTCAAGGAACTAACTCAGGTTCAAATGGTTCTAAGTTATATTCCTTTAAATATTCTGCTTTGTATTCTTTAGGTTGTTTAGTATCAAGTGTCATAATTATATTGTCATTCATGTAAGATAGGCGAGATTTCATCTTGATTATCATTATGTAATTCAACTTTTAATTGAATATCTATAAATTCTCAAGTAGCTCATTTAGTCATTATCTTTCTTGCAATAGTGTCAACAGAATTATTAACTGTATCTACTAAATTCCAACTACCATTATTTTTTCTATAATATACTTTAACATAATTAGCTCAAGCAGTATTAGAGGTTGTATAAGCAATTTGATTTAACTTCTTCTTTAATGTAGTTCATGCACTAAATACTTCTGTAACAAAATATCAATCTTTAGCTGTTTCTCTACTTAGTAAATCTATATAATCTACTCAGTATCAAGTAGCAGTTTTATAAGAATAATATAGTTTCTTTGTTTCAGTTTGATATAACATACTATTTAATTCTTCAAAGTCTTCAAATGCGAAGTTATTAGTTATAATCTTATTAGGACTAGCTACAACTCATTCTATTACTTTACCATATTTATATATTCATGGTATCGAATCAGTAGAAATTCAGTATATATCTCATAAAGCTAATTCTAAACCATTATTAACTTTTCTTAAATCTGTTTCAAAGTTCAGTTTACTAATATATTGTGAATTATCATTAAGTCTATTACTTTCTTTAGGTTTAGTGATTTGTTGTACACTAAATCAACTACCTATATAACTTTCTCAATCAGAAGTAGTTATATAATCTGTATTAGCTCTTTGTGTAACTTGATTAGGATAATACCCTAGTTTTTGATTAGCAGAAAGGACTTGACTTGTTCAATCCCAATAAGATACTATTCAATTACTTTGATATACAACATATTGTGTTCAATGTTGCATTATTCCAGTAATAATATTATCAAATATAGCAAATACAACTATTGCTCATCCACTATCTATTTGATAAATAGTATTACCTATTCATACATATAAGAATGTTCAAGTAACTAGAAAACAAGTTATTCTACTAGAGCCTTTAGCAGCAGCTAGTTTATTAAAATTCCAATTAGTTATAGTTCAATCTAAATTTACATCAGCCCAATGTACTTGATTTGAAGATAATGCAGCATTTTTACCTACAAAATACATCTTTGAACCAAACATAATTCATGCTTCTAATGCAAAATAGTCTGTATCAGTAGCAGATATTGTAGNNTATATCTCTCAAATAGTAGCATCTGTAACTCAATATTCTCAATCATGTCAGCAAATGTGCATTTCATTATCTCAAATACTAGCTGTATTAATGAATCAGTACATAGGAATATTAGTGAGTACAGTTTTATTACTTTTAGGTCATAAAACAGCTCAATAACCATTAGTTATTCAGTCTATATTTCTTGAATCAATAACTCAAGGTCATCCAGTTAAGAAATCATCTTGAGCTACTCCTTTGTAGAATTGATTGTAAGTTCTTATTGCTTTAGCCATTATCTCATAGAATTAGGAACTATAACTTGTTTTACAATTGGTTGGTTGTATCTTGATTTAATGAAAGAAAGCATATCTCCTATTCCTTTATCATATTTTTTTTGTGCAACTTGTGCTTCGTTTTCTTTAGCTTGTCATAGGAAAATATCAATCCTAAGACCATCAGAAATTAATTTGTGATATTGGTAAGGTAATTCTATTTCTTCTTCTGTACTAGCAGTTGTAATTGCTTCAGGTTTATGTATAACAAAGATTTCTAGACCATCTGCAACTATTTCTGTTGGTGCAGGGTATATAAATATAGAAGTATCTTGTATATAAAAGAAAGGTTCGTTCTTACTTTGATTAGTTTTATAGTAATCAGGATGTTCAGATAAAACTCAAGGGTTTTGATACTTANNTTTAATATCTAAATCATCAGGAGCTATTCCTAGTTTTTCTACTAAGTATTCACTTTGTCCAACAACTGTATTACTTTCTCATATATCCCAAAAGTAATCTCATTTAGTAACATTAACTATCTCATCAACTAACTCTTGGTATCTTAGATTCATATCTTCAGAAGCATCTGAAATATCATAATCATCAGGATTAGTATGAGTTTGTCTTAAAGCTCTAGTATATATCGCTGTTCAGTTCATAGTATATATTTTTAAGTATTATTTGTATATAATATAACATAATTAGATTTTAAAGCAATAAAAAAAGAGAGTGAACTTAATCACTCCCTTTTAGGTATTATTTAGCAGATGCTTTAGCAATTGCTTTTTCGTTATCAATAAAGAATTTCATTTTAGCTTTTCTTTCAGCAATTTTNNTGCCTTGCTTCTTCATGGGTGGTTTCAATTTTTTTATCAGCCATTTTTAATTTGGTTAATTAATAATTATGCAACAATTTTGTTAGCAACGATTCTTACTGGGTTTAAACCTAGTACATCCATACCATATACATTTTCAAATAATAAACTTGAAGACATAGAGTTTGCACCATCAGTTACTTTAAATTTATTCATTTGTTCAGCACCATTGATAGATTCAGCATCGAATGCAATCATATAAGTATCAGAACCATCAACTGGTATGTGATTTGATTGGTAAACTTCATATCCTGAGATATTACCGATATATGCTTTTTCTCTAGCAGTAAGTCCACCAGCAGTTCCAGTATATACAGGAGATTGTCTTAATAGTGAAGCTCTTTTAGCATCAATAAATAAATATTGAGTTTCAACTCCATCTAAACCTGCTTCATCGTGAGTAACTCTCATTTCTTCGATATCAGCATAAACCGTAGCAGCAGTAACAGTAGTAGCAGCACCTGAATTTAATACAGTACCTGCACCTGCAACAGCAATAGCTAAAGCATATTTATCTAAGTTTCGTGCAGCAGCATTAGAGATAAGTTCAGTTAATTTTAATTGAACATTTAAGTTATTTCTAATTTCTTCAATATCTTTGATTTGGAAGTTTTTGTTTTTAACTTGGTCTACTACTAATGAATCAGATAATTCAACATAAGCAGTTTCAGATATAGCTAGTCCAGAAGAAGCAGCAGTATCTAAGTCAATGTTATTCATGTATTTAACAAGAACAGTATCTCATTGGTTAGCTAAATCAGCTTGTAAGCTCATATTAACTAAAGGAAAAGCAATAGTTTTGCTTTCTATTTGTGATTGGTATTGGTTGTTAAGATTATCAACAACAACAGTAGTGTTTACAGCCATTTTTAGTGTAATTAGGTTTTAAGATTATTTTACTGTAATCTTACCTGCTTTATAGTCTTTTAATAACTCTGTATACTTACTAGGATTAACTTTACCTATTTCAGCAAGTTGTTCCATAGTATAAGCTCCAGTAGTATTGCTAGGACTTCAAGAGGTAAAATTAGCATTATTTGTGTTTTGCCTTGCAGCAATTGTAGGGTCTTTTGCTTCTACTAATATTTTAGCATCATCTAACCCATATCATTTAGAGGTGTATGCTTTAAAATCTTCACTATTAACTAATTCAGGATTAGCAGCTTCAAATGCTATCTCTTTATTGAGATTAATTATTTCTTCTCTAGTTAGTCAAGCAGGGGTTTCAATTTTAACCTTGTCCGACTTGTTTTCTTTTTTAAGATTGTATATTTTATCTCAAAGAGTAGTGTTTTTCTCTTCTAATTCTGTTGCTTTAGTTTGTAAAGCTTCTATTTCTGCTACTTGTTCAGTAGTCATTCCCTCTATGTTTACCATATGACATTGGTTTATGCGAATAAAGTAGTTTGTAAAAGATTCTCCAATCTTCAATACTAAATATATACAAAAACATACACTTTGTCAAATAAAAAAGACTAGCCGTAGCTAATCCCTAATTTTAATTACTTTTTCTCTACAATAGATTGTGTAGAAGACTTAGCAGTATTTATTAAATATTCTGCTCAAGCTAATTTATTTTGTGCTCAATTAAGTTTAACTCAAGCTCATTCACTTGCTAAATTGATTGTTTTAAACTCTTTAAGTAAGTTGTACTCCATATCCTTAGCTAGTTTTTCTAATATTTTAAATCCTCTATGATTAACTAAGGCTTTTAAATCATCTTTTTCATTTTGGTCTAATTTCATTTTAGGTTTGGTTAGTGGTTATACGGCTGCATCTTGTAAGCTTGTTACTCATCCATTTTGTGCTTCTTGGTTCATTAACATACTAGCTCACATTTGTTTAGCAGTTCAATCAACTTCAGTTGGTTCTTCTACTGGTTTTGGAGCAGCAGCTAATGCTTTTTTTCTTACAGCAATTGCATTATCTCTAGCTTCTGTTGGTATACCATTTTTATATATTTGAATATATGTATTATGGTCTTCTCATACTTGAGGTGCAGATTCTAATTCAATATCTCTATTTAATTGAGATAAGTGAGCTAGTGCTTTAGATTCATCAGCAGTTGGAGTAATTAAACTTTCTCATTCTAATCCTCTAATTCATGCTTTATCTATATAAGCTCTATCTAAACTATTAGCTTGTGTACTACTATTTGGTAATAAAGGTCTTATAGTTCCATAAACAATAGCTAATTGAGCAAAATCTTGCTTATTCTTAATGTCTTCTTGTGATTTAGACTTAATTGTTATGTAAACTCCTCATTTAGATACAAATTCATTCTTTTTGAATCCATATTGTCTAGGTCAAGTATTTCAAATAACTACAACAGTTTTAGTTTTTTGAGGACTCATGTGAACTTCGTAACTAAGCATAATATTACTCCAAAATCCTATTAGTGTTTGCATATAACTATCAGCCATAAGCAATATCCCTTGATTGATATTTTGTTGTAATGTTTGTATCTCTGCTTTAGTTTGACTACCTGAAAGACTTTGCCCTGAAGCAATAGAACTCATATCAGTAGCTTCTTCATTTAATCTATCAATAGTATTTAATCCATTTTGTACAGCAGGATTATTAGGTCTTGCTTGTTCTAATATAATACTATTAGCAGCATTTTTAGTTGAATCATCAGAAGTATAAGGAATAACAGCAGGTCAAGTAATACTTGCTAAATCATCTGTATCTATACCTAAAGAACTATCAACGAATGTTTTACCACCTAATCATGCTTCAATTGCTTGATATATAAGTAAATTAGTCATTAATGTTTTTCAATCTTGATATTGTCCTGAATCATCTATTAAACTTGCTCATGCAAAACTTCATTTAATTGGATGTGCTCTAAATAAATGTACTCAAAGAGTTATTTTACTAGGGTCAGCTTTTTCTGTATCAGTTAAAGCTCTCATCTTAACAGCTCTAATTAATGTAGCTCTATCTACTCCCCAAGTAGTAAGATATAGATGAAATTCTTTATCTGTACTTGATTTAAAGATTGTGATATGATTATAAGTATCAACTAGTTCTTCTCATACATCAGTATCAGTAAATCCTTTAATAGCATTATTAGCTCTAGCTATTGCTTGTAATTCTTTACTTCTTTCAGCTCTAATTAATGTAACTCTATCAGCATCAAAAGCATCATCAGCTTCTAAAGCAAAGATAGATTTTTGTAATAATGTTCAAAAGAACTTCATTTTATTACCTCTCCAATTATCAGGGTCAGGAAAACATAATCTTGAATCAACATAATGAGGTATTGGTTCTTGGTCATGATTATTCCAACCATCAACAGTCCATACTCAAACTCATTGTAAACCATCATCTACAAGTACATCTTCATACATTCCTCTAATATCCATAGAAACATAATTAGCTTTAAGTACCTTATCAGCATTTTCAGCTATATCTTGTCCTAGAACTCAATTCATAGGTACATTAGTTACTTGAAGTTCATCAGATAATAGTACACTCTTTCTTTTTCTTAGTAATCATTCAATTACTCTAACTTTAACTTTATCTTGGTCAGGAGCAGGTAAAAGATAATCTCTTCACACATTTTCTACTGAAGTTTTCCAAGTCTTAGTATGTTTATCTGCTCTCGCATATTCTTTAGCCATTTTAGCTCTGAGGTTTAACTCATCTTCAGGCGAGAATATATCTCTTATATCCATAGCTTCTTTTTATTAATTATAAAAGCACACAAGTATATTACTACTTTATGTGCTTTATGCAAGCTTATGTCTATCTCTAGTGAATCTTGACTCTAGCTATCTTTTTAACTACTACTGGAGTTGTTAATGCTCTATATATTGTAGCCATATATCTAAACCAATCAGCATCATGTGAAGTAAAATCATGTTTAGGATTTTTTTTAAACTCTCCTAACTTATCATCATATTCATATTGATATAATCATAAATTATTAATGAACTCTTCTAAATCATCTTCTATCCATAAGTATTTAAATATTAATCTTCATGCACTTATTCAACTCTCTATTGTATTTTTAGGTACAACATAACAATCGGGTCATAATAACTTCTTTACAGTTTCTAATCTACTAGTTCAAGTAGCTAGTTCTCTATTAGCTATATCGTGAGGAAAATAATGTTTTTCATATCTATAACCTTTTTCAATTAACTTATTTGTATAATGTTCAAATCAAAATCAACTATTTGCATATCTATCTATAATTCTAATCTCTTTTCAAACTACTTGTATAAATCATATAGCCATTGCATCAGCCATTCATAAATCCCAAAAGGTTGTAACTGGTAAACTTGGGTCATATAATCATTTCTTTACTCTTCATTCTCTATGAGCTTCTGCTAGATGTTTTCAGTACACACTTCATTTTAATTGAGCTTCCCAACTACACTCATACTCTTGCATAAATTCCTCTTCAGTCATTTCAGCTCTTGCATCAGATATTTGTTCCTCATCTAATAATCATGTATCAGTATATCTAAGTAAAGAAGTGTAAAACCTATCATCAAGTAAAGCTCTTTGGTATAATTTAAAGAAAGCATTTTTACCTTTAGGAGTTCCTATCCATGTTACCCATCATCTATTAGCATTAATCATAGGAAATATAATCTCTCAGTATATCCAACTAGGTTGTTGTGCATATTCATCAAATATAACTCAGTATAAATCTAATCATCTCAAACTATCAGGATTCTCAGCACCAAACAATGATAAAGTAGAGCCATTTTCAAAAGTAACCATTAACTCAGATGAATTATATATAAATCATCCTATTTGGTCTCAGAACTTTCTAATAATTCTCCATGCTATCTTCTTTGCTTGCTTATAAGTAGGAGCTATATATCAATAATCATGTACTCATTCACTAATCATACATATTACTTCATCTGCAATAGCTCAAACAGTTTTACCTGCTCTTCTATGAACAACAAGAACATTAAATCTCTTCTTATTACTCATATAGTCTTTTTGCCAAGGTCTTAATGCTTGTGATAAATCTATCTTCATTATATTTGGATTACAATATCTCTATTTGGGTCTAATTTATCTCACTTATCAAATATAGCTTTTCTCTTAGTAGAGTTATTAGCTAAATCTCACATTATCTTTAAATCAGGTAAACTTAATTCATGTTCTCCATCTACTTTTTCTTTCAGTTTTTTATATGTAATACTATTAACTAATTCCATAATATCATCATCCATTTCCAGTACTCTATCTATAATATCGCTTTCTACTCCGTTTTTCTCCACTTCTTTCTTTTGTCTATGAACTGTTCATGCTCATAGTCAAGTCTTTTCTTTCAATTCTTTTTCAGTAGATAGAGGGTTTTTTAATAACTCTTTTGCTACTGTTATTTTATTTTTAAGCTTAT
>LGVC01004545.1_pt1 | contig 11178 bp, 18 predicted proteins | sample 469851 | NCBI WGS metagenome assembly LGVC01 (sample SAMN03857202, study PRJNA290197) | marine sediment metagenome | biome: ocean floor; feature: cold seep; material: sediment; isolation source: sample #5133, Elevator 3A push core 47, collected at Hydrate Ridge North... ...
GCGCCATGCCTAAACCATATGTTTTCACCTCCCCCAAATATCCATCCCAAAATGTAAACTACATCTTTATCACCTCTCACACCTATACTTTTCCCCTTCCGCATCTACCTAAAAATACTCCGACCCCGTGGGTAGGTACATTTGTTCAACCTTGTCAACCAACCTCTAAGCTTGTCTATAAATGATGAAAGTTTATATAGAAGGACTTCTCTATGTATAGTAAGGTGTGTCTATTAGCGGTGAAAACATAAGCCGCGCAACGTAGCGCAACCTAATAAAACAGGAGGGATATAATATGGTGAAATCAAAAGCGGCCGTGGAACGTAAGATGAGAGAGCGTGTTTCAACGGCGGGAACGTATTTAAAGGAGGGGATGTCTGAGGCCCCCGACCCTGTTGATGTCCTATTATCGGACATACCAGGTAACGAGAAGAAATTGGTGGATGGAGTAAGCGAGGCAGTACGTAGAGGTAAATACAAGGCGGGTTTGGAGACAGCGAAAGTCAGAGGCTCTTGGAAGAAGTCACAGGACAGAGCAGCGGCACACTATGAAGAGCGTGCAGACGACATGGTAAACCATTCGATGGAAGGATACGACGAACGTGCAAACTGTATAGAAGCGGCAAAAGCGTCTATAAAGAGTATGCCTTCAACAACGAGAGACCAGAGGATAGCCCGAGGCGCAGCATATGCGAAAGCAATGGGTACCTGCATGGATAGGGTTAAGGGTCTTAAATAATATTCGAGGAGGTGAAGAAGACAAATGGGGATAGTAAATCCTTTTATGGTGAAGAACGCTATAGGTAAAACAGCGGGACAGACTTTAGAGTTAGAGGCAGACCCCGGCCAGAGCTTCCTAGTGAAAGACATACTGATTGGTGAGAACGACGCCACAATGACAGACATAACAGTAGACAAAGCAATGGTAGGACGCTACAGGACAGCAAAGACCTTAGGTAACCACTTAGGTTTTCCTTACGGTATGGGACTACCTGAAGATGCCGCGGTGCAATTCAGATTGAAACCGAGGTTTACCATATTAGAGTACTTAGCACAACAGGGTCTTTTTGCGGGCTTTCCAATAGCGGAAGGTCAGAAAATGGTAATAAGCCCAGCGGTAGCGGCTGAGTATTTAGGGGACGTACAAATAGTATACGAAGAATACGAAGGAAGTGATATAACAAGCGAGCAGGAAAACGGGAGCGAGTCAACCGAGTACATGATAATAAATTACGGAGATGCGGGCGCAGCGATAACAGCGGCGGGGACATTCCATATAAATAACCAAAACTCACCGACAGAGTTTCCACAGTTTCCATACGGTAAAGTAGTACCTGCCAAGACAGAGATAGACCTTTTGGGTATTCTAGCAAGTGACGTACACGACGAGGTAGACAGCACCCACTATATGTATACCACATATTTAAAGTTGGTGCGAGAGAGGTCAGTATTGTTCGACGACGACCGAAACGGTTTACTGTTTAAAGGCGGTCATCCGGTGGTAACAGACGCTGTTACGTACTATGGTTTGGGTAACTCGAAAATAGGCAACTACTCGGATGTGGACATCAAAAGACCTTTTATGTTAAAGGAGCCTATAACGTTCGGAGCAGGTGAGGAGCTAAACATATACACTATAATAGCGGAAGCGGACACCACAGCGGCCTTTGTACAAGCAGACACTGAGATAGGTCTGATAATGAAGATACGGAGAGTGAGCTAATATGATCGCCTATAGCAAAGGGATAGCAGTAACTAGTGCGAATGACGGTGCAACGGCGTTTGAGATAACGTCAACCGAAGAGGAAAAGAAGACAGTAGACTATGTAGAATACACGGACATAGGCGACCATGCTGTATTGATAACAGTCTGGCTTGAACGTGAGAAGATAGTAGACGACGTGCCTTTGGAAGTAGTGGCTGATCTTATGCCGGTACGAAGGATACCGTTAGGTGTAGAAATACCAATAGGCGAGACGCTTACAGCGAAACTTACACCACAAATATCCGGATCGCAGGGCACGATGGACGGGGCGGTGTATTACAGTATAGCGAAATAACCTTTAGGAGAGAGAGTAAAAAATGGTAAAAGATGCTAGGGTGGATGTAGTCCTACAACGTATAGAAGAAGCGGTCGGAGACGAAGTAAAGGTTGAACCAACGCATATTAGACGGTACGGTGTGAATAACATATTCCAACGTACCTTTTCTTATCTTTTTGGTTGGACAGACGCCGGGAAGCCGATAAAGTTAGCAGCGACATCGGCTGGTTGGTTAAAAGTAGCTTCAAGTACAGGAACGGTTTACGAACACGTAGAACGTAAAACGGGAATAGCAGTAGCCGCGAAGTCGATTTTTATAGCGTTTACAAACGGAGTAGGAACAGTAGATGTGGTTGTACAGGACTTTGAGATGTGGCTAATATTATCGAACGACGGCTCAACTGAAGAAGGAGCGATGCGATGTTTACCGGGTATACGGAACACATTTGAGATTACAGCAACGCATTTCAAGGTGCAACGAGCGGATGTAAATGATGTGGAATACGAAGTTTTAGGGATAAGGTGAACGAAAAATGAAGAGTCTAGTAAGGAACGGAGGATTTGAACGGGGTAACATAGATTTCTGGACAGCCTATGATGAGAAGAGCTTTGCGGTTGTAGCAACACCTGTACATAAAGGTAGTTACGCAGGTAAGCTTGTATGTGACGGAGCGAACAAACCGTATATCATGCCGAATGATTATACACCCTTAACAGTAGGTGAAACGCTTTATTTCGAGGCATGGCTAAGAGCGAGCGGTATGTACATAGCGGAAATATACGCTGTGTATTACGATGAGGGTTTAAACGAGATAGACAGTGTATTGATAGACCATTCAAACCCGGGTACATCAAGCTATACACAAAAGATCTGGACTATAGCAGGAGTAGAAGGTGCAGTATATGTACGACCAAAGATATTCTTAGACCATATAACAGTAGACAACTACCTGCTTATAGACGGTGTGGTAATGTACAAATTCAAGCCGGAAGAAGTAATAGGCGGTGCTTGTCTTATGATAGAAGAGACGAACATAAGCGCGGCGGGATCGCACTTCAGCGACTTCTTTATAGTAGCGCCGTTTAAAGAAGCGGAATTCAAGCTGTATGTAGAAACCTGTACAGGGTCAAGCCCGACACTTGATGTTAAGATAGTATCACGAGGTAACTTTGGTAAATGTGAACACGACATCGCGACGTTTACGCAGGTAACGAGTTCGGATAATTTACAGGTAATAGTAATAACGGAGGGTATAGGCACTAAGATTAGGGTAGAAGCTGTGGCTGGAGGTACTCCAACGGATATAGACTTCTATGTAGTAGCAACGTTTAAGAGGTGAAAAAGAATGGAAATAGAGCATTGGAAAGATTTACCTGTGGCGACTGTATTAGCATCCGCTACAGTGTATGGGATGCACTTGAAAATAGACCCTACTATTGTAATGGTAGGTATGATAGGGTTGGTGTTTGTAACGCTAAGTAAGATACTTAGGAACGGAAATTAGGAGTAGGAGCAGAAAAATGGTGTTTACTAGGTACAGCGGCAACCCGGTATTGGATCTAGGAGCAGGAGGAGCTTGGGACGACGTTCTTATTTATCGTATATCGGTACTATACAGAAACAATAAATGGTACCTGTATTACACTGGTAGAGACGGCGCAATTGAACGGATAGGCTTAGCCACGAGTAGTGACGGAGTGTCCTTTACTAAAAACAGCGCTAACCCGTTATTGGATGTAGGAGCAGGTGGAACATGGGACGATGCGCAGATTTATCTTGGTGCCGCAATATACCGAAACGCTAAATGGTACATGTATTATTCAGGGCTAGACGGTACTAATCGGAGGATAGGCTTAGCCACGAGTAAGGACGCTATAAACTGGACTAAATACAGCGGTAACCCGGTATTGGATTTAGGAGCAGGAGGAGCTTGGGACGACTCACATACTTTTGCGGGAGCAGTACTATACAGAAACAATAAATGGTATCTGTATTATACCGGCTATCACGCTCCTAGTTATAAGATAGGCATGGCAACGAGTAGTGACGGAGTGACCTTTACCAAATGTAGCGGTAACCCGGTATTGGATTTAGGAGCAGCCGGTACATGGGACGACGTACATGTTTTTGTTAGAACGGTACTATACAGAAACAATAAATGGCGTATGTATTACACAGCGTATGATGGAGCAAGGTGGAAGATAGGGTTAGCCACGAGTATAGACGGTATAAACTGGACGAAACATGGTGGTAATCCGATATTGACCCAAGGAGGAGGTGGCGCATGGGACGACCAGCATGTTAATTATCCTTCGGTACTATACCGAAACGGTAAATGGTACATGTATTATCCGGGTCACGACGGTACAACCTATAGAATAGGGTTAGCAACAAGTGTAGAAGGGGTGTAAGTAAAAGATGGGTTGGTGGGAAGATTTTTACAGTTTTGCAGGAGGTATAGACGACCATGTGTGGTACATACAGTACCAACTAGAGGAATGGGTTAAGTCATGGGCTCAATGGGCTATTGATAGTATCCGGTGGGCGTATGATATATTAGATCACAGTTGGGAAGATGTGAAGGAGTATGCAGTAGCAGCGGCTGCGTCTGCATACGAGATGCTGGACGACAAGATAGACGACGCTTACAGCTATGCTTTAGGACAGGCAAATGAAGCCTATAATAACGCTGTTAGCAAGGTAAATGTAGTAGCATACGACTTGAGCAATCTCAAGAACAGTATTAGTAGCGATATTAACAATTTAGGTAGTAGGATAGACTCTTTGAGCGGTACAGTAGGTAATATTGACATTCCGGGCGCTGCTACTGTAAGGAGCTGGTTAACCACAGACTTTGCAAACATCCTGAAAGGTGCTAAAAGCTATACAGACGGGATAAGAAGCGAAATGTTAGTGGCTTTGAGTAATGCCGACAATATAGCAGGAGCGGCACGCGCAAAGCTTTTGAACGACTTAAAAGGTATTGTATCGAAAGTCGAGAAGGACGCTTCAAATGCTCGGAACAGTATAAAGAACACTTTAAACAGTGCTATAAAGAGCTTAGAGAATAGTTCAAAAGCAGCTAGAAGCGTGTTAGAGAGTACTTTGAAAAGCAGTATTACAAGCTTAGAAAACAGCTCAAAAGCTGCTAGGAACGTGTTAGAGAAGAGCTTGAATAAAGCGTTGGACGTTCTGGAACGTGAAGCTAAAGAAGCGCGGGAAGTACTGGAAGGGACACTTATCCAAATCATAGAGGGTGTAGAGGACGCTTTGGAAAAGGCTTTAACCGACCTTGAACGTACATTTAGAGGACTTTTAGATGTGGTTATAGACCGAGTAGGTGTGTTAGAAGGATGGGTTAATAACGCTGCGAGTTGGTTTGATAACGAGATTAATAAGTATCAAAGCCGTATTGTTACATGGATAGTAGACGGTTTCGAGGGGATATTGGATAGGGTTTTTAAATAGGAGAAAGAAGATGAAAAAGAGCAGAAGACTAAGAATGTTAAGAAAGAACAGGTCGTATAAGAGAAGTAGAGCGCGCATATCTTTTATAAAGTTGCGACACAGATGGATTAGAGAAAGGGAGGTTGAACATGGGTGCATTTAGAGATTATTTTAACGGGTTGTACAGCACATATTTGAAGACGCCTATTGAAGGGGTAAAAGCTAGTGTGTTTACGGTTAGGGATGTAGTGTCGGATAAGTTTAATATGGTAGACCAGACGCTAGTAGCGTTTATAACGAAGGTAGGGGAGACAGGTACGGCGATTGTAACCGGCATAGTAGCAGCTATGGTAGAACAAACGGCCGCCCTGCGGAGTGCGGCCGTGACAATTACGGCCCCTATTAAAGATGTAGCGGATATAATGCTAGGATTCATACCACTGTATAAAGTAGCGAGTACGGTGAAGGCTCTTAAGGAGGCTCATAGCAAGGAGGAGCTGGATAGTATATGGGCTGCTATGGATGTAGTGGTTAAGGAGAACGTGTTGGCTGTGAAGGCTTATAACGCGGTTTCAAAGGAGTTAGAGGCGCAGGGTTTGGGTACCCCGGCTGATCTTGCATGCGGGTACATAGGCGAGCAGATAGCCAAGGCAATATGGAAGATTGAGGCCGCGGCGTTGCCTAATATCATGGAATGGATTGATAGTTTCGCGGAAGGGTACAACATGCCTAAGTCCGATATGGAGTCTATGAAAAAGCTGGCTAATGCCGGAGAGTTCGGGCTTAACGCAGTGGTTAACTTTATGTTGGGAGTAACGCTTTACCCGGCTGTGATGTCGGCGGGAGAGCCCGCTTGGGTTAAGATGAGGCAGGAGGCGTATAAAGCTTTGCCGGTAACGTTACTCGACCCGAGGACACTTGTTAGCCTTAAGTATAAGGAGTATATACCAGACGGGTTATATAAAGACCAGCTCGGGAAGCTTGGGTTTGCTCCTGAAATAACGGAGCTGTTAGAAAAGGATTATCTGTTCTATCCGGCTCCGGTTGACTTTATACGGTTTGCGGTGCGGGAGACGTTTAAGCCGGGTGTGGTTGCGGAGTATGGGTATGATAACGACTTCCCGGATGCTATGGTACCGTATGCTGAGAAGGCAGGAATGAGTGAAGAGTGGCTGAAGCATTATTGGAGGGCCCATTGGGAGATACCTAGTCCGAGACAGGGCTATGAGATGTTGCATAGGGGTGTTATAGACAAAGGTAAGTTAGAGGGTTTATTGAAGATAGGTGATTACGCGCCCGGTTGGATACAGCCTCTTATAGATATTTCATATAACCCTATTACTAGGGTTGATCTCAGGAGGCTATACGCAGACGGTGTGATTGACGAAGCTAGGGTTTATAGCGGGTATCTAGACCTTGGATATTCTGATGCTAACGCTAAGCTTATCACTGAATGGGTGGTGAAAAGTACGCAGGTAGAAGATAGGGAGCTTACTAAAGCTGAGATACTGAAGTCGTTTAGGATTGACGAGACTAGTAAAGATCAAGCGATAAAGTTTTTAGGGTTGATAGGGTATAGTAAAGAGGATGCCGAGTTTGTTATCAGCTTTGAAGAGCATAAGATATACGAGGAAGACCGGAAAGAAGAGATTGAAACGGTTATCGCGGAGCTTATCGCGGGTAAGTACACGGTTGACGAGGTTAAAACTCGTTTGGGTAATATGGACGTTAGCATTAAGCAAGCTAACAGTCTTATACAGAAGGCAGAACGGATTATAAGGAAGCGGTTTACGGTGCCTAGTAAGGACGACAGTATTAGGTGGTTTAAGGCTGATATAATAGATGAAGGAGAGTTTATTAGTAAAATGGTAGCGCTACATTACTTGGATGAGGATATTAAAAGGTTTGTTGAGGAGGTGAAAGGGAAGAAATGAAAACTGAAGACCTTATAAAGGAGTACATACGGACACACAAAGAAGGAGTAGGCGACAGTGAACGCGCAGAGTTACATAAGCCTACTGTGCCAGCAAGACCTGTTAGTCGCAAGGGTTAATAATGTTAGCTAAAAGGGCTAGATAGGCTTGAAAGTTTATATAGAGGGCTGCCTATTGTTTAAGTAGGTGAGGAGAAATGAAAGAAGAAAGTATCAAATATGCGAAAAAGACTTTGGATAGAGAAGGACAGGTAAGAGAAGATGTGCGTGATGCTGTCGCTCGGAAGAAGGAAAAGGAAGAAAGGGGTATTTTGATGGATGAAAGGTATGCAGTACATGTGAATCTTATCTCGGTGGAAGAGATGAAAGCACATACCAAAGAGATGAGGAGCGAGATGGACCGGAAATTCGTGGAGTGTCTTATAGCGCAGGGACTTAGCAAGTTAGAGGCTCTTAAGCAAGTAAGAGAATGGAGCGTTCGGTGGGATAGTGAGAGAAATGGAAACTAAAGAGCTTACTGTATGGGGGTGGGTCGCTATGCAGTGCCATAAACAGGAATGGCACTCAGCGGCTAATGTGGCTGAGTTTTTAGAGGGAGTTGACAAACAGATGTGGGGTAACGAACAGAGAAATGCTTGGAAGCTAAAACAATATCTGTATGATAAGCTTATGGACAAGACGGAATACCCTGCTAATTTCTTGATAGCTGTTGCCAGATGTCGTCATATTAAATGGGGATGTTTCGTTTCGGGTTATGATTGTGAGGGGTGTTCTCTCGCTAAGAAACAAGGTAAATGTAACCAGCGAGGTAGTATAACACACTTTTGGCAGTATGTATTGTTAATGGACAGCCAAGAAGAAATAGATGAGGAGTTACAAAGAGATATGGAAGATAGTCTTGATAGGATCTGGATGGAATGAGCGGAAAAGGAAAAGAAGGGCGTATGACTATGAGGATGAGTCATTCCGGTGACGGGTGCAATATGGTTACACCTAACGGAAAGAAGAATGTGTATTGTAATTTACATAGACTGGTGGAGTTTGTTGAGGGGTTGAACGACAGTGTACCGTTTACTGTTAGTGAAAGGACTGAGTCAGCCCAAAGCGTGTTAGATAACGCTTGCGAGGAAGTATAAAAATGTTAGGAGGTGAAAATATGGACAAGAAAGAGTGGGAAAAGAGAGATTTGAGCCCTGAAGAGATAGAGCAAAAGATAAAGGAGTTGGAAGAGCAGATACTTGCTTTTGAGCTTCGAGTGAAGTATGAGGATAAGCAAACAGCCTTTCGAGAGATCTACTTAGAGTGGTACGACGGACGACTTACCCTTATGGAGCTTCTTCAAGCTATGATGGATCGGAGTATCTGTAAGCGGATCACTAAGTTTGATAGGTAATTAAGCTGGGTTATTAGACGGGCGGTGCCGGGAAGAGGGGTCTATCTTTCTTCCTCTCTTCCCGGGTATTTATTTATTTAGTGGAGGTAGAAAAATGATAGAAAACACGTATGATAGAATTATAAAAGCGTTTATTGTGGTGTCTAATGAGGAAATTGAGGTTATAGAGAGAAGGAGACAGCTTATGCTGATAAATGAAGAATGAAGAACGCTAGTCAAGTACTGTGGGAAATTATGGTTGCTACTACCATGATGTGTATGAGTGTCTGGATATTATTACACTAAGGAGGAAAGAAGATGGGTTATATATTTGAGAAGAAAATACAGTTTGCTCAGGTTGTATACACCGGGAAATTGTTTCGGGATGCTATACGAAAAGACATGTCTTTCAATGCTTTCCAGAGACAAATGCAGGATCGAAAGCTTAGTTACAAGAGGCTTGATATGCTGGCTGATTGGAATAGGGCTAAGGCGGTAGAGCATGCACAAACATATAAAACGCAGACTAGGGCGATAAAGTGGTACGATAATATAGCGTTACCTAATATGAAAGAACGTGGGCTTACGCCTACAGAGTTTTTCGGGTGGCTTAAGAAAGGACAAGGCGATATGTTCGACACTCTGGAAGAGATGGAGGAGTGGCTGGAATACGAAGAAGAGGTTGAAGACGAGTTCGAGGAAATATACGGACATCTAAATTAGGAGTAGGGTCATGTTTCTGGATCATAACACCATTAGCTTCAGGAAGCTTGTAAACCGGGAGTACAAAGTTTACACGCCTAAGAGGTTGAAAAACCACCCGGTTAATGGATTGGATACGGAAACATATCACGGGTATGCTAAGATTATTACTGATAGTTACGGTGAGGTTAAGGAGATTAAAGGGATTGAGGATGTGCTAGAGTTTCTTACTACTAACCGTTTTCGGAGCCATCATAACTTCTTCTATAATATAAGGTTCGACTTTCAAGCGCTTATGAAATACCTGCCAGAGGAGGAGCTTAAGGAGTTGTATGAGAAGGGTAAGGTTGTGCATGGTAAGTACAAGATTTCGTATATACCTCGGAAAATGGTTAGTATTATACACGCTCGGCATACTTACAAGTACTATGATCTTTTCCCGTTCTTTCTGATGAGTTTGGAGAAAGCGGCCGCTACTCTTTTGGGGGAGAAGAAGAATAAAGAAGAAATTGACCGTCCAAGGCTGAATGTGGACCTCGGATATTGGAAGGAAAGGTACGAAGATATATGTAAATATTGTGTGTCGGATTCAGTGTTGACTAGGAAGCTTGGGGTGTTATTACAGGACACTTATAAGAAAGCTTTAGGGTTTCCGCCACAGCGGTATGTAAGTCAAGCTAACATAAGCAAGGAGTACTTTAGTCGAAAGTGTGAAATACCGGATATTAGGAAAGTGGATAAGAAGGTTAAGAAGTACGCTTTCAATTGTTATCACGGGGGAAGGTTTGAAATACTTAAGAAGGGTTGGTTTGATGAGGTTACACTAATAGACATTAACTCGGCTTATCCGCACTATATAAGCGAGCTAACGCAATGCACTAATGGTAAATGGAGTAAGGTTAAAGAGCCGGATTACGATGCGCTACATGGCTACTATCTGTGCGAGGTGACTGTTCCGGCATATGTGTTGCCGCCGTTTATGGTGAATGCAAGCAAGACACTTAAGATCTTTCCACGGGGGAAGTTTGGGGTGTTCCTTACTAAGAATGAGGTAGAAAGCTACAGCAAGTATTGTGACATCAGAGTTATTCACGGGTATGAGTTTAAAAGCGAGGATCGGTCACAACCATTTAAAGACGCTATTCTACAATTGTACGAGCTTAAGAAGGCTACTCCGAAAACGGATTTTCGGTATGATGTCTATAAGAAGACTTCAAACTCGTTTTACGGGTCGTTTTATGAGAAGAGAGAAGAAAAAGGGAAGTGGGTCGTTGGTAAGATGTTCAATCCTCTGTACGCGCCGGAGATTACTGCTAATACTAGGATACAAGTGTATGAGGAGGCACAAAAGTGGGGAGACCGGAATATAGGGTTTGCNNTTTGATGTGGATGCTTACGGGCCCGGTTGTATATTACAGTCGGGAATATACGAGGTTGCTGGTGAGCACAAGACACGGGGTATGTTGAAGGGTACAAACCTTAAGAAAGAAGGTAAAGAGTACAAGCATATATTCGACTATATTAAGCAAGAGCCGGAAAGAGAAAAGTACGAGTGGGATATTGAGAGACCAGTTAATCTTGGTGAGGCTGTGAGGCATCATAAGAAGTGGAGTATAGAGGATATTAATGTATGGAACACGTTTCACAAGAGTATAGATGTTAACAGGGATTTGAAGCGGGT
>LGVC01001266.1_pt5 | contig 11133 bp, 11 predicted proteins | sample 469851 | NCBI WGS metagenome assembly LGVC01 (sample SAMN03857202, study PRJNA290197) | marine sediment metagenome | biome: ocean floor; feature: cold seep; material: sediment; isolation source: sample #5133, Elevator 3A push core 47, collected at Hydrate Ridge North... ...
ATCACATCACCGGACTGTAATAAATCTCCATCCTTAAGCTTTGAATTCGATTCCAGCCCAAAATAATCAAAGACCTGTTGAGCTTCTTCCAGTCCGCAGAGTATTCCATCCTCTTTAGTGATCACTACGAAATGGGCCCATGTTTCTGGTAAGATAGAATATGAAGTATCATCCTGCCCTATATCTTCCCGGATAAAACGTTCTAGTTCCGTTATTAGCAATATTGATCCACCCTATTGACATATTGAATTTCATACATTTATTGTTATCGTTTTATTTTGCCGAAGATTATAAGGTTCATAGAGTCTTCATCCGACATTCTAAAGGAATGTAGGATTAAATATGAAGGATTTTCGATATATCAAGTTATTATACTATAAAAAGAATAACTTAATATATATTAAGTGTGCATTAAATAATGATAATCATGGGTTCATTTGAGAAAATATTTGGAAAAACCGCTCAGCTTACTGTCATGGAAAACCTGCTTAAGAACCGCGGTAATACTACATTTCTATTCGGTATAGCTGAAGAGACGGGTTTATCGCATTCAAGTGTGTCCAGAGTAATGGAACCATTATTGAATCTGGGTATCGTTAACGAAAAGAAGGTAGGAAAAACATTCAGGACATTTACCCTGGATGAGGAAAATGAACTTACCAAGAAATTATTGGAATTCGATGGGGATGTAAGTAAAATAGTAGAGTAATAACCACCTAAAGCTCTTTTTGTAGCATATCAAGTATAACTTGATATATCGGAAATGTTCACTCCATTCACATTTTCTAATAACAATGACCGAAAAAATCGCTGTTGAACTAAGAGAAATTCTTAGAAACATCGAGTACCATGAAGGAGTGATACAGGAGATAATTGATGAGATCACAATCTTAATTAAAGAGATGGATACTGATCTAATAAAAAAAGAGACAGATTCTGCCATAAGAAATAAGGATAATGCCAGACTGATCGATCTTTTAAGCAAAATAATGGTTTTTCTTGAAAAAAAGGGTATATATAGACCGGATATCCCTGGAAGGCTTCCAAAACTTTTGGTCAATGCTCTCAATCAGGGAAATGAAAATATCTTTTCAATCCTAAAAAAAGCAGATATCCCTGATGAAATAAAGAAAAAAGAAGCAGAGTTTCTGGTATCCTGTTCCGCTATCACCCAGATTGGCTATATTCTTATAAATTATCTGGTATCTGAGGTGAAGGTATGCAATGCCGGGTCTCATGTTTTTTTAATAATGGATTGTTTTTCTTCTGACACAGTTCTATTCATCGACATCAGTATTGAATCTATCCGGGAGATCAATATTAAACAAATGTACAACCAGAAGGGTGATTTCTATTTCTTAAAAGATAAGGCCGAAATACAGGAGTTAGATCATGAGATCTATCAATTGTTGATCAATTACTATTCTTTTTTCCAGATAACTACTAAATCCGGTCTGAGCTATATCATACTTAACAATCTTGGTATTGTATATGATACAATAGGTAGATCAGATATGGCAATTGTTCATATCAAAGCTGCACTTAGACTGAATCCGAAATATATTGAAGCTCATAATAATCTGGCAGTAATGTACCATAAGACAGGATGCTCTATAGATGCAATAGCCAGGCTGCAAAAAGTATTAGTACACAATCCCGAATATTCACAAGGGTACTGTAATCTGGGGTATATATATGCTGATTTGAACAGAGATGATGAGGCAATTACCCAGATCAATGAAGCTATAAAGTATGATCCTAATCTTGCTCTGGCCCATAACCTGCTTGGAAATATCTATGCTGAGCAAAACAGATCTCATGAAGCTGTTGCTGAATTTCAGGAAGCTCTTAAGATAAATCCTGATTATTCCCATGCCCGTAATAATCTCGGACATGTCTTTTACGAATTAGGTAGATATGAAGAAGCGGTAAAGGAATTCCAGGAAGCTATCAGGCTTNNGCTCATTCCTGGGCAAAGGCAGTCTACCTTAAACCCGAACTGATGAAATCCGTACCGGAAACAATAAAGTTAAAAGTTACAATGAGTCTTTCAAGACTTAAATTTTCTAATTAATCCCTTGCTTAACTCCTTCAATAACCGCCATAGTGATCTTCTTACCAATTTCAGTATACGGTCCTGCATAATCCATATAATCTCCTGGCTGTTTCTCATATGCTACAATTACCGCATCGGTGGTCGTTCCTAAGAAATCATATCCCATCTCCAGCAAAGCAAGCCCCTTAGCTTCCGTGGCTGTGATGATAGCACCTGCCATTGCACCCTCTGACAGGTTTCGTTCCATCACAAGAATAATATTAATAGTACCCACCTCATGTATCCTGAAACCTGACGGATGTGTGATACCGGCAGTGACAAAGGTTGTCAGGTAATCATTCCTGATCACCTGCAGATTATCCATACTTACCGCAGTTAGGAGTCCGAAGTACGGCTTTGTTATTATAAGAGAATCAGTTAATTTGCCCAAATAATCTTTAGGTCTGTTGTGATTAAAATCCTGTTGTACATGATGATTGATCAAATAATTTACCGGCATACGACCGCCGTTAATACCTGAACTTATTGCTTCGAATTCACCTTCGATTACCAGTGTGGGTCCTTTAATTTCATATCTCATGCAGCGGCTCCAGAATAGGCATTACATTAATTGAGTTTGTCATTTGATTAGTAATAATCTGCACATCAATATTAAATGCACGCTTGATATTGGAGAAAGTCAATACCTGCGCTGGAGTTCCGGTTGATATTAAGTCCCCGTCCTGCAGTAAACATATCTTATTGCAGTAATAAGCAGCAAGATTCAGGTCATGAATAACTGCCAGTACTATCATACCTTTTACGGCAACATTCTTTACAAGGTTAAATATATCAATTTGATTGGTTATGTCCAGATGTGATGTAGGTTCATCCAGCAGCAGGATATTCGGCTGCTGAGCCAGAGCCCTTGCAATAATCACACGCTGAAGTTCACCACCGCTTAATTGGGTTATCAAACGGTCTTTTAAAAAAAGGGTATGTGTTTTTTTCATTGCATCCCTGACAATATCGATATCCTTACTGCTTTCGGAACCTTTGATATAGGGGGTCCGCCCCATCAGTACAATATCCTCAACAGTAAAATCGAAGTTTATTGATATTACCTGTGAGACCATTGCCACCATCTTAGCAATCTGCCTGGTTTTTATTTCATGTACATCTACTTCATTGATAAGTACAGCCCCTGATGTGGGTTTTATAGCTTTGACAATAGCCTTTAACAGAGTTGTTTTTCCAGAACCGTTCGGGCCGATGATCCCTACCACTTCACCTTTACTTACTTGTAGAGAGATTTGTTTTAGAACATGTATCGGTCCATAACTGACATTTAGGTCTTTTACTTCAAGCATAGAGTGTTTTTCTCCTTTTTCGCAGCAGGTAAATGAAGAACGGTGCACCGAACATGGCAGTTACAATGCCGACTGGTAATCCGAGCAGGCATAATATACTATCTGTTCTAGTAAGAGTATCTGCGAATATTAGAAAGATAGCACCCATTAGAGTTGATGCCGGAAATAGTATCCTGTGATCAGGACCGACTATGATGCGCATAATATGTGGTATGATAAGCCCTACAAAACCTATAAGCCCGCTGACAGATACGGCAGCAGCAGTTATCAGTGAAGAAAGTATAAGCACATACAGTTTCACCCGTTCGATATCAACTCCCATATACTGAGCCTGCTCCTCTCCCATCAGCATTACGTTTAGGCTCCAGGCATAACGATATAACATCAAAACTCCAACGATCACTAAAACACCTGTGATCTTTACTTCACTCCAAAGAACTACCCAGAATCCTCCCATAAGCCAGGCAATTAATTGATGAGGCGACTCTGTTTTGAATATGATCCATGAAGTGATTGCGTTTAAGAATAAACCAATAGCTATACCGGAAAGCAGAAGGATATCTACTGGCACTTTCCCGGCAACCCTGGAAATATTATATACGGTAAATATAGTCATTAGTGCTAAAATAAAAGAGATAAGCTGGACAGGTAATGCAAATATAAACATAGAAATAGCGGCTCCAAGACCTGCTCCGGATGATATCCCAATTATGTAGGGATCAGCCATTGGGTTTTTTAATAATCCCTGCAAAGCACAGCCTGCTGTGGCTAAAGCTGCACCAACCAGCCCGGCAAGTAGTACTCTGGGAAGGCGCACATCCATAATTATGGCCTCCTGACTCTCAGTCCATAGTTGTTCTATTGGAATAAATTGTGAAAGCAATATCTTTGCCGTGAGTACAGGAAAAATATCAGACGAACCAATAGAAACACTGATAGGTATTACTATAATAAGCAGTAATACCAGAATGATTATAACAGGCTTGTTATGTTGAATCAGAATAAAATCCTCCTTATTCGTCCGACATTCCCGAGGAATGGAGGATTAAAAAATGTGAACGAAGTGAACATTTTCGATATATCAAGTTATACTTGATATACTATAAAAATAATGTTAAATTCTTCTTTTTTGTAAATACACCATTAGTAATACTATGCTGATTGCAAATAAAATACTAAAATCCGGACTCTGGGATACATTAGTTTGATCTTCGGTCGCAATGACTGTTGCATTACTCTCAATTTCCGGTTCGATATAACCATATAGTTCTGTTAGTCCTTCAACTATCCTGGGACCTGCCAGTTCCATAACATTCGGGTCAGATATGGGATATACTTTATTATTCTTTACAGCATCTACAGTTGATAGTACTTCATTTTCGGTTATTGCTTCCATAATAGTGTATGAACCACCTCCCATACCTGAGCAGATAATTATCTCAGGGTTCCTGTCAATAATCTGCTCAAGATCAATGATCGGCCAGCCTTCTTCATCTACAATATTCATCCCGCCTGCTATTGTCAGAAGGTCATTAGGNNGCGGCATACATGGGATCATGCCATACTATATATAGCACAGTAGGCTTATTAGAATCAGGGATATCTTTTGTCTGCGCACCGATATTCTCAATTTTTTTCTTCATATCCGTAGTGAGCAGAAGAGACGATTCATCATTTCCTGTTATATTTCCAACAAGTAGAATATTATCAAGAATATCATCAAGTGTTTTCGGGTTTAATGAGACCACTGTGAGATTCAGGTTAATTAATGCATTTACTGTTTCTTCGCCGTTACCGTATTCGGCAAGGACCAGATCAGGTGTTAGATTAACTACTGCTTCAATATCTACTGTAGAAAATCCACCTATCTTTGATAGATTAACAGCGTCAGGAGGATATGTATCATAAGTAGTACCACCAACTACCTGATCACCGGCACCCACAGCAAAAAGGATCTCAGTATTGCACGGAGATAGCGATACGATACGTTGTGGTGGTTCTACTATTATAACTTCACTGCCAAAATTATCAGAAATAGTGATAGGATATGCCTGTGCACTTGAGATCAGGATTAATGAAAAGATGATTAGAATGACAGGTGTTTTTTTTAGCATGTTTATTTCCTCTGTGACCCCTTTTAAAAGATTAACATATATAAAGATAGTGATTTGGATAATATGTGTTATCCTTGGTGTGCAGGGCCACTGTAGAGATTTTCGTTAGAACTTATGCGAAGCAGAATGTTTCGGACTTATAGTATGAGGAGTTTCACTTTAGATCGTAAGGGTTGATTCAGAGGGCGAGTTGGTTATGTGATTGAGAGGGTTTTTAGCTAAAGCAATCGAAATAGAGCTGTCTGGATTTAGCCTAGTTTACGTGAATATCAAATATATGGTATCTATTAAGCTAATAACTGTTATCAGAAAAAAACAATTTAAATAATATGATAGTNNAGAACATGATACTGTGATTAATTCTAATTTGGAACCCAATAACAGCATCTTATTTGAACAGGTAGTAGTAATTTCGAGAACTAACAATTATATAATTTCTGGATAAACGGCTAAGTTAGACCTTAAAGTGGGGGTTGACTTCTATAATCGAAAAGATAAAACAAGCAGGTAATGGTTCGGTATATTATTATATGATATCGTAATAGAAACTTGCGAAATGAAAGTAGATGTAAGGCAGCGGATAGGACTGATACTTGGCCCTGTTCTTTTTGTATTAATTTTATTATACGGCCCCGATGATCTTTGTTGGGAGGCTACAGTAGTAGCTGCCGCTACAGCATGGATAGCTATCTGGTGGCTGAGTGAAGCAATCCCTATCTATGCTACTGCCTTACTGCCTATTGTACTGTTTCCTTTATTCGGGGTTATGAAAGTTGGTGATGTTACTGCACAGTACGGGAACCAGATAGTGTTTCTCATGATAGGGGCCTTTTTTATTGCAATTGCTATGGAGAAATGGGATCTGCATCTTAGAATTGCTCTAAATATTGTAAATATCATAGGAATGGGGCCAAGAAAGATCATTGCAGGTTTTATGATAGCTACTGCCTTTCTTTCAGCATGGATATCAAATACTTCCACAGCCCTGGTAATGATGCCTATTGGTACTGCAGTGATCGCCCATTTATCTTCAAAAAAGACTGACCCTGTATTCAATATAGCCCTTATGCTTTCTATTGCCTATGCAGCCTCTATAGGAGGGATGGCTACACTGATAGGGACGCCGCCTAATCTTATTTTTGCCGGTATATATCAGTCGATGTTTAATGAGGAGATATCATTCCTTGAATGGGCCTCATGGGGTTTCCCACTGGCTGCTTTGATGTTGTTTATAACCTGGTTCTATCTTACACGTATCATATACCACATTCCTGTTGAGGAAATTCCCGGCAGCAGGGAAGTGATAAAGAACGAGATTGTCAAACAGGGCAGGATAACAAAAGAGGAAAGACATGTACTGATAATATTCTGCCTTGTAGCTGTACTCTGGATGTCACGCGGTTTATTATGGGGTAAATATGTCCCGCTGGTAACAGATGCCAGTGTTGCTGTTATGGGTGCTTTGCTATTATTTATAATACCTGCAAGAAATGGAACCCGACTGCTGAGATGGGAAGATACTGTAAAAGTACCATGGGGTGTAGCAATCCTTTTTGGTGGCGGATTTGCTATTGCCAGTGCTTTTGTAGAAACAGGTCTGGCTGAATGGGTATCTTCAAGTCTGGTTTTCTTAAGTAGTACATCGATTTTTTTTATTATTTTACTTGTGGTCACTATTACTAAAATACTGACTGAATTCACTTCAAATACAGCTACAGCTACAATCCTTATGCCTATTGCCGCGTCCCTGGCCATAAGTTTAAATATACCACCATTAGGGATAATGGCAGCAATTGCTATTTCATCATCCCTTGCATTTATGATGCCAGTGGCTACTCCGCCCAATGCCATTATCTTTGGTTCCGGGTTTGTTACCGTGCCGCAGATGGCAAAGGCCGGATTATGGCTTAATATTTTTACAATCGGTATAGTGACTGTATTTACGATNNCTTTCTGATTCACCCAAATCACATAATTTATATGTAATAATAATAATATACGCATTTAAGTGAAAAACATGAATCAAAAAATACATATAATCAGATTATTAATCATTGCCGGCCTGTTAATGGGCCTTTCCCAAACAGCATCTGCAGGTTTGGAATTATCACAAAAATCAGAGACGTTTGTCTTTGTCCCGGGAACACTTCAAGACCTTAGAACCATTTCCTTTGCCGGGCATGACTGGATTGTAAAAGAATGTGATTTCCAGGTTGGTCCCGGACCCAATTTTTTCTCAGGTAGTGAGGATGATGTCTGGGTTGATGACGAAGGACTTCACCTGACCATCAGTAAGCAAAATGACAAATGGTATTGTACTGAAGTCTTCCTCGATACTGCTTTAGGTTATGGCAATTATGTATTCCAGACCAATAAACGAGTTGATATCATTGATCCGATGATGGTTCTCGGTCTGTTTACCTGGGATATTGAAGCTGTAGAGCAACATAATCGTGAGATGACTATTGAATTTGCCAGATGGGGCAATCCTGATGAAAATACTAATGCTCAAAATGTGGTTCAACCTTGCAGTGAGTGTCCGGGATGTGGGGATAATTGCACCCGTTTCAGGGTCAACCTGACAGATAATAATAGCGACCTGACTCATTATATGATTTGGAGATCAGGTATTGTTGAATTTAGCACCTATCATGGTAAATACATTGACAGTGTTCCGCCGGCAAGTGCTCTCGTCCATAGGTGGACATATGCAGGCGAAAATGTTCCGGAACCGGGAAACGAAATAATTCATTTTAATTTCTGGTTGTACGGAGGCAATGCACCATTAAGTGGATTGGGTGATGAAGTAGTGATCACCGATTTTACCTGGAAAGAACCTGATTGGAAGGATAAGTGGATAGGCCCTGATTCAGATGGTGGAACTTCAGTGACTACAACCGAACTTCAGGATACTATTCACCATTGGTTAGAAGATATATCAATAGATGGAAATATGGTATCTACAGCTGATCTTCAGGAAATTATAACTATATGGTTAGTAGGATGATTTTTTTTGAGTATATAATCTTTAAGATTATATACTCAAGTAACTCCTAAGCTTTTTCTAATCCTTGGCTCTTTCGAGAGCTTCAGATGAAGATGTTGTTCTTTTGGAGCTTTCACTATATTCATTAGTTCCTTGAATTAATTCAGGTGCAGTAGCTGTCCAATAAAGTCCCAGGATCCATGGGATAAAAAGCCACCACAATAAGAAACATACTAAAAATTTTATTAGATACTTTTTCGAATCAATATATAGTAGTCCTGATCCGGATATAAAAAAACTCAATACGAGTGCTAGTGCTTTATTCTTCTCTTCTGTAATTATAATAACCCCCTGATTATTTATAACTAAGATATAAATATACATTATTCATATAAATACTTTTTTATAGTAAATATAAAGGAAAAAGGATTCAGTAAGCAATTCCTTTATAAGTACAGCCTATAAAGTAAAAAGCCACATGTAGAGGAGGAGTTCATACAAGTTTATACACTGGATGACCATCTACAGGCTCACTACCCAGATCAGCAACACTTTCCGAGATCATAATATCTGCCATTGCAGCCAGAGGATATGTATATTTAGCATTCTCGATCGGACCGAAAAGAATAAAATCACCTGCAGCCATCTGCTGGAGTCCGGTTGAAGCTATATCACATATCCTTGCAATAAGTATATCTTCTTCTTTCTTACTTCGCAGCCAGTTCCATGATGAAGGTGCATTATGAATACCTGAACCAACCGGATTTCCGTATTTTGCTTTGACAGTGATACTCATACGCAATGCTATGCCAGCACCATTACCCATAGGTGTGATGCTGGGATCGATCATTTTTTTATTGATCCCGCACTCTTGTGCGATCTCCAGCAAACCCTTTGGCAGCACTTTTCCTCCATCCTCCAGCAGTTGCATCCTACCGTTAAGGCTGGAATCCATTGCATTAAAACCAAGTATGATCGCAGCATCAATATCGGATATAGTAAGTGCTTCTATTTCATCTTCTGTCACTGACATATTCAGGCTATTATAGATGGTCTTATCAGCCAGTCCCACTTCACTGACATAGCTGGCTGCCGCGGTTCGTACCTTTGATTCAGTAGAATCGATAAGAATCGGAGAATCAGTATGCTCGCTTACAAAGTCGAGATACTGCACAGCAGCATTAAAGGTGTCAGCATAAATATGCACCATATTAGGATTCCCTGTTTCATCTGAGAGAATGTCCTGTGTATTTATAAGCCGCTCTGCTTTGGTTCTATTAAAAACACCTTGTAATGGGTCTGTGACAATGCTGTGGTTATTATAAAAAATAGTGCCTGCCAGTACAGTCGGATACTCCCCGGGCTGACCCCCTATCTTCACATTAGCGATATTCACTATCTCTTGATCTTTTTGAAATACAAACATAATTATCAATTCCGTCTGTAATTATTCTTAAGTAAATATGACCCCTGAAACAGAGTCCATTAGAATATCCGAAGCTATCATCATATCCCCATGTGTGATCTCTTGTTGCACCGAATGTCTCTTCTTCTTTTTGGTGAATTCAAGGATCAGGGGCGGTTGGGAGAAAGGTTCGCCTTTGGATCTGTATTCTCCAACTATTGCCTGTATCTTTTGTGTATCAACTAAACCGCGATGGTCAATAAGTTCTACTTGCTGCCTAAAACGCTCAACAGCATGGACAGGTATATTCTCAATAAATGGTATGGCCCCTTCGGAACCTATGATCCTGCCGTTATCATCGATACCATTTTTATAAACTGCAAGTAGAGTATTACCTGAAAGATGACCTCTTGATTCCTGTCCGCATATCAGGATATATCTAATATTAACATTGGTGATAGTATTAGCAATGATCTTTTCTATTCCCAGGTTTTCAGTCTTACAGCTCCCTATCATGCAGACATTTTCAAGCGGATTCATATCACTGGCCAGCGTAACCACGCAGATATGTGATAAAGGATCTACTACCGTATAATCGCCACGTACAAAAGGCCAATCTTTTGCAATTGTATCTTCAAACATTGCAATAAACTCTCAATCTGAATGGGCCCGCGGAGATTCGAACTCCGGACCTCCGCCGTGTGAAGGCGACGTCATAACCAACTAGACCACGAGCCCAATTTGTAATTTTATTTACAACAAATATTCGGTTAATAATTGGTAATATGTGATAAGACTATCGATAATCAAAAAGATATAATAGTATATTCGTCTATGTTTATACGCATGTTTTAAATAATGTATCGCATATAGAATAATTAATAAATAATAATTGAATATTTTAGTGGTTTTAATATGAAAGAAAAGCTTGAGATATCCAGAATCGGAAGCACCATCGAGCTTGATAATTATAGAATTTATGAAGTACTGGAAAAAGGTCATTGCACCTTCATTTCTCCAATGTTCTACAATAAAGGTGTGTACAAAGTTAAGAACAGTCAAAATGAACATTCAGATGACTTTGCAATAAATATTGATAAGATCGAAGCAGCTACATATCAAGGTCTTGTGGAAGAGTTCGGGGAAGACTGTGTAGATTCCCATCTATGGGATGATGTGCCTGATGGTTCTATCATATTCTTCTATTCAGTCAAACTGGAAAA
>LGVC01002252.1_pt1 | contig 11120 bp, 11 predicted proteins | sample 469851 | NCBI WGS metagenome assembly LGVC01 (sample SAMN03857202, study PRJNA290197) | marine sediment metagenome | biome: ocean floor; feature: cold seep; material: sediment; isolation source: sample #5133, Elevator 3A push core 47, collected at Hydrate Ridge North... ...
GTCGAGTAGTTAAGACGATCTCCGAGGCTCAAGAGGAAAATTCGAACAGAGATTCTTACACAGGAGGTATTAAATGAGAAAGATTGCTATTTACGGCAAAGGTGGAATCGGCAAATCCACGACAACACAGAATACGGTCGCAGGCCTTGCAGAAATGGGAAAGAAAATTATGGTCGTAGGCTGTGACCCAAAAGCCGACTCAACCCGTTTGCTTCTCGGAGGGTTGGCGCAAACAAGCGTCTTGGATACCCTGAGGGAGGAAGGTGAAGACGTGGACCTGGAGACCATCCGCAAGGTCGGCTTTGGCGACATCCTGTGTGTGGAATCCGGCGGTCCCGAGCCCGGTGTAGGCTGCGCCGGCAGGGGGATCATTACGGCTATTAATATGTTGGAGTCCCTGGGCGCCTACGAGGAATCCGAGGGGATCGACTATGCCTTTTATGATGTACTGGGCGATGTTGTGTGTGGTGGCTTTGCCATGCCCATGCGTCAGGGAAAAGCAAAGGAAATTTATATAGTCTGTTCCGGCGAGATGATGGCCATGTATGCGGCAAACAATATCTGCAAGGCTATTGTGAAATTTGCGGAAGGAGGCGGCATCAGACTGGCCGGTATTATTTGCAACAGCCGTAAAGTCGAGAATGAAGAAGAGATGATCCAGGCATTTGCCGAAAAGTTGGGGACCCATATGATACACTTTGTTCCCAGGGACAATATGGTTCAACAAGCTGAGATTCACAGAAAAACCGTAATCGAATTCGAGCCTGAACATGCTCAGGCGGATGAATACAGGGCCCTTGCAAAAAAGATAGACGCAAACGAGAAGTTCATTATTCCGACCCCGCTTGAGATGCAGGACCTTGAAAAGCTTATTATAGAATATGGCATTGGCGGTTAGCCCGAATGTTTTATGAAGAATAAGCAGAAAGTAACTAAAGCCACACCGAAAAACATAGAAAGGGGACATGAAATGATAATGATCAGATCAATAATAAGACCTGAGAAAGTGGACAATGTGCTTGCGGCACTTATGGATGCAGGATTCCCGGCGGTAACTAAAATGTCCGTTGTAGGCAGGGGTAAGCAGCGGGGAATAAAAATCGGAGAAGTAACCTATGACGAACTACCAAAGGAATTGCTTATTACCGTTGTAAATGATGAGGACAAAGATTTTGTCATACAGACAGTGATGGAAGCAGCAAGAACCGGAAATAAGGGGGCTTTTGGAGACGGAAAAATCTTTATTACTCCTGTGCAGGAATCTTACACGATAAGCTCAGGAATCAAAGAAACATCTTCCGGGAAAACAGAAGAGGTAAAGATATGAGAGAGGTTATGGCGATTATTCGCATGAATATGATGAACCCGACTAAAAAGGCTCTTGCAGAAGCCGGCATAGGATCAATCACCGCAAGAGACGCTTTGGGAAGAGGAAAGGGTTTGGTCGATCTGAAGCTGCTCAAGGGGGCTGAACAGGGATATGAAGAGGCGATCTCCCAATTAGGTCAGAGCCAGCGTTTAATACCCAAAAGAATACTCTTTATCGTTGTAAAGGAAAAGTTCGTGGAAAAGGCCGTTAAAACAATAATCAAAGTAAACCAGACCGGCAAATCCGGAGATGGCAAAATATTCGTTATACCGGTATCCGATTCCGCATGCGTAAGAACCGGAGAAAGCGGAGACAAAACACTTGATGACTGACAGGAGAAAAAAACATGGAGCCTATGCGTAAAAAAACAACAGGATATGAAGAAAAAACGGATAACTTTCGAGACATAGATCCGGAAAAAGTCAAGCAGGAAATCATGGAGAAATATCCTCCAAAAGTGGCGAGAAAAAGATCAAAGCATTTTGTTGTAAATAAAAAAGTAGACGATGAAAACTATGCTGAAATAGAGGCCAATGTCAGAACTATTCCCGGGATTATATCACAAAGAGGCTGCTGCTACGCAGGCTGCAAAGGGGTTGTGATGGGCCCGACCCGGGATATAATAAATCTTACCCACGGCCCGATCGGGTGCGGCTTTTACAGTTGGCTGACCAGGCGAAACCAGACCGATCCGTCCACCACGCCTGACGGGCATAATTTCATGCCCTATTGTTTTTCAACGGACATAGAGGATAGAGAGATAATTTTTGGAGGTGAAAGAAAACTCAGGGCTGCCATTCAGGAGGCCTATGACATCTTCAAGCCGAAGATGATTTCGGTATTTGCAACCTGTCCCGTAGGGCTGATTGGAGATGATATTCATGCTGTAACAAAGGAAATGGAAGAAAAGCTGGGGATTACCATATTTGGCTTTAGCTGTGAGGGATATAAGGGGGTTAGCCAGTCTGCCGGGCACCATGTGGCCAATAATGGTCTTTTTCTCCATGTGATCGGCCGGGATGATACCGTTCAGGAAGGAGATTACAAGGTTAATCTGCTTGGAGAATACAATATCGGCGGCGATGAGTTTATCGTGAGGGATTTGTTCGACAAATGCGGAATAACGTTAATTTCCACATTCAGCGGCAACTCGAGCGTAGATCATTTTGCAAACTCTCACACAGCAGACTTAAACCTGATCATGTGCCATCGTTCCATCAATTATGTAGCCAATATGATGGAGCAAAAATACGGGATACCCTGGCTCAAGATAAATTTCATAAGCGCTGGATCCACCTCAAGGTCACTTAGAAAAATTGCCGAATATTACGGAGACAAGAAGCTTATCGACCGGGTTGAAGAGGTGATCGCAGAAGAGATGCCGGCCGTGTTAAAGGCTCAAGCCGAAATCAGGCCGCGACTCGAAGGAAAGCTTGCCATGATGTTTGTGGGAGGCTCACGGGCTCATCATTATCAGGAACTGTTCAGGGAAATAGGGATGATACCGATCGCCGCGGGGTACGAGTTTGCACACAGGGACGATTATGAGGGAAGACACGTTTTGCCGAAAGTTAAAATCGATGCGGACAGCAGAAACATAGAAGAGCTTGATATTCAAAAAGACCCTGAAAAATACAATCCCAGGATAGATGTAAAAGAACTTGAAGAACGGAAAAGACACGGTATCAGTCTGAAAGACTATGAAGGGATGATGCCCGATATGGAGGAGGGAGATTATGTCATTGACGACATCAGCCANNGCCGTATATAAAGGGGCTGTTAATTTTTATTATGAAATGGACAGGATGATAAACAGCAAGGTGTGGGATCACATCAAGGCGCCGTGGGAAAAGAGTCCCCAACTGGCCGGCATGTATGCATATGAATAGATAGAATATTGATGCAGATATCAACCGAAGTGAAAGGAAGTTTGATATGTTATTACGACACACGCCAAAAGAAATCACAGAACGTAAGGCTTTGACCGTCAACCCGGCGAAAACCTGCCAGCCAATAGGCGCCATGTATGCGTCCCTGGGAATTCACGGCTGTCTTCCCCACAGTCACGGTTCCCAGGGGTGTTATTCGTATCACCGGAGCACACTGACCAGACACTATAAGGAACCTGTAATGGCCGCCACCAGCTCCTTTACGGAGGGCGCTTCGGTGTTCGGAGGCCAGGCAAATCTGTTGCAGGCGTTAAACAACATTTTTACAATTTATGAGCCTGATGTAGTAGCGGTTCATACAACCTGTTTATCCGAAACCATAGGGGACGATGTCCCGCAGATATTCAGCAAGGCTGAGGCTGACGGAAAGATTCCTGAAGGGAAATATGTTTTACATGCAAATACCCCTAGTTATGTGGGCACCCACGTGACCGGGTTTGCCAATATGACCAAGGCTATGGTCGATTATTTTGCAAAATCCAAGGAACATAAAGAAAACCGTATAAATATAATTCCCGGGTGGGTGGAACCTTCGGACATGAAGGAAATTAAGCGGATAGCAGGTGAGTTGGGGATCAGGTTTATAATGTTTCCGGATACGGATAATGTGCTTAACGGTCCCCAGACCGGTAAATTTACCATGTATCCAAAGGGCGGGGTTACCATAGACAAGTTAATGGAAACCGGCGGCAGCCGGGGGACACTTGCCCTGGGACGGCTGACATCCGGACCCGCCGCCCATGCCCTGGACACAAAATGCAAGGTGCCGTGTGAAATACTCGATCTGCCCATAGGAATTAAAGCAACCGACAGGTTTGTAGACACTTTAAGAAAGATGGCAGGGGTAAATGTTCCTGACTCCATAAACATCGAAAGAGGACAACTTTTAGATATCATAACGGACATGCAGGCCTATTTTTATCATAAGAAGGTCGGATTGGTGGGAGACCCTGATCAACTCGAAGCCCTTACGGAATTTCTGGTATCCATTGATATGCTTCCGGTACATATCGTTACCGGCACAAAGGACAAGAAATTCGAAAAAAGGATTATGAGTTTAACCGAGGGCCTGCCATGCAAGGTAAACGTCAAAAGCGGCGCCGATATGATGCTTTTTCACCAGTGGATAAAGAATGAACCCGTGGATCTTCTTATAGGCAACACCTATGTGAAGTACATTTCAAGGGATGAAGATATCCCGTTTATAAGGTTCGGTTTTCCTATTTTAGACAGAATCGGTCACAGTTATTTCCCGACAGTCGGTTACCGGGGTGGAATGCGTTTTTTAGAAAAGATACTTGATGCGCTTATGGACCGCCAGGACAGGGATTCTTCTGAAATAGAGTTTGATCTGGTAATGTGATTTGCAGGTGAAAAAATGGCAAACATTCCGACTGGCTCAGCGAAACAATCGGAGATGATGTGCCAATAGCATCCAGGCAGGACGCATCGCCCGTTGGCTTTACGTATATGTGAGTTGGGAAGGAGAAGAAAATGAATTTATCGAATCATCCATGTTTTAACGCTGAAATGCGGGGCTCACACGAAAGAGTGCATCTTCCTGTTGCCCCCAGATGTAACATTCAGTGTAAATATTGCGACCGTCAATACGACTGTGTAAATGAAAGCAGACCCGGTGTCACCAGCGCCGTTCTCCGTCCGAAACAGGCTATGACCTATCTGGATTTTGTTTTTGAAAATGTCAAAAACATATCGGTAGTCGGTATTACAGGACCCGGCGACCCTTTTGCAAATTCTGAAGAGACAATGGAAACTTTACGCCTTGTCAGGGGAAAATACCCTGAAATAATTCTCTGCCTGGCGACAAACGGTCTCGGATTAAGCCCCTATATCGAGGAACTGGCACAAATTAACGTAAGTCATGTAACCATCACTTTAAATGCCTTAGATCCTGAAATCGGCGCTCAAATTTATTCTTTTATCAGGCACGGTAAAAAAGTGCTAAGCCCAAAGGCAGGCTTTAAGGTTCTGCTGGAAAAGCAGCTCGAAGCCATAAAAAAATTAAAAGAAAAAAATATAACGACCAAAGTAAACACCGTCATTATACCCGGGATAAATGAAGACCATATTGAAGCTGTTGCAAAAAAAATGTCAGCGCTTGGTGTAGATATTTTGAACTGCATTCCGTTTTACCCGAACAAAGGGAGCGCTTTCGCACACTTGAAAGAACCTTCTAAAGAACTGGTTAACAGTATAAGAAATAAAGCAGCTCAATATATTCCTCAGATGCGTCATTGCGGAAGATGCAGGGCAGATGCCGTGGGGATCCTGGGCGAAAAGAACAACAAGGAAATAATGGAAAAACTCAAAGAATGTTCCGAGATGCCGGAAATCTATGATGAGAAACGTTCTCATGTTGCTGTTGCCAGCCTGGAGGGCGCTCTTGTCAATCAGAAACTCGGTAAAGCGAAAGAACTTCTAATTTACGGTAAAAAAGAAGGAAATATTACGTTTATTGAGTCCAGAAAGACTCCGGAACCGGGCGGAGGGCTGAAACGCTGGGAGGAACTTGCCGAAATGATAAGCGACTGCCGGGCGCTTCTTGTCAGCGGAATCGGAGATAACCCAAGACGTGTTCTATCCGGAAAAGGGATCGACATCCTCGAACTCGACGGGTTGATTGAAGAGGCTGTGGAAGCAGTCTTCGAGGGTTACAGCATGAATTACATGATAAGAAGAGATGTAGAGGCCTGCAATCGTCCATGTGCCGGCGCAGGCATGGGGTGTATGTAATATGGGGTCAGGGGTCAAATAGATTATATGGAGGAATGATAAATGGAAAAGCCGAAACATCACATTTTTGTATGTTGCAGTTTTCGAGGCAGAGAGATCAAGGGCAAGTGTATTAAGAAAAATTCGATCGATCTGATTCCCTACATAGTTGAGGAACTGGCAGACAGGGGGATGAATGCAATGGTTTCAAGCGCAGGCTGTTTCAACCGCTGTGATGATGGACCTGTTGTCGTCATATATCCTCAAGGATACTGGTACGGCGGCGTGGAGGGTGAAGACCAGGTGGATGAAATCCTCGATGCCCTGGAAGAAGGGCGCAGTGAAGAAAAATATTTGATTGCGTAACAAGGGCTCGCTCAAAAATAACTTCATATTTTGATGCGCCGATCCATCCNNCGTTGCTCGTCGGTTAAATAGCCCTGCTATTCGCCCTTCTCGCGTCTTGTCATGCGAGCGCCTCGACACCTGAAAATGTAAATTTATTTTTGAGCGAACCTTAAACGGAGCAAAATTATGAAGACCGCAAGCGCTGTTATATTCGAAGAAAGAAAGGATCAGATATACCGGAAGGGTGATGCCCCTTTTGATATCGCCTGCAACAAGGAGAGCCTTGCAGGCGCTGTGAGCCAGCGGGCATGTGTCTTCTGTGGTTCTCGCGTGGTGCTCTATCCTATTGCCGATGCCCTTCACCTGATACATGGACCCGTGGGCTGTGCTGTTTATACGTGGGACATCCGCGGAGCGCTATCTTCGGGCCGCCAGCTTCACCGCCTGAGCTTTTCTACTGATCTTCAGGAAAAAGACGTTATCTTCGGCGGCGAGGAAAAGCTTTACCTGGCACTGACAGAACTCATTGACCGGCATAATCCAAAGGCCGCATTTGTATATTCCACCTGCATTGTGGGGCTCATAGGCGATGACCTCGATTCCGTCTGCGCGAGGGTGAGCAAGGAAAAGGATGTCTCTGTGATACCGGTACAGTCAGAGGGCTTTCGCGGCAATAAACGGGCCGGGTATGAGGCCGCGTGCAAGGCCCTGTTCAGGCTTGTCGGCACAGGCGATACGAACAATATATCACCTTATAGCCTCAATATCATGGGGGATTTTAACCTGGCCGGAGAGATCTGGATTATTCGCGATTATTTTAAGCGTATGGGAATCGAGGTCGTGGCCAATATTACAGGTGATGGCCGAGTGGACGATATCCGTCGCGCCCACGGCGCAGCCCTGAATCTCGTGCAGTGCTCGGGATCCACGCTCGATCTGGCGAAGATGATGGAGCAGTCTTACGATATCCCGTATATGCGGGTCTCCTACTGCGGAGTGGAAGACATGACAGAGTCCCTCTATGCGGTGGCCCGTTTTTTTGGCGACCTCCGGATAATGGAGCGTACGGAAAAGCTCGTGAAAGAAGAACTCTCTGTGCTCTATCCAAAACTCCGGGAATATCGGAAGGTCCTTGCCGGCAAAAGGGCGGCCATTTACGTGGGCGGCGCGTTTAAGGCATTTTCCATGGTAAAGACCCTGAGGCTTCTCGGTATGAAGGTCGTAATGGTGGGGTCCCAGACGGGCACCAGGGAAGATTATCTGGAACTGGAGGAGATCACCGATGACGGCACGATCATTGTAGATGATGCGAATCCGCTCGAGCTTTCCGCCTTTATAAAGGAAAAGGACGTGGACATCTTCATAGGGGGCGTCAAAGAGAGACCGATTGCCTACAAGATGGGGGTGGGGTTTTGCGACCATAATCATGAACGCAAAGAGGCCCTTGAAGGCTTTTCCGGGATGCTCAACTTTGCCAGGGAGGTTCACAGCACGGTGATGAGCCCTGTTTGGAGGTTTGTGCCCCGAAGGGCGGAAGGAGGTACTGGAAATGCCGACAACTGAGAACCATTATGTATCAACGACCAACGCATGTAAGTTGTGCAGACCGATCGGGGCATGCCTCGCGTTCAGAGGCGTTGAAGGAGCTGTGCCGTTTCTCCATGGCTCCCAGGGTTGTGCTACCTACATGCGCCGCTACATCATCAGCCACTTCAGAGAGCCGATGGACATAGCGTCTTCGTCTCTCGGGGAAAAGAACGCGGTCTTTGGCGGAAGTTCCAATCTGAAACAGGGACTGAAAAACGTGATCACCAAGTATGGTGGAAAGATCGTCGGTGTTGCCACCACATGTCTCACCGAGACAATTGGCGATGACGTGCCCGGCATTATAAGAGAGTTTCGCAAGGAGGAAAAAGACCTGTTTGCGCATGAAAAAGCGCCGCTTCTGGTAGACGTCTCTACTCCGAGTTACGCCGGGACTCACATGGAGGGCTTTCATGACGCGGTAAAGGCCATGGTCGATCAGGTAGCTGCGAAAGACGGATCTACCGGGCGCGTCAATCTCCTGCCGGGCTTTGTCTCTCCGGCAGATATCCGCTATCTGAAGGAGATACTCAGAGCATTTGGTGTCTCGGGGATTGTCCTGCCGGATATCTCCGAGACGCTGGATGGCCCGGCCCTCCTTGACTACGAGAAACTCCCGGGCGGTGGGACGCCCATATCAATGATAAAAAGCATGGGGAGTTCAAAGGCAACCATTGAGTTCGGAAGGACCATTTCAGGCCAGGACACGGCCGGTCGGCTTCTAACCACGCGTCACGGCGTCTTTCTGAGCCAGGTCGGCATGCCCATAGGACTGAGGGAAACGGATCAGTTTTTTTCAGCCATGGAGGAGGTCTCAGGCAACAAGACCCCCTGTCGGCACGAAAAAGAACGTGGTCGTCTGATCGATGCCTATGTGGATGCCCATAAATACATCTCCGGAAAGCGGGCAGTTGTTTACGGAGAAGAGGACCTTGTCATCGGCTTGACCTCGTTTCTGGCGGAAATAGGTATCAAACCCGTGCTTTGCGCATCAGGGGGGACAAGCGGCCGCCTTGAGGAATCCATAAAGAGTGCATGCGGGGGGATTGTCGAACCCCCTCTTGTCCGGGACGGGATCGACTTTTACGATATTGCCGGTGAGGCGGAATCCTTAAAACCGGACCTTTTTGTAGGACACAGCAAAGGGTATCGCCTTGCGAGAAAGCTTGATGTCCCGTTGATCAGGGTAGGATTTCCCATACATGACCGGATAGGCGCGCAGCGTGTGCTTCACCTTGGCTATCGAGGCGCGCAGTCCCTTCTCGACCGGATCGTCAATGCCGCGATCGAAAAGAAGCAGAACGATTCGCCCGTGGGGTACGGGTATATGTGAGAGTGAAGAATCCAAAACCGACAACTCAGCACTATTGGGATTAAGAAAGGAGAAAACAAAATGGATCTTGAACATCATCCCTGCTTTCACGCGAAGGTAAAAGGGAAATATGGCCGCGTACATCTGCCTGTGGCGCCACGATGCAACATCAAATGCAACTACTGCAATCGCAAGTACGACTGTGTTAATGAGAGCCGGCCGGGTGTCACAAGCAAGGTGGTTTCACCGGGACAGGCCGTGGAATATCTCAAAATAGTGCTCGAAAAAGAGCCAAGGATTAAAGTGGCAGGTATCGCCGGGCCCGGAGACCCGTTTGCCAATCCCGAAGCGACAATGGAAACACTGGAACTGGCGAGAGAGCAGTTCCCGGACTTGATCCTTTGTCTCGCCACCAATGGGCTTGAGCTTAGTCCCTACATAGATCGCCTCGCAGAGCTCAATGTTACCAATGTGACCGTAACCGTAAATGCCGTTGACCCTGTTGTTGGCGCAAGGATATATGCCTGGGTCCGTGACGGCAATGTGGTCTACCGGAAGGAAAAAGGGGCCGAGTTGCTTCTGGGCCGTCAGCTTGAGGCAATACGTGAGCTCAAGGAACACGGCATTACGGTAAAGGTAAATACCATATTGGTGCCGGGCAAGAACGATGAACACATGATTGATGTGGCCAGGACTATGGGGGGCCTCGGGGTTGATTTGTTGAACTGTATTCCCATGTTTCCTACTCCTGGAAGCCCATTTGAAGAGATAGCGGAACCCTCCAAAAAACTTGTATCAACGATTAGAAATGAGGCCGAAAAATATGTTCCTCAGATGCGGCATTGTGCCAGGTGCCGCGCCGACGCCGTTGGACTTCTTGCCCATGACAGGATAGATGAATTTCGCCGTTATCTTACCTCGTGCGCCGCCCTTCCCATAGGGCCAAAAGAAAGACGTCCGTGTGTTGCAGTAGCCTCCCGGGAAGGGATGCTGGTCAATCAGCATCTCGGTGAGGCCGACCGATTCCTGATCTACACCGAGGGGAAAGACCGATTCAATCTCGTTGACACCAGACTTGCGCCGACGCCCGGAACAGGACGAAAAAGGTGGGTTGACCTCGCAGAGACCCTCAATGATTGCCGTGCCATCCTGGTGGGCGCCCTTGGCGAAACCCCTAAGACGATACTCGAGCAGGCCGGTATCCAGCCGGTGGAGATGTACGGATTTATCGAGGAGGGACTTTCCGCGATCTACGAAGGCCGGGATGTTCGAAGCCTCAAGGGACGTCGTGTAAGTTGTACGGATGCTACAGGGTGCACCGGAACCGGCTTGGGGTGTGGGTGATATGTAGGCTGTGCGATTCTTACAATAATTCACCATGACCCAAACAACTTACGAAAGGGGATCTACAAATGGACAAGACAAGAATCGCCGTGGTTTCAACAGACGGCACAAACGTAAACGATCACTTTGGCAAGGCACAGAGATTTTTGATCTATGACTGTAATGACAAGATGGCATTTGTTGAAGAACGGCCCACGGAAACATATTCCGTGGGTGACCCGAAACATTCGTTTGATCCGGAGAGATTCGGGCGTGTTTCAGCCCTGCTCAAAGACTGCACCAGGATTTATGTGACACAGATAGGCAAGGTGCCTGCCTCAAAACTAAAAGAGCTTGGTATCGAACCGGTAGTCTATGAAGGTCCCATTGTCGACATATAGACCTTCACCTAAATAATTGCACGGCGTTATCGGTCAAAATCCTCGACAACGTACCCTATGTACGCCTTACTCGGATTTTTCCCTCTGGCCTTGTGCAATTA
>LGVC01007430.1_pt2 | contig 11046 bp, 17 predicted proteins | sample 469851 | NCBI WGS metagenome assembly LGVC01 (sample SAMN03857202, study PRJNA290197) | marine sediment metagenome | biome: ocean floor; feature: cold seep; material: sediment; isolation source: sample #5133, Elevator 3A push core 47, collected at Hydrate Ridge North... ...
GCAAACCATCCGGACCCGAGCGCGTTCGATGTGTGGGCGGCGGACCCTAAGGAGTGTCCTTACTTTAGGTGTCGGGTAACAAGGGCAGCTAACTTTAGAGAGCGAGCCGATTTGTGGTCGCCTGGGCCAGCAAAGTCGGCTTTAGAGCTGATGGACCTGTTGTTCGAGCAGCACTGCGTGTACGGATAGGAGACGACGACATGACACGAGAAGAACTACTTGAACGGTACAAAGCTGGAGAGAGAGACTTCCAAAAGGCGAACCTTGCCGGTGCGAAGCTCTCCGGTATAAACCTGACCCGGGCGGACCTTACAGAGGCGGACCTCTACTGGGCGGACCTTACAGAGGCTAACCTTACTGGGGCGAAACTTGCCGGGGCGAAACTTCGGTGGGCAAACCTTCACCTGGCGTACCTTTTCGGGGCAAACCTACACGGGGCGGACCTTGCCGGGGCAAACCTACACGGGGCGGACCTTGCCGGGGCAAACCTACACGGGGCGGGCCTTGCCGGGGCGGCCCTCCGAGGGGCGTGTCTTCACGGGGCGGACCTTGTCTGTGCGGACCTCCCCCGGGCGGACATGCGTGAGGCGGGCCTACAAGACGTGAGGTTTTGCCGGGCGAACCTACGCGGGGCGAAACTCCGCGGGGCGAACCTTACCGGGGTGAACCTTCGCGGGGCGAACCTTCGCGGGGCGGACCTACGTGAAACGACTCTCACCCGGGCTATTCTGCCGTCGCCTCCTGAAGTCTTGTTGTGCTACTGGGGCAAATGTCCCAATGCACTCACGGTGGAGTTGATGCGGTACGATGCCGCAAACCATCCGGATCCTAGCGCGTTCGATGTGTGGGCGAAAGACTCTGCTAGGTGTCCGTACTCTAATTGCGGGGTAGCAAGGGCGGCTAACTTTAGAGAGCGAGCCNNGAGCAGCACTGCAAGTACGAGCCGGGGGGACGGGTGTGAAGCTTTTGCACACACTTGCTGCGGTACTTATGGCCACCGCATGCGGCGACCCGGCCGTACCCGTGTTCCCATACTTGCACGAAGGGGACGACGTCCTTGCCCGCATCCACGAGCAAGGGTACAAGGTGATTGTCCGGAAGCGGATCAGGACGGCAGGACGGACCAACTGCGTCACTCGGACGATTTCAATCCGGGAGGATTCCGTCGGCGAGGAGAAGTTGCTTGCTCACGAATATGTGCATGCGTTGCAGGCGGACTACCTAGGTTGCACAGCTTTCCTCCTGGGCCCCCTCGGTTTGTTGGAACTCGAAGCGTACGTTCAGACGTACGTGTTCACTGGGTGTGACCCTAAGGAGGCTATCCGATGGAAAGCCGTGATGTCGCAAATGACACACGCAAGCGTTGACCCTGTGCTCGTTGATGAACGACTTGTACCGGAGGCATGTGATGAATGAAATGTTGAGATTGATCCGAAGGTTGGTCCGCGCGTATCGACGGCGCCGGTTGCGTAGAGACTTCCGTGCTTGCGGAAGGGCCATGGCGCGCGCTAACCTCCGGAGACTTACATGAAGCCTACCAAACTGAAATGTCGGCCCGTACACAAGGGCCCCGCCTTGACTTTACGCACACAAAACAGTAAGATAGGACCCGGTATGCCTGAAAGATCAAACTTTAGAGTCGTGATCATCAATGGGAGTGGGCAGAACGAAGAGGTTTGGAGGTTCCAGTCCACCGCGAACGGTGTCCGCGCGGATGAGTTGCCTCTTGGCACAATGAAGCTGTCGGACCATGACACAATCAAAGACAGTGTTATAGTGCTAGGGTGGCGGACTACTCCGGACAGCACCAAACTAAACTTTGCGCAGTTGCCGAAGAAGCCCGACCACATCTACGTTTTCGTGATGCCATCGCCGCAGGGCCAAACGCCTTCGTTGGGCTGGGAATGTACGCAGAATACATTGGCCGACCACACGAAGCTGGACATGAACGCGCGGTATGACGACAATATGATTGAGACGATCACGTTTCACAGCAAGTCGGTTGTGGAGCTGGTCGGCGCAGAACTCGAAATAGGTAATAGGACGGAGGATCCGTAGCCATGGCACAGACATTAGCCAGTTGTATCGAGGAAGCCGTTACACGCGGGTACGAGGCTGCGGGAGCCACCCCTCCCCCCGAGACTGGACCGGGGCCCCACGGATGGGCGGTTACTCAGAAACCTCCCGCTGAGGGTTTCAAGTGGTCGTTCGTCGCGCAAGTGGCCACGCTCTTAGCGCTGGTCGGTATGGGTTGGCAAGCCCACTCGTTTGTTGCTAGTCTCGAGAAGGAACACGCCGAGATTCGAGATTCAATGGATGCCCTGTACGCAGGGCTGCAAGATGTCCGGCGCGCCGTGCACGTTCTCACTCTAAGGAAAGGTCTTTGACCGTGGAAAATTCAAATGCAGTACCTGTATGGCTCCAACCCGCTATCAATGCGGGGTTGCAACTTGCTGTTCTCGTGGCCCTGGCATTGGGTGACCTTGATGCAGACCAGTTGCAGATTCTAGCTTTCGTGCTATCCGGATCGTGGATGGCCAAGTCGGCGATTTCAGTCGTCAGGAAGAAGAAGTAACATGCTCATTGACAGCATCATCGGGTTGTTTATTGCCTGCGGGCTTTGTGTGTTGCTACCAGCAATGTTCAACAGGATAGAGAACGAATGAGACTCGAACCTAGACACTGGGCGGTGCTGTTTTTGTTGATTTCTCTCGTGGCGTGCGCTGCACCGAAGAAAGCGCCTGCTCCCCCGATTGCCCCGCCCCAGGCTTGCGACAAGGCGTGCCTTGACTTCTTCGCCAAGAGCATGCTTCAGGCGCTCGAGGATATTCGTATCATTCGGGACGTCATGTTGTACCAGCTTCACATAAACAGCCCTGAAGGCATCGGCGTCGCGCCTCAGGCTTAGCATGATGGGCTACTGGATCAGCGGGGCTGTGTCCCTTGTGAGCTACCTGGTATGGCGCCGGGATCCCACGGAAAGGTACCGGGCGCAGCTGAAGCGGAAGCTCCGTCGTGCTCAGCGCCGCAGGTTGCATTGGCAACGCAAGGGCAGGGCCTCCCGCTGGACTGTTTGGGCAAAACGCGAGATAGACTTGCGGGAGGAGCTTAGGCGGGTTAGTACATGATGTATGACACCACGAGCGACAATAGGAGAGTACCTGTTTCGTCCCCGGGCGACGGACTACGACCCCGTTTGTAGGGAGGATGAGGAGCTGGCCCAGCTGGCTCGAGTAGGTTTGCTCATTGACTACCGCGGCCTGTACCGGACGGGCCGCAACTCGAAGGGCAAGACGCATGGGACGCGCGGTCCCGAGGCTGTGACGGCGGTCTGTCTGCACCAGACGGCGGTCATGATGAGCCACAAGTCGGCTCTGCGGAGCCAGTACCATTCTCTCATCTACCCGGATGGGACAGCGGTGCTCTGTCATCCCGCGACTGCGTACCTCTGGCACGCCCGGAAGGCGAACAGATTTTCCGTCGGCGTCGCGCTTGTGTGCTGCGCAGCCGGGGTCGAAGGGAACCCCCGGACTCTTTGGAGGCCGAAGTCGGAACCTTCCAGACAAGCGACTGAAGCGACTGACGCCCAGCTCAAAACCGCCCGGGCGATATGCGGGTACTACCTTCGCACGCTACCGAACCTGCGGAACGTGATCGCGCACCGACAATCGAGTCGGATGCGAAGGAGCGACCCCGGGAGTAGGATCTGGCAGCATGTCGCGTTGCAGGTCGACTTGTGTCCCGGGGCGACGTTGGCTAGAGGGCTTCCCCTGCCCAGTGAGTGGACGGGGGAAGCGAAGGACCTAGATTACTACGGGCGGCGGACAATCAGTTGAGCAGGGGCGGTGGGGCCATCACGTTGATGAACCCGGGCTTCACCGCCTTGATGAACACACCGTCGATTTCGGGGTCCGGCATGCACACACAGACGTGCATGCCGAGGGCGGACAGCGCGCGCTCTAGGTCGTGAGGCATGAAGCGCTGATGGTCAGGCGGGTGCTCCGCTGCAGTACCCGGCCCCCGACACGTGAGGAACAGCGTCTCTACCGTCAATTTGACCAGCGTGGCGAGCGCGTTGTTCCAAGACTCCTCGAAGCACAAGACTTCACACGCGATCATCACATGTGCGCACATGCCTGGCGGGAGCCGGCCCATATCGCTCACCAGGTCGACGTCAGGTCCCTGCCTCTTGCTGACCCTCAGGTAGGAGTTTGGTTGGTAAAATTCCGCTACGTAGCGAAGTGAATCGACTTCCTTAGGCGAGACGACTTCTATGATGTCTTTGCCGACCGCCTCGTGCGGATACAGCGCGCAGTGCATGAACCTTTTTATGCTGTCGTGCATAAGGACAAGGTACGCGACCGGGCCGCGAGATGCAAGTTTAGGGTTGACGAGCGGGTCGCGCAGCACTACAGTTTGGATATGGACATCGAAACAACGACATTGGTTGGACAGCTTATCGTGTTTGCATCCAGGGCAATCCTTATCGGGGGAATCTCGTGTCTCGTTATCGCACCTCCGCTCTTCGGCTTCTTGGGTCTGTGTCACGTGTACAGGGGCGTATCGACCGCCATGCTGAAGGCGCAGATCAAGCGGCTCCGCAGTGAGACTGAGGCGATGGAAGCGGCCGGCGTTGAGAACATGGTCGAGCTCTTACCATACCACAAGGCGTGATCTACCTTCGAGCGAGGGGTTCGGGCTTGCCGAGCGACGGGTTGAATGCTACAGTCGGGAGATGGGAATTACTATGGGTGTACATATAGGGTACATAGTAGGCGTATGCGCCGGTCTAGGGTGTGCGTGGATATTTTACTACTTCGCCGCGGGAGGCGGTAGCCAATGGTTCAAGCTTCAAGAGGCGGCTCGGGCGGCCAGGGGCAAACTGGACGACCCCGTTGCGCCCGTCCTGCACAGCCCGCTCGCCCCACGCGGGGATTTGCTCGCGCAGCACGGTGAGTTGGTCACGAAGGACGAAGCCGGGCCCCGCGACACGCCTGATTTGAAATGGATTCGGTCGAAGCTAGTGCGCGCGGGAAAGGTCGGTCAAGATGCATAAGCCACTGCTAGGCAGGTCTCCCGGGGTGTATCTCCGGATGAAGTTTGATGCGAAGTTTCGTGTAAGGTCTGCCGTCCTGGACGGTATCGAGAAAGGTATGCCCTTTCAGTCCGCTTGCTGGGCGGCAGAGGTCGACCCGGAGGAGTTTCAACAGGACATCGACGAGCACCCCGAACTAGGTAGCGCTATACAAATGCGCAGGGCCCGGTTGGAGTCACGCCTCCTGGACGACATCCGCAAAGGAGGTCGCGGGTTGAGTGCGGGAAAAGCGGCACTAGAGATTCTAGGCCGGTCCTTTCAGTCTTGGGCGCCCAAGAACGTCTCTACCTTGGCCAAACAATTCGAGGATGCCCTGGAGGATTGTGAGAAGACGTTCGAGCCGGAGGTTTTCGAGAAGATTGCGCGGATCTTCCAGCGACACTCCTGATGGCGCAGACTACTCAAATCAAAAAACTGCTTGATAGGAAGATTCGGAAAATCGAGACGGCGAAGACGTCGCAGGAGCCCCCGAAGTGTCTGTACGACGTCTACGCACGTCTGAGCCCCGACTTAGAGCCTCCGCGCCACCTAGACCCCTACGTGGAACTCCTCGACAAGGCGGTCTTTCACGGGGATGTACAGGCGTGTTTCCACGCACCGCCCCAGCACGGGAAAACTTTGGCCGCCTCCCACGCGTTCGTGGAGCTAGGTATGGTCCGCCCGGGGCTATGGTCCGCGTACTCGACGTACAGCGTGGAGCGGGCGAAGCAGATTCGGGACCACACACGCGATCTAGCCAAGATTGCAGGTTTGAACCCCAAGACGCAGGGAGCGTACCTACGTTTCGACGGGGGCTCGCAGATCAAGTTTTGCGGGGCGTCAACGGGGATGCTCACGGGAGAGAAGGTCAACGGTCTACATGTGATCGACGATCCGATCAAGGATAGGAAGGAGGCGGTCTCCGCTACGGTGCGTGAATCTCTCTGGAATTGGCTCTTCGACGTCGCCCAGACGCGGCGGCACCCTAACTCAAGCGTGCTCGTGATGATGACCCGCTGGCATTCCGACGACTTGGTTGGGCGTATCATCAAGCACCTAGGTTGGACGTACCTACGCCTGGCCGCGGAATGCGATTCGACCGATGACCCGCTAGGGCGCGAGATAGGGAAAGCCTTGTGGGAAGCGATGCGCCCAAGCGAGTGGCTGCAGCAATTCAAGGCCAGTCCCCTGACGTGGGCGTCGATGTACCAGGGCCGGCCCCGTCCGGTTGGAGACGTCCTGTTTGGAGAGCCGGTGTACTACGACCGGCTCCCCTCGGAAGGTGCGTACCGTCAACTTTATGGCGCTGATCTGGCGTATTCGGAGAAGACTCGGGCGGATTGGTCTGTGCTCCTAGGAGCCAGGCTCTACGACCAGAAGATGTACCTCACGAGCGGGCTCTGGCGCCAAGTACAGGCGGACAAGTTTACCGATCTGATGGCCGGTGTCATCAACTCGAAGCCAGGGCAGTGCCTCTGGTACGGGGCCACCACGGAGCGGGGCACTGCCCAACTCATCCGGAAGCGAATCCCCTCCTTCCAGTTTAGGCGGGCGGTCGGCGACAAGTACGTACGCGCGTTACCGACCGCTGAGTTGCTCTGGAATCAAGGCCGTATCTTGGTGCCTTCTGGTGCGCCCTGGGTAGACCGTTTCGTCCACGTCATGAGCGAGTTTACGGGCCAGAACGATGTTCAGGACGATGAGGTGGATGCTCTGGCGGCCTTAGGCGACTTAGCCCTTCGGTATGACACGCCCGCCGACGTGGGCGCACTGAACCGCCTCGTCCGTGACCGGCTGCGCGGCTCGATTAGGAGGATATGAACTTCCGCGCAATCCACCCCGGGTACGCGACTTCCGCGGAATCTTGGCGTTGCAAGCACTGTCGACGCGTCCATCCGGCGGGCACGGTATATGCAATAAGAATAGTGGGCGATAGACCTTGGTGGGGGTGCCTTATATGCGCGGAAAAGCCTCTTGACCCCGGCTTACGACGAAGCTAGGTTGTCTCAATGCAAAGACGACATGTGATTTTCGGAATGTCCCTCGGCTTTTTGGGCTCTTGTTTCACTCCTTACGATACCCCGCAAGTAGCCGCGGAAACCGGCGGAACATCCCCCGATGAGACTGGCGGGACGGATGCGGAGGACGTTGACCCTACAGCACCTCCCATCGACCCGACGGAAGTACCCACCGACGGGAGCACGGGGGGCGAGCCTGGTACGGTGATAGAGGGCAGCAGCACGGGGGACAGCAGCACGGGTGATGGCGACACACCTGACGACCCTGACGACCCTGACGGTGATGTGACCGCCACGATCGATTTGACCGATTTTGAGTTTGCCACAGACAAAGCAGACTTGACCGCCTTGTACCGCCATCCCCTCCAGGGTGTAGAGATGGTGCCTGGTGGGGTACCTACGGTGGACGTACAAGATTCCCCTACCGGCGGCCGGTACATGCTTGTTGACGAGTTCGGTGTTGATTCCGAGGGGTATGACATTTCCACGTCCGGGGTCGCTACGGCCGAGATCATCTCACACGAGAGAAGGGAGCACCCTGCACGGAAGCAGGCGAAGGCCCGCGTGACGGAGCGGTTGACTAGAGATGTCGCGCTTCGTTTGAGTCGTGGCGATCACAGCGTCTTCACGGTGAAAGTAGCACTACGCCGTCCCGTCGACCGGATTCCGTCCGTTGCACACGAGATGGACCGAGAGATTGGCGAAGGTCGGGCTGTCACGTACGGGGACGTGAGGAAAGCTCGTCAGCGGGTGTTGGCGAAGATTCGGAAATCCGTTGCATACGAAGTGTCCGAAGCCTCCCGCAGCCTAAGACTTTCCGGAGCTGACGTTTTTCCTTCTCAGTACGGGCACATGGCAAAGGTGACTGGCACCCCCACCCAGATCAAAGAAGCTCTCAAGACCGAAGCTTTCCTTATCGCGGATGTGGACTATAGCGCCCGCGAGGAATACGAGGCTGACTTGGATGATGAGGGCGTAGGTGAGAGTCCCGCGCTGTGGATGGAAGGAGCTCAGGTATGGGAACTCCATGACAACGATCTCTTGGCTGGCCTAGGCTACGACGGAAATGACGACGGTTCGGGCGGTGCTGTTGTGTATGGGCACATGGAGAGCAAGTTACCTCGTGTGACGCACAGGATCTTCCGCGAAGGCCGTAAGAAAGCTTCACGGCTCATCACATGGTTCGACTGTACTGGAGACTCGTGCGAGGAACGTCCTGACAGGATCAACGCAGGGTCGCACTCGACCCACACACTGTCACGTAGCGCGGGAGACACGCTAGACCATCAGTTTGATCACGATCAAGTACCTCACAGCCAGCAAATGAGGTACGTGGGTCAATGCCCTGAGTGCGATATCATAGCAATAAGCGAGAGAAGTGGTAACTTCTGGGAGGCGGGCGCAGCTTTTTTGAACGGTAGTAGATACCCCGTGATCATCGGGATGTCGTCTGGCGCCCCGCCTAAAAAGCCAGGTTGCAGGGGTAAAAGGTCGGATGCTGTAGCTGCAGACAGAAACTATTTTGAGATGGGCATGCTCTTAGCAATCTCCGCGGGCAATGAGAATAACGAAGACGTCATAAAGGAGTGGCCTTGTACCGTGAACACCCCCGCCGACGCGGTGAGTTCTCTAACCATCGGCGCTCAAAATTTGCCCGACAAGTTTGACAGCATGTGCCGGGTGCAGTACGCCCCTATGAAGAAGTACTCTGGTACAGGTCCCGACCGAAAGAGGACTGTTGTGGATATAGTGGCGTCAGGCGCCATCTACGGGACGGCGAGACCCGCCAGCGACAAAGCGCTTGACCAAGAGCATCACGGGGGCACTAGTGTAGCAGCGCCTATCGTTGCGGGCATAGGTGCAAGCATGACGGGCGCTTATCGAGAGTTTGCAAGTAGCTTGATCACTACGCCCGGCGTCCTGAAGGCTGTGATGCTGCTTACTGGGGACCGTAAGAAGTACGGTAGGGGCAACTACAGCTCTACTGGGTACTCCTCTGTCTACGGGGCGGGGAGAGCCCGGGCCATGAGTTTTGACCACGATTGGGCCGACGGAGCGGACTGGAGAATCAAGGTAGGCGCCGTTTGCATCAAGGATGGAGAAACGTTGGACATCACTCCTTCTTGGCTCCCTCAATGGTACAAGTACAGTGTCAAAACCGTTGTGTGGGCGTACAGCCCCGAGTACCATGAAGATGCTGATGTGGACACACTGTCAGACGTTTCGCTCGAGTATATGACCCCTGGGTTCCCAGGGCCGGGCAGCACTTCGCACCGGGTTTTCAAGCGAGACAACTCCGGGGATGACAAGAAAAGGATCTACCATTTCGCGGGGACTCCCACGGACGAACGCGTGTCCAAAATCCGCATCAAGGGCAAGAACATCACCACGGACAGCGACGGTTGCGGGGAAAACGCTACGCATGCCTACTTCGCTATCTTGACCGAGGAAGAGGATCGTACCGGCACTCCGAGTTGGGATGAGGATACTTGCGAAGGCCGCGCGCCGGACTGGTGTGCTGCGAACCCGACCGCCAAGTACTGCAAGGATTAGGGGTGGAGGGCCCGGGTAGGTTGTCAGGGGCCTACCCGGGCCCGTATTTGACCGTGCGCTGCTCGCGTGTTATACTCTGGCATGGCCTTGACTTTAGGTGCTCCTACGCTCCCTACCGCGACGCGGAATACGCTCGCGGACGACATTGACACCTTGGTCGGGACAACGGGCTTCCTCGTACTGATCGAGAGCGCGACCGACCTTGTTCGGATCCCCTTCAACAACCCGGCGTTCGGCGCTGCGTCTGTCGGAGTGATTACCTTGCAGGGCGTCCCTTTGGAAGCTACGGCGATTGCCGGCTCCGCTACCACCCCCACAGACTACGAAATCCGAGATGCGGCCACTGGCACCGTTGTTGCCTCTGGGAGTGTCTCGGGGACGGGCCCTATCACGACGAGTGACACTGTGTCGCTCTCTAGTTTGACTTGGACCCAGCCGGCATCCTAAGCGCGCTAGAGTCGCGCCCATGCCTGATTATGGCAAAACTGCGATAGGCGCTCTCAATACGGACGTGAATTGGTGTCGGGGGCACCCACTTCCGGCCAATGCACTTGCCGCAGGCGAGACCGTACTCAAGTCTGTGAGTATCTATGTAGGTACGACACATACCTCTCAGATAAGAGTAGGCCTCTACCAAGGGGGCGCAGTAGGTGACGCCGATACTGCGGTCCTAATCCGAGACTTCGGGCTCACGACCGGGTCGGCCACGAGTGCATGGCTCACGCTGGACGCGGCGGACGAGACGCTCGACCCTGATGAACCCTTGTGGATTCTAGTCAAGGGGAACGATACCGGTTTCTCCGTTGTCTATGACGCGGACACGCCCGGGGATTTTTATGCAACGGCGGGCCGGAGTTTGTTCACGGCCACACAGGGCGATGATGAAACGGTCGCCTACACGACCCCTTTGGATACTGCTGATTCCACGGCAGACTTTTGGTATTCCTTCTACCTGACGGCGGAAGCCCCGCTCAGCCGGGAGCAAGAGGGTTTCAGGTTCCGAAACGACGATGGGTCAGAGAGCGGGGCGACCGGACGTCAGAGTCAAGACGTCGCAGACACGGTCGCTAAGGAGACCGCGATCCGGCTTCGGATGCTTACGGATATGACGGGGAACCCCGGCGCAGAAGGTGCAAGGCTGGTCGTAAAGCGGGACGACGAAGACGACACCCAATGGAGGACCGTCTAGGTGGCTATCGCGCTCAAGGGCTCAGTTGTTGAGACTTTCGATGCCACGGAGCAATCCCCTCACACCATCAACCTACCAACCGGTTTGGTGGTCGGGGACATCCTCCTTCTTGCCGTCAATCACTCCCCTGACGGGACGGCGACCATCGGGACGGTCACGACACCTTCGGGCTGGACTGAGGTAGGGACTAGCACTGAAACGGGCGCTGCATC
>LGVC01023488.1_pt3 | contig 10967 bp, 10 predicted proteins | sample 469851 | NCBI WGS metagenome assembly LGVC01 (sample SAMN03857202, study PRJNA290197) | marine sediment metagenome | biome: ocean floor; feature: cold seep; material: sediment; isolation source: sample #5133, Elevator 3A push core 47, collected at Hydrate Ridge North... ...
CCCTACTCCCCAATCTAACCAAGGGATTCCAGTTTTTCCCAAAAATCCGGAAACGATTTCTTGACACAATCCGGATCCTTTATTGAAATGCCTTCTATGGCCAGCCCTGCTATGGCAAAGCTCATGGCGATCCGGTGGTCATTGTAGCACTCTATCTCGGCTCCATGGGCAGCGATCCCCTGAACGGTCATCTCTTCTGCTTTTTCGTCAGCCCGTGCGCCGATCTTCTTAAGTTCATGCGTCAGGGCGGCAACCCTATCCGATTCCTTAACCCGGAGATGCCCNNGGCAGAGACCACAGCAAGCGCTGGAACCATGTCCGGCACGTCGTTCAAATCAAAAGAAAGCTCTTCATGGTTGGACAACGGCCCGGTTACCTGAACCCCTTCTCCCGATGTTGACACCTTGCATCCCATGGCCTCCAGGATGTCCAAGAAACGCAAATCCCCCTGAAGGGAGCCGGCATTGATATTAGGTATCTTTACGGTCTGGCCAAGGATGGCGGCAGCAGCCATAAAATAGGTAGCACTTGAGGCATCGCCCTCTACAACATACTCTCTTGGGTTATAGGTTTGAAGGCCCTCAACGCAAAAAAAACCGCGTTCCAGGACTGAGACCTCCACTCCAAAATGCGCCATCACATCCAGTGTCAGCTTTATATACGGCCAAGAAGGAAGGCGCGTGAGGACCTCGATCTCCGTATCTCTTTCAGCATAAGGTGCGGCCAAAAGGAGGGATGATAGATACTGGCTGCTGAGTCCTCCTTCCAGGCGTGTCTTGCCACCTGGAAGCCCTCTTGCCCGGACCTCCACAGGGGGGCCCCCATTTGCTTCAATGCACCGAGCCATAACCCCCATCTTGTTTAGGGCATCAACAAGGGGCTGGATAGGCCTTTGCCGCATGCGGGCGTTGCCATCAAGCACAAAGGTGCCATGCCCCAAAGAAACCGTGCCGGCGAGAAACCGGAGTCCGGTCCCGTTGTTTCCGAGATAAAGGGCCGAAGCGGGCGCAACCAGTTTGCCACCAGTCCCCTCGACCACAAGATCATGATGCTCCTTCTCAACTATGTCGGCACCCAGCAAACACAGGGCCTTTATCAGGTGACCGGTATCCTCTGAGATTAGGGCATCTCTTATGACAGATCTGCCGCCGGCAAGCGCAGAAGCGATCAGGGCCCTTTGGGTATAGCTTTTTGAACCAGGGACGCGGATCACCGCATTAATCCCCTTTATGGGCTTGATTCGTCTCATATTTGGTTGAGCGCCTCAACGACCACGTCTCTCATGGGCCCCACAGGAGGCTCTTTCCCCGTCCAGATCCTAAACTGTTCAGCACCCTGAAAAAGGAACATGTCAAGGCCATTTGTGACCTGGCACCCTTCAGCTTCTGCATCCTTCAAAAGCCTTGTTCTAAACGGATTGTAAATAATGTCCACCACAGCCTTGTAACGGCCCAACACGCCTTTGGGTACCGGCGTCTTCCCCACATTGGGGTACATTCCCACAGGGGTGGTATTGATCAGACAGTCTCCGCTAAGGCCCTCAATCTCGGATAGGGGTGCAAAAGGCAAGTCAAATCCTTTGGCCAGTGCGAGTCCATTGTCCTTTGTTCTGTTGACAAGAGTCACCTTTCCCCCTTGACGCGTAATGCCAAAGACCACAGCCCTTGCTGCACCACCTGCACCAATAACCACAAAACGGTTATCCTTGACAGGGAGTAATCCCTCTATGCACCTGACAGCTCCTATCCAGTCCGTGTTGAGGCCACGAATTGAGTCTCCCTCAAAGACAATGGTATTCACAGCCCCAACCTCTCTGGCTGTGACATCTATTTCATCTATTAATCCCAGGATGCTTGTCTTGAATGGATGGGTAACACTTGCGCCTTGTATTCTGAGTGACCTTACCCCGGCTAAAGCGCCCCGCAGATCATTCACTTCAAAAGGCAAGTAGATGGCATCAATGCCAAGGATCCGGAATGCGGCATTGTGCATAAGGGGACTCATGCTCTGTGCAACAGGGTTTCCAAGAAGACCATAAAGTGATGTGTTCACGCCAAGCGTGCTTGTGTCGCTGTCAGCAGCCAACTGTTCACGGTCATCGGAGGCCNNCCATATGGGCCTGCAGCTTTCTCGAAACCGAAATAATCTCGCCAAATATCCTGTTAATCTCTGAGGTTGTCAGCGGTCCCTTGTTGTATTGGGCCAGATGTCTGTATATGGCATCTTCACGACCTTGGTCATAGATACTCAGGCCGTTCCTGGCCTTGAGATTGCCGATCTGGACAGAAATCGCTGCGCGGTCGCTTAGAAGTTTAAGGAGTTGAACATCCAGGTCTTCTATCCTGTGCCGAAGCCTTTTTAAAGAATCATTACTCATCCCTGAAGTTCCTCAATGGCCCCCTCGACAACATCTGGGGGGATCTCAGGAGTTACAAAAGGCGTGCCTATTTCTTTTACCAGCACAAAGTGGATCCGGCCTCCAACGACTTTTTTATCTGTCGCCATAAAGGCTGTGATTTGTGCTGTATCAAAACCTGCCGGAATCCTGGTGGGAAGCTTGTATTCTTTGATCAAATCAACGATTCTTGTGTAAGAGGCACTATCCAAATAATCGAGCCTGTTCGAGATCTTTGCAGCTCCCACCATACCTATGGCTACCGCTTCTCCATGGGAAAGGCTGTAGCCTGATGCAGCCTCGATCGCGTGCCCTATGGTATGGCCAAAATTGAGAATGCGCCTCAAGCCGAGTTCTTTTTCATCCATCTCCACAATCTCTGCCTTTATCTTGCAGGAACGCCCCACCAAGCTTCTCATCAAGGACGGATCGGCCTTCTTGATCCCACTGCTTTCGTGTTCAAGCAATTCGAACAGATTATGATCGCCTATGATGCCGTATTTGATGATCTCGGCCATCCCGTTTGCAAAATCCCTATCCGAAAGCGTTTTTAAGCATACGAGATCTGCATAAACAGCCTTTGGCTGATAGAATGTCCCCAAAAGGTTCTTGCCTTCCGGAAGATCCACCCCTGTCTTACCGCCCACGCTGCTATCCACTTGAGCAAGAAGGGTTGTGGGAATCTGGACATACGGGACGGACCTCATGTAAATCGAAGCGACAAAGCCGGCCAGATCACCGACGACCCCGCCACCCAGGGCAATGAGCAGTGATTTGCGACCGACCTTCAGCCTGACGAGCTGCTTTGCCACATCAAGCACGGTATTGAGCGATTTTGAGGACTCACCGGCAGGTATTTCAATGATGTCAACAGGCAGGTCGGCCTCCCCCAACCTTTCCCTGACCTTCTCTCCATAAAGGGGATTGACGTGTGAGTCTGTAATGATTACAAAGCGATCCGCATGATTCTTCATCCTGGAGATCAATCCCTCACGGCCTATTATGTCTTCACCTATGAATATCTCGTAGGAGTCTTTGCAGGACTTTTCCACATTCACCTTGATACGATCCATATCCTTATATATACTCCTTTTTGACGATCTTTGCAATCGATTCGATTTCATCCATGAGCTTGTGGAATCTTTCAGGCTTCAGGGACTGGGGACCATCGGACAGTGCATGCTCGGGATCCGGATGGACTTCTATCATCAGGCCATCCGCCCCAACTGCAACAGCGGCCTTTGCCAGGGGAAGCACGAACTTCCATTGACCGATGGCGTGGCTGGGATCCACAATGACAGGCAGGTGGGTTTTATCCTTCAGTACTGGTACGGCACTGATATCAAGGGTGTTGCGCATAGCGGTTTCAAAGGTACGAATACCCCGCTCGCAGAGTATCACGTCATCGTTGCCGGATGCCAATATGTATTCCGCAGACATGAGTAGCTCTTCAAGCGTGGTCATCATACCTCTTTTCAAAAGCACGGGTTTTTTCGCCTGCCCCAAGGCCTTCAAGAGTGCAAAGTTCTGGATATTTCTGGCGCCTACTTGAAGCACGTCCGCATAGCTTTCAATAAGTTCTACGTCCGAGGCTCTCATGACCTCAGTGACCACCGGCAGACCGGTTTTTTCCCTGGCCTGGGCAAGGATCTTCAGGCCATCTTCTCCCATCCCCTGAAAACTATACGGAGATGTCCTTGGTTTGAACGCCCCTCCTCTCAGCATGGAGGCGCCTGCTTCTTTTACAGCAAAGGCAGCCTCCATGAGTTGCTCTTGGCTTTCCACAGCACACGGTCCCGCTATTACAACGCATTTTGGCCCGCCTATCTCTACGTCTCCCACCTTTATTACTGTGTTGCCTTCCTTGGTCTCCCGGCTTGCGAGCTTGTAGGGCTGCAAGATGGGCATGACCTTTGCGACCCCGGGCATAGTTTCGACAGCCCTCAAGGAGATTTTTCCTCGCTCATCCCCAACGGCTCCGATAATGGTCCTTTCTACGCCTTTTGACACATGCGCCTTGTACCCTGCCGACTCTATCCATTTGATTACATTATCAAGCTCTTGCTCATCGGCCTTGGTCTTCATTACGATAATCATCTGTTTACCTCCTTTGCATGGAATAGAATTAGTAATTCATTCTTTTTGGTGAACGGTTACGAATAGAAAAGCCGCGGCGATCTTTGCCCCCGCGGCACGTTACTGAAAAACAAAAATGGGGATAGGGTATCTGGCCTGCCCCCGGCTTGGAATTCTTGTGGTTTGGCCTGGGACCCGGAGCTGCAAAGGGAATCAACTTATTCGGAATGTGCCACATCCAAAGTGAGTATGCCTCCCTATATGAAACATAGATGCCAGCCCAAGATACGGCATGATTGAATCCGGTATGGAAGTGGCAAATGTCTGTGTGCCTATCAATCTTCCTGGCCAATGCCATGGTACGGAATCAAGTTCTTTGTGCAGGATAGGGATATGCGAGGATAGTTCCATGGTGTCTTGGAATGATAATTGGTTTTCTATGCCCAAAAGACCCCATAAATCCTCAGGATTATTGTGCTTGCCCAATACTAACGGACTCATTCGGATCATCAAGGCATCTAACATACACCTTAATGATGGAACATCGCAGGAGCTTGTCCTATTTTTTCCTTGCTGACTACTCCTGTTCTCATCCTTGACCAAATCAAAAGGTGTTATCCATGTCAGGCGGTCTAATACACATCGTGAATGAAAACCAAAAGTTAATCCATCGGACCACTGCAACGGGGTCGCTTTATAGCGCAAATCCAGTTTTCCGTCTCTGACCAAAGGCTCCCAATTTGGCCCCCGCGCCACACAAACAGAATGAATGTCGAATCGGCCCCACAGACAATTTGGAGGTTGCCACTGGGCAACTAAACCCCCGAGTTCTTCCATGGCAGGCATGATTACCTCCAGAAACAGTCCATGATCAGCACTTCTCCCCATAAGCTTGAGTTCCCACAGGATCAACTCTCCCTGCCCGTATGTTCGCTTGCCTGGATAGGGAAACAAAACCGCTTCAATTGGCCAAAACACATCAGGCACCCTTTCCAGCCTTTTCTTGCCTATGCGTGAGGTCGCGTTACGCCCCCACGAAGTCAAGGCCTTGTGCCAGGGACGAGCTTGGACAGTTGGAAGACGGTCGGCGATAATAGTTGCCAGAACCAAGGACAGATCTATGGACGGAAAGCTCGGAAGCCACACCAGGGTACTGTTGACCTTGCAAACAAACAGATACCGGATGAGGTTAAGGGGTAAAAGGTGCATAATTGGCAAGCTCGTACAGCAACCTGATTCGATTCTTGGGCCACTGCCTGAGATTCCAAGAAGAAAGCATATCTTTGGCCTCAGGGCTCAAATATCCCATGAACCTGCCCCAGTAAAAATGTTCCTCTTTGCTGTCATTCAAATTCGTCAGATCTCGCAGCATCTCTTGTTCTCTGGGCGGCAGAAGTGCCCGAAAAATCGTTGTCATCTCCAAAAGTCTCAAGAATTCAGTCACTTCAAAGGTGAGCAACCCCTCCTTGTCTCGCACATGTGGGGTTAAGAGCTGGTATGGATCAGGAAAAAACCGAATACGAAGCTGATCCATCGGAAAACGCGATTCCTGATGAACGGCTCTGCAGAGTATATCTCCCATGCCTCCTTTTCTTGTTTCTCCTGTTGTGGAAAATATCTGGATTAATCCCTTCAGATCAGGCCCATGATAAATAAGAAGTTCCTGGAGCCAAGCCTTCAATTTGTAACGGTTCATCATCATAAGAAAGTGATTGTCGTCATGGACATAAAAGCAAGTAACATCATTTTTGTAAAATCCTTCACTTCTTTGAAGTTGGCCCGGTACGCGGTTAACAAAAGCCCAGATAACGACGGACCGACGGGATGCATCCCCCAATTTCGCGGCCCTACGCATAATAGCCATGCATGCTTTGCAGTACTTCAGCCTGGAAGAAGTCCGGCAAGGAGGATATATCCAACATCTTTGGCAAGGCCCGTCAGAGAAACAAAAGGGGGAGCCGATCTCCTCTTGGTTTGGGAAGAGATGCGGCTCCAACACGTGACACTTCATGGTAGCCAACAACTCTGCGCCGCTGCGACAGCGGCGCAGCCAATCAAAGATGCTTAGCATTCAGCGCCTTCTGCAATTCCGTGTAATGCTTGATTGCATTGGGATTGAGCCATTTGTCAACATCAAGAGGCAAACGCCAGTCCTCTTCAGATCCACCGGAATATCTCTTGTTCCAATCAATCATAAAACTATCCGGCAGGATCCTGAAGCGCAGGCTTCCAAAACCGAGGTAACGGTTATTCCCCATCTTCAGGGCAAGTCCCGGCTCCAACACTACACACCATAATAATTTCTGCAATTCATCCTCAAGAAGGTTCCAGAAACGAATGGTGAAGCGGGACCGTGTTCCAGGCAATATGGCTCTGAAATAACGGGCCTTAACAGTATCCGCTTCAAAACCGTCTAACCTCCTGGCTATTGGAGCAAGTGGAGCATGAGGAAAGAGCCGCCAGTTATTGTCAATAAGGTATCGAGGGACAGAAGCTCCTGGTATATTTTTCCACTGGCCTCCAACATATTGCCAGTCACCGTAAGGATAGGGCACCTCAAACCAGGCCAAGTCAGGCTCCTCGAATATGCCGAAGCTAAAAGATACTCGGCCCATTATAGCCTGATTGTGCCCTGTTCCCACCCATCCGAACAGGCTATCTGAAGGGCTAAGGCGGCTGATGTCACCACTCTCGACACGTGAATCGCTGACAATGGAGTAAATATGGCGCAACATCCCCTTGATACTGCGGCTGGGAAGTGCATAGACCAGGTTGGAACCCCGTTGTTCGGCCTCAGGGGGAGCGAGGGAAAAGAAGTCCCAGCCATTCACAGGCCCATCATCTAAGGTGGCCTTAAAAGACGGCTCGCCACTCTGCCGGATGTTGATAGGCGTCAGGACCTCCGCCTCCACCGCCAGTGTGCCACAAAGGCCGCCAAATGCTCGATGAGAGATAAAGCCTGCTCTGGCCGTAGGTGGTGGTAAATCGGCTCCCCTTTCAGAAAGGAAAGGACAACTGGGCCGCAGTAAGCTCTCTGCTTTTTCTCCCTCAAGCTCAAGTCCTTGCCATAGTCCCTTTTGGCTCAAAGACTGTTCGCCAAACAGTTTCTGGTGAACGGACATCGAATCGCCGGTTAGCCATGTGAGTTTAGAAACCTTTGCCTCAACCCAGCCAAAACCGCTAGTCTTAGCGCCGCCAAGGGGAACATCTCCCCTTTGAAAATCCTGGAGTAAATGGAGCAAGAGGGAAACAGCCTCTATATCCTGCTGTTCTATATCCTGAATATCGATCTGCAAGTAAAATGAGAGGTTATCTCCATAGGCGAAGAGATAGTCACGCTTAGCGGTCTCGATCGGCAGGCCGGTCTTGGGATCCATCTTGATTCCATCCATTGAACACCAGGAACTTTTAGGATTAGACGGGTCCACAAGATAAGCGTCGGAAAAAAAGACTAGTGCTCGTTGCCCTTGCGCGCCAAAAATACGGGTCAATATTCTGGTGGTCTTATCTGACTCACCCCATAGCGTTTTCAGTGTCTGGGATGCACGCTTTCTAAAAGCCCCCTTAATCGTACTACCAGGAACATAGGTCTCCCATGAACCCTTTTCTTGTGAGGATGGGACCCACGACAGCATACGCATAAAAACCGTATCGTAGGGTTTTCCATATTCGCGGGAAACCTCCCGACTGGAAACGCCACCAGCCCGAAAATCTATATGGTGGGGCTGAGCAAGTTCCTGGCGAGTCTGATCACGATAGGATTTCAGGAATTCGATCTGGTTCTTATCATTTGTGATGCTTTTGTTTAAATTCTTGGTGTTCAACATATGACGGTACTTGACTCGGCTGTGGGCATCAATAAACTCTGCCCATGTTGTGGGGCTGACACCTTCCGGAGGTATCGCCGGATCATTCCACTGATCCTCGCTGATCTTGCCGCCGAGTAACATAGTCTTGATGCGCAGGTGTTCCTCGCGATTCATGACTTCTGCATCTACCCATGCATCGCTTTGAAGCAATTTTACTTGCTGATCCACTTGCTGGTACAGTCGTGGAAGGATCTCCAGGCAAGCCGGGGTGAGGATCTTCGCCATGGACGTTTCGTCCTGAGCCTTATCCGCGAGACGCTCTGCCAGGGTCTTATCCAGGCCCAGGCTGTCTGCAACCTGAAGCCATGCATCTTTATCCAGGTGTTGCTGTATCTGGCGTTGGTGTTCAATAACCTTGACGACACGTTTCGCCATGTTGGCTTTTTTCCCGAGTGCCTCTTTGAAAGCAGCATCCGCGGCATCTTGAGAGGGAAAAGGTTTATCCACCAGAGGTTTTATCTTGGATAGCAGTTTCTCAGTAAGTGCGTGTTTTCCTTTTTTCAGCTTGGCCATACCAGAAGATAGCAGTACCCATGTCTCAACCTCGGCTGAAGATCGCTCCTTTAACCAAATTGAAATGATTCTTGGAAGGTACGAGGCAAATTTTTGTTTCCAATCGTCCGGACTGAGGATTGGTCCTCCCAGCGCCATTTCCAGACGATCTCGGATGGGCTTCGGTATGTTTTTCATCGCTTCTATCAGCAAATGTGCCTCAATAGATGAAAAGGTTTCTGTTTGAGGATCCACCTTGCCCCAATTCCAACCAACCAAAACAGGGTTTGTTGTACTAAACGTCAAATCCATTCTCAAATGATTGGCTCCGGTACGTAACCTGGGCGGACTTTCCGGGACCGAAAACGGAAGGTTCATTTCAAGACGAACCCGTCCCAAGCCTTTGCTCTTACCGGCACCGAACCAGAACCTCCCCTCCTTAATTTCCTGGAGGAGATAGTATAGTCTTGCTTCATTCTCATCTCGTTGTAGTATCGACTCTTTCACAGAAATTATGATGTCGAAAACGGAATTGCGCAGCACGGTTTCCATCTTGTAGTTTGCATTGGCTTCCGCTGCCCACCGATCCTCATCCAGTTTTATCCCCATACGCATGTCAAAGAAATTATTCCGGGGATAGCTTTCTTTCTGCAGTTTGCAATCCACACTTGTAATCAGATTGTTGGGTAAAGGTGAATCATATAATCGCTGCCACATTCGATTAAGGAGGCCGATATTCTTCCCGTTGCCGGATTCGCCGACAAAGGCATCCATTAAAGACTGAGCTGTGCCTGTTATTTCTCCAGCCAGAGAGACCAACCGATGAGTGCCATCTCCATCTCGCGTAAAGAGTGTGTTTCGCGCATTTCCCCTAAAAATGGGTGTTTCTGCGTATAGCTTACCCTTCAGAATCATGTTCTCCTCCTCCATTCATAATTCGTTTTTTAGTATTCATCCTGCTGTTCCAAGGCCCCCCTCTTGGCCAAATTCGCCCAAAATGCTATTCGTCTTCTTCTATACTGTGGTCTAATATCGCTTCCTTGACACTCCTGTAAACACTTTTAAAGGTTTCATCAAAAGAGGCAGGAGAGATACGCCCAACCTCAATAAACTTGGCCACAATCTCTTTGGTCACCTTAAGGACCTGTTCATCAAGCGATTTCATACACGCCTCCACTGTTCCAGTTGCGAAGCGGGAACTTCTCAACCGCACCCGAACTTCTTGAGAAGTTATTTGTATATCACATATGCCGGGTTTGATACAAGGACACAGGAACTGCCGTCACAAAAAAAACGGCCAAGCCAGAAACCAGGCTCAGGATTGGGGAGTTGACGCTTGACAGCGGATGGAAAGATGTCGGACACAACTTGCACGGCCCTCGGCTGACTGCCGGCGCTGCCCAAATTGGCCCCTTAGGTGGAGTAAAGATTTGGTGGAATAACGGAGATAGGCATCAAGACCGGGGCAGGCCGTCTATGCCGCCCCGGCGACCTTCTTTACCTCTTGTCCTGCCTCCTCCCAGCGGATGCACCATTGCCTATACTTGCATTGAAGTTGATCACAATAATTTCCGCTTTTGCCAAAACAGTCAAAGTTGCCTTCCTTCAACTGTTTCTTGTGGATGACTGGAGATATGACCTCCATGAAGCAGTCGTCGCACAGAGATGATGTGATATCCTCAGGGCCCCAGGAAATCGACGTTTCCTTTTCCCACTCTATCCCGCACTTCATGCACTTTACACGTAATTTTTTCATGTCAAACAGTACGTTACGCTCCATTTTTTTCTATCCGCCAAGATTGCAGCGTCTTCTTTTATGTTCATATTATTACTAAATTTTTAGTGAAAAATCAAGCATTTTTTGGGATCCTTCGCAATAGCCAAAAGAATAGTTTCCTTTTACCTGGAACTTTGTCTATGAANNGACTCGATCTCTTGCAAAAAGTCTGAACCACTCCGTGAATTTTACCCCCTCCTTCGCCTTCTTGCCGCTTGACTACTGTTTGACCTCCAGGGTCCTGAACCTGTGGAGAGATCTCTTCACTTCAAGTACACCCTCAAAAATATAGGCGTTCTTACTGCAAAACAAGTACTTTTTTCATTTGCCCTCCGGCCCCATAAGCGCTAAGTTATTT
>LGVC01003618.1_pt3 | contig 10914 bp, 5 predicted proteins | sample 469851 | NCBI WGS metagenome assembly LGVC01 (sample SAMN03857202, study PRJNA290197) | marine sediment metagenome | biome: ocean floor; feature: cold seep; material: sediment; isolation source: sample #5133, Elevator 3A push core 47, collected at Hydrate Ridge North... ...
ATGATCTTGAATCGCAGATCAATGCGATCAAAGGCGGCGGGCGGCCTCTGGGAGAATCTGAGCGTGCTTTTTTTGAGCCGCGGTTTGGAGCTGATTTTAGCCAGGTAAGGGTGCATACTGGTGCGCAGGCGGATGAGTCGGCGCAAGTATTGAATGCGAGAGCTTATACGTTGGGGCAGGATGTGGTGTTCGGGGTGGGGCAATATGCGCCCGGAACAGCAGTAGGGCGGCGGTTGCTGGCACATGAGTTAACACACACAATCCAACAAGGAGGCGTATCCGAGCGATCTCACCCTTCCTCACTTGAAACATCCAGCACTACTGGAAACGGCGGGAACGCATCAGTCAGCAAAGAACAATCCATCAAAGTATCGCTGCTGTATCAACCTGTAATAATTGCTCGATCCGCTTACTACGCTGACGAAGTGATTACGGCATTGTGTGCAGCAGATCCGATTGCCGGTTTAGGCGATTTTGTAGCTGCCTTCGGAATTTTGGGAGAACTTAGCATGTTAGATCTGTTGAGTACGCTGTCAGAAGTGAAACGCCAAGACTATCTTGATATGCTAATTAATGAAACCGGCGCTATTCCGAGATCTAGGCGATCATATCTGATGGCAGCTATGCATGTGGTCAGGTATAGTGGTGGAAATTGGACGGATGCCATTTGCGGTCAAATTTACGCCTGGGTGTCCACACTACCTACCAATGAGCAAGTCCACCTCGCCGAACATGTAGTACGTGAACAAGGCAGTTTAGAAGCAGGAAGGGATGCCTTTCCATTATCTATTGTTGAGCGCATTGAAGCACGCTTAGAAAGAGAACCGTTCATAAGATATGAAGTTGTACCGAGAGAACCTGACAATGATTCAACCGCACTACAACAGGCGAGCCTCGAAAGCCTGTTTGAATTATATGCAACCCGTCAAGTAGTACACCCACTTCCACCAACGAGGAGCAGATACAGTATCCGTTGGGTATATAGTTCAAGAGGTTCAGGGATAATCCGGCAAGAGATCCGGGATAAGCTCGGGGGAAGTCTTAATCGTCCTGCTTTGCGCACAGGACTATTGGAATCTGTTGACAGCTTAGAAGGCCCTGTCTACCGAAAGCGTGAACTCCGGCATATTGTCGAAGATGTATTTGAATCACCGAGTTGGCGTCCCGGTCTACAGATACCAATAAATCCTGCCTGGCCTGCCTGGAAGCAGCGAGATGCAGAACTCTGGAATTCGAAGGGGCAACTATTTACAGATCTTGCTCATGCTTTAGATCCGAGAATTGAGCCATATGTGGCTGCCGGTATTATGGCAGCAGAAACTGGACAACAGTTCTTCCAAGGCGGTCGTGCTATTGCAAGGTTTGAGGCACATGTCTTTTGGCGCCTATGGGGCAACACTACAACCGCACGCCGGCGACTATTCAATCAGCACTTCAGGCGGAGCAGACCCCATAGGTGGCGCCGTGATACTACAGCACCATTTCAAACATACCACGGCACTCAAGATACGGAATGGGAAGTACTCAATTTTGCCCGAAGATTTGACTCAGAGGCAAACGTAAAAGCAGTTGAATCTACCAGCTTTGGAGCAGGTCAAACTATGGGATTTAACTATGCGCGAGTTGGCTTTAGCTCAGCGCTCGAAATATTAGAACATTATCAAACACGTGAACGTGCTCAGATCGAAGGGATCTTTCGCTACATCGACACCCTTCCCAGTGCTCGCAGAGGAAGGGTTATTAATGGAATTATACGCGAAAACTTTTTACCCTTCTCACAAGCATATGGTCCCCGAAATCCACAAGCTCACGCTCGGAGAATTACCTCAGCGGTTAATAGAATGAGACGGTTGGTACAGGAGGCTGCTAGCGCTGCACCTTGAAAATTTAACAAGGCAACCAATGCCTACTGACTTGATGATGCGGGATGATAAAAGAAAACGAGGCGGCTGGAAAGAGTAAGATATAGTGTTAAGGGGGTTAAGGGTTATATTTAAACGCTGTTGTTTTAAGAGGAAAAGGAGAATGAAAGAATCGGTTGCTGTTGTAAAAGAGACGGAAAAGGAAAGAGAGTTTTCACCTACCAAAAGCGATATTAGTATCCATCGTGCACGAAATGAGCCGGAGAGGCAGCTCGGCTCTCTGATGAGTGTGGTAGGTAACATAAAGCGTGATGGCGGCAAGCCATCAGTTGAGAGCATTGCAACTCAACTGAGGGGGATGCACACCGCACGACGTGCGCATATGCTGCTAACACTTCAGCAGACGCATGGCAACCGGTATGTGCAGCGTGTGGTTGCAGGGATTCAGGCAAAGCTTATGGTCGGGCAGCCTGGGAATGTGTATGAGCAGGAAGCGGATCGGGTGGCAGATGCTGTGATGCATATGCCCCAACCACAAGTTGTGCAGAAAACAGAAAATTCTGAGGATGTTCAAGCCCTCGCTATAGACAGACAACAATATGCTACGGGTCAAGCCGAGCCACACACCGTACCGCCCATTGTGCATGAGGTGCTGCGTGCACCTGGTCAACCTCTTGATCTAAAAACGCGCAACTTATTGGAATCTCGTTTTGGCCACAACTTCGGCCAGGTAAGAGTTCACACTGACGCCAAGGCGTCTGAATCAGCAGAGGCAGTGAATGCGCAAGCCTACACAGTTGGGCAGGACATTGTGTTCAGAGCAGGGCAGTATGCGCCAAGCATAACAACAGGGATGCAGTTGCTGGCACATGAGGTTGTACATGTGTTGCAACAGAGAACGTCCGCCCCAGCAATACAGTCAGCCTTGACCACCAACAGTCCCACTGGCGCAGACGAGGTCGAGGCTGACAGACTGGCAGGGCATATTTTGGATGGACCATCCGTGAGTTCAGTGTTACAGACACGGCATACTTTACTGCAGCGAAACGTTAACGCAAGTATCGGCCGTGAACCTGATCCTTTTCAACAAAATGCGAGAGTGTGTCTGGTGCATTTACATGCAGACGAGCAGAATGCCTTAGAAGCAGCGCGAGGTGTGCGCAACGATTTTTGTGGAAATTTGGTGTATGTGAATAACCCCACGGGACATCGCTGTGTGAGTGTTGAAGGCCTCTCGGAAACCTGTACGGCAGATCCGAATCGCATTTTTTCGAGTGATTCTGGTGTTACCCAACGAAATGCCTTTGGGGGGGCATGTGGATGTCCCAATGATCTGAGAACAGAAGCGATAGGCCAATTAAATTCATTCAGTACCAGTTTTATGACTGCTATCAATGAGTGCCGACGAGGACGGCAGGGAAATCTGCCCGTGGTAGCATTCCACAACAATCAGGGATTTTCCATCCGAGCTTATCAATCAGGAGGATCTGACGTATGGGCTACCGCTTCCGTAGATGAAATCCGAGCTCTAGCCAGAGCAGGAGGACTCACAGCAAGACTGAGCGCACTCGAATCAAGACTTCTAGGAGGTCTACAAAACCCGATAGTCCAGTCACAGTCACGTCCCCGTGGTATGAGCATAGAAGAGTGGAGACGTCAACCGGGATTTGTACGCAATTTCTTTGTGACTACACGGATAGAGGATTTCCTGAGTATAGCAGAAGAAGAGCAGTACAATGTAGTTCTTCAAACACGACAAAATATCGGGCCGCCTACTGGTGGAGATGATGGCTCACTCTCGATAGCTCTGGGAGGCGATTGCTACATCAACATTGAAATAGCCGGAAAACAGCAGAATGCTGATATCATTGCTTTTAATCAACAAATGGCTACCGATGCTCTGACACAACTGGGTATATCCCGCGGTCCATGTGTAGTTCAACCGACACCAGGACCTCCATCCCGGCCGCCACATATTATGATGCAGACCATGCAGCCTGTGCCAGAAGTCAGACCACAAACCTCAGATACTCGAATACAACGTACCACCAATCCAAGCAATCTTCGAACAGAAGCTCATCATAGACAGTATCCATTGAACCAGTTTACTACAACAGGTGGACAGGTTTGGGCAGAACCTATTCGGCCAGGGTTTGCATGTAATCAGCTGATCCAGAGACGGATCCTGATTGGACAGGGCATGGACCCACCTGAGATGGATGAAAGTGGACGCAATTCGTTTATTCAAAGTGTTAGAGGTGGAACACTGGCGGCAGGGAATTTAGCCCATCGTGAGCTCCTAATCAGTCAACCACAATTGACGGAAAGCGCCTTACAGGATATGGCTGCTGCAAATGCAGATCATCTTTTTGCTAACAATACCGAACTAGCAAATAGGGTCATGCCGCTATACTTATTAGGTCAGTTCACTCCGACAGCAGGTCAAGATTGGGTGAGAGTAACACGCACTGGTGGCCGCACTAGCCACTTGAGGCGAGAGGTGGCCGAAGCATTTGGTCGAATGCAACAAGCTGCCAGTGTAGCAGGACATCCTCTCACGCTTGTCTCTGCAACGCGTACCTTTGACGACCAGCTCAGAATTTGGAATCTGAAGATGCAATTTGATAGGAGCAGAGGTAGATTTGGTGCATTTGATCAAACCATTGCGCCCGTTTCCACACGCTGTAATAGTATTCTAACTCCAGCAGATCGAAGTTTAGACGAGTGGGACACTGCTAATGTCAATCACAGGAGATGCTGGATGGCGCTGACTGAAGATCAAAGGGCGTTAGAGGTTTTGAAAACATCATCAGCACCGGGAACTTCCCGTCATCATTGGGGAACGGATATAGATCTTAACAGTGTAGATCCACAGGCATGGGAGCGATCGCCCCTCAGTGGGACATACACCTGGTTAACTGCTAACGCTGCCACATATGGATTTCATCAACCATACACGTCCCGTCAGCAACGTGGCAATAGAGGCTATTTTGAAGAAAAATGGCACTGGTCATACACTGCGATCGCCCAACCATTATTAAGCGAGTACCAACGATTATTATTCAATCCTGCTGAGTTCCAACGTAGACTACAGGTAAGAAACGTAGAAGCAGAATCCTTTATTGTTTCTCATTATCATGAATATGTTGGTTCGGTTGCCCAGCCATCGCTTCTGCCAGTGACCGGAAAGGATAATAGGGCGAATGCTGGTAACGGTGATGCTTCGCAGATAGAACATCGCCCTAATCAAACATCACCTGTCACATCAGATTTGGAAACCGGTATCAATTCCTTGAAAGGGGGTGGACAGCCACTGTCTGAATCAGTTCGTGCTTATTTTGAGCCACGGTTTGGGCACAGCTTTGACCAGGTCCGTTTACATGCTGATTCGCATGCTGCAGAATATGCTGATGCTTTTGGGGCACGAGCATTTACATTGGGTCGGGATGTCTTCTTCGGTGCAGGCCAGTTTACGCCAGAAAACATAACGGGACGTCAACTTCTTGCCCATGAGCTGACCCATGTGATTCAGCAAAGATATACAGGTCTGCAGATTCAACGGCATGAGGGCGACCATTCTACTATTACATCTGCAATGGACAAATATCGACACACTTTCGCACATGCCGGCATAAGCCAAAGTACTTGGGAAAGTAGTTTCCGGTCTGCAAATTTCTTGGGTGTTCATATTAGTGGTGGGGTTCATCAGGAACTGGCTGATCGCCTTGCAGACGCTGAAACCTTTCTAAGGACTAGATATCCTGGTTTATCAGATTCTGACATCGTTACTAGAATCAGGCTTCGGTATATTGAAGGAAGGCGGAGGCCTGGTTTTGCCACAGGGACGAGCAGAATAAGTTTTCATGCGTTTGGTTTAGCCATCGATGTTAATAAAAGGGAAAATATTTATATAGCTCATAGTGAGAACGAGGCAGAGATCATCGAAAGAGCCACAAGACTAATATTAGGACGTCCTATTAACATAAGGATGGATACCAGTAGAATGTCAGTAGTAGAACTGCGTAATATTTATCAAGATGCTTCAGATGCTCTTTTAACATACTTCAGACTGCTCGGCGTGAGACATTCGTCTGCTATGTGGCTTCAAGTGCGTGGTAGACTGACGGATGAAGATGCAGTGGAACGTTTATGGGACCAGATAGCAGATGACCAGGAGGTTCTGATGAGGCAGAATAGGGGCTGGGATCCGCTCGAGAGGGGTTTTATAGACTTAACTGAAGATCTTGTGGTGGCTCTTACAGATAGCAGTGGTGGTCGACTTCATTGGTTAGGTCAGGGACGAAGGGGAAAAGATCTGATGCATTTTGACTGGCGTTCTGGGACGATTCGACATGGACACAGGATTTGAGGGTAGCTATAGTTTCAAAAAAACTTTCAACCATCGACTTTAGAAAATAATATCATTGATATATGAGGGATAAGCATATGAGAAGGGATCTATTAGAGGTCAAGTAAATGAAAGAATCGGTTGCTATTGCAAAAGAAGCGGCTGTGAATAAGGATTTTTCGCATACCAAAAGCGATATCAGTATCCATCGTGCTCAAAATGAGCCTGAAAGTCGTCTTGCCTTTCTAAGGAGTGTGATAGGTAATATTAGAAGTAATGGCGACACGCCATCGGCTGAGAGCATAGCAACACACGTGGGCAGTATGCATACAACACAACGTGCTCCTGCGCTTTTGGCGCTTCAGCAGAGCCATGGTAATCAGTATGTGCAGCGGATGGTTGCTGGGATCCAGGCGAAGCTTGTGGTCGGGCAGCCTAGGGATAAGTACGAGCATGAGGTGGATCGGGTGGTGGATACGGTGATAAGTATACCAGAGTCTCAATTACAAGGACAGACAGAGACGATAGAAGGGCAGCTGCTATTAGCTCATGAGTTGACCCATGCGATCCAACTGGGGGGTGCATTTAAGAACCATCGATTAACTCATGAACCCACTCATATTATTCAACAAAATAAAGATGTAAGTTTTCCTAATCCTTACGCACGGCAAAAAATAATAAACGAATCTGTCCCTGCAGTGCTGCCGGTTTATCACATAACATCTGAACTTCAGAGAGCACTGGGTCAGAATAATAATTCGGAAAATGATTTGACCTATGATTTGACAAATAGAGAATTTAACCGAATTGCACGTTGGTTTGACAATAATAGGATTGGAATAGAGCCGTTGACAGGTAACAGAGAACGCAATTTCGATATAATCACAAGGGCTATTTTATGTCACAGGATATTAGTTGCAGGAGAACTTGAAACAGGAGATCCATTACTATGCATAGATGAAGAAGTTACTCGATGTGATAGTCGTTTTGGACCTTTAAGGCAAATTATAGATCTAAGATTCCAGCCATTACCCGATACAACAATACCGCTTAACCTAGATGGACAGACGGATATTGTTCTTTTTGCGATGAACCTATTCATCGAAGGTGGACCTGATATTGATATTCGAAGAGTGGGACGCAGAGCAGTTGAGGCAGTTGCTCAAGTAGTGCTCAATCGCATAGCTTGCGGCTCGCCGCCGTATGGTAACACACCAAGAGACGTCATTCTACAACCAGCGCAATTCTCTTGGACCAATCCTGAAAACCCGTTTTACGAAAACGCATTTTTCCCTTTGAGAAGGCGCGACGATGAACGATTATGGCTACTATGCCTTGCTGTTGCCCAACAGGCTCTCAGCGGAGGCGTATCCAACCCAGGGATAGGCGGTGCCACGCATTACTTTAACCCTTATGCAGTTGTACCACCCTATGCGGCAAGGTACCGCTTTGTAACGCAAATTGGAAATCACCGATTTCACCAAGGTCCATGCCCTATCGGAGGTGGGCAACAAAATCCTTGAATACTCCAATGTATTTCACATCTGAAGCTCTATTGGAGATACAAAAGGGGAACAGTTAAGAAAAAAAGAAAAGGGTAGAGTAGTAAAAGTAGAAAAAACAGGAAAGTAGGGGGCAGGGCTTCAGCGAAACTCGATTGAACCGGAGCCTCACACTGAAGTCAATCGTCCCTCATGCAGCCGACCGTATACCTCCACGACGCCTTCGCCAAAATGCTCCATGGCGTGCGGTTCCACTTATCAGATAACATCACCCAGGACGATGGTGCCCCATATCGCGCAGACATCGTGTACAATATATCCTTGGGTGCCGCCATCAAATACGCTGATGGCGACATCCAGCCAATGCTTTGCGCAACCACGATTCCCTCCAGATATGCACGAGACGCTCTAGTCACGATCATCATCAAAGCCTGCCGCAGCGCACCCTTATACTATGACTGTTTGATGGAAGGCGTGGCTTGCACCCCTTAAGAGTGGTCTCGATTAATCCGCATGTGGGCTTTAGTAAGACTGGATCGGTGCGTGGCAATTTTAGGTCTATTAGGACAAGGACAGAGAACCTGTATGGTAAATCCAAACATTATCCACAACAAGACGACCCATAGCAAAGACTGCGCTCGCTTGAAAGTGCACTGCCAGAAGGTCTCAGGAACCTGATAGTCTATTCACAGTCACGTCCCGGATCTCAGATTAAAAACTCTACAAACTCAAATCAAACGTAATGCCGATCCAGTAGGATTAGACATGAGCACAGGATTTAAGAATCGTCATATTCGAATAATGTCTTGGTTGAAGAATTTGATTAGTTAAAAGAAGTGATAAATAATGGGTGAAATGAATAATATATTTACTAAGAGATCCGAGGCAAATAAAATCAACTCGGATTTAGAGACGCGAAGGATTAATCGATCCGGATCGAAGGCCTCTTCTGTTGATCGTATTTTATATCTTCAGAGAACTATAGGCAACCAGGCTGTTTCGAGATTGATAAGATCAAAGGCTCTACAGGCAAAGCTGAGGATAGGACAGCCCGGAGATGTGTATGAGCAGGAGGCTGATCGAGTGGCGGATGAAGTGATGCGGATGCCGGAGATGCAGCGGCAAGTAGAGGAAGAGGAGGAAGAAGAAATACTTCAGACCAAAGAAAATCCCGGCCCGACTCCCGGAGTTATCCATGATCTTGAAGCCCGCATCCAGTCGCTGAAAGGTGGCGGACATTCTTTGCCAGAAGAGAACAGGGAGTTTATGGAAAGAAGGTTTGGAATTGATTTCAGTGGTGTAAGATTACATGCAGATAGCGATGCTGCACAGATGAGCAGAGAGTTAAACGCCGAGGCGTTTACTTATGGAAGGGGCATTTATTTTGGGGCAGGGAGATACAGTCCCGGTACATTATCAGGCAAAAGACTTCTGGCTCATGAGTTGACACATGTGGTGCAACAGACGAGTAATACTACAATAGTGCTGAGGAGTTATGTTCAACTAAGTCCAACACCAGCAGGCGAGGAAGAGAGAACCGAGCAAGGACCGCTTCAAGCTTTGAGTTGTCCTTGTGGAGAATCAACACGTGTAAACTATGATTCACTAACTTTTGAATTTATCATGAGTCTTGCCCCAACCATTCAACCGATAGCAAGGTCGGAAGGAATTCCCATTGATCCTGTTGCTGGGGCAATTGCTGATGAGTATGACCGTCGAAGGGGATACAGGACAATAGTTGATGGTGCTCAGGATGCTATAATTGATGCTCTTCCCGAATGCTTCATAGACGTTGATCGATTTTTTGATATTCAAAATAGACTTTTAAATACTCTTGAAAACGATGTTGGACCTGCAAACATCAACGTTCGAACAGCTTTAGAACTTGTTCGAAGAGGTGAGCTACAGGTGCAAGGATCTCCCCCAACAAATATACAGGTTAACCAGATAATTGATTTCCTTCTCACTGAGCACGGTACAGTTCAAGCAACTGCTGCGGTGATAAGTAGAGCACAACGTCTTTTTGGCCCTTATCTTGTTGGCTATCCAGATTATCTCTCTGAGTCAATTCTTGTAGAGTATTTCAAACAGGGTGACAGCTACTATGATCGGTTCAGACGGACTCTTGAAGCCACTCCGGGGCATCAGCCTTGTCCAGGCGATGGTGGGTGCCGTTTCGTTTATAACCGGGATAGGATTCTGGATACTCTATCACGAGGCTTTATTAGACAGGCAATCATGGAACCTACTCTTACAATTGTTTAGCAATACAAAAAAATTGAGGACGGGTTCACATTACAGCCGACAACCCTGAATGCTCTGTAAAGAGAACAAAGAATCCATATCGATCTTTCCTGGATTTAATTTCATTGTAATCTATCTGCAGCTCTGATTTACCTTCATTTTCAGTATATTTCAGGATTCACTTCTGATTATACTTCGATATGAGCCATCTGACCTCCTCCGGCGTGCCCCCAACCCCATGCAGAATGAACACCATCGACCGGACGAGGTTCCCCATCAGAGCCTGAAGGAACAGGAGCCTCCACTACCGTCAATCGTACCCGGTGCAGCCGGACCGCGTGCTTCTGCGATGTCTTCGCTCAAATGCGTCCTGGCGTGTGGTTCCACTCATCAGATAACATCACCCGGGACAAGGGTGCCCCCAATGTGATGCAGACATCGTGCGTGGCATATCCGGGGGTGCCACCATGCCGAATACGCTTAATGGCGACATCCTGCCAGCGCTGCCTGAAACGATGACTGTATGAGAGCGCCGCCCGTTCCCTCATGCGATCTCCGATCCCCAGTCCCGGGAGATCATGGCAGGTTACCCGAGTTTCTGTGATATCACACCGCACCCCAGCTGACCCGTAAACCCGCGCAATCTCGATGACATGCGAACAGAGAACGCAAAAAAAACCAGTGCCGCATACGTTGCTATCAGCGGGGCGCCCAATGCTTTGCGCAACAACGACCCCTTTCGGATATGCTCGAGACGCTCTCGTTCAGATCAGCATCAAAGCCTACCGCATTGCACCCTTCTACTGTAGCTGTTTGACGAAAGCCGTGGCTTGTATCCTTAAGAGCGATCTCGATTAATCCGCATGTGGGCTTTAGTAAGACCGTGACTTTTAGGCTGTTATACGCCATGATGCGAAAGGCTTTAATTTAATGGTTGGGTTGTAGTTGTATGAAAAAA
>LGVC01003105.1_pt1 | contig 10904 bp, 6 predicted proteins | sample 469851 | NCBI WGS metagenome assembly LGVC01 (sample SAMN03857202, study PRJNA290197) | marine sediment metagenome | biome: ocean floor; feature: cold seep; material: sediment; isolation source: sample #5133, Elevator 3A push core 47, collected at Hydrate Ridge North... ...
TTCCTTTGCCATGACCCATCCTCTTAAATAGAATATGTTTCCTTAACCTAAGCTCCATTCCGCCCGTTCAGACTTGAAACCTGACCACGCCTTCGAGTAGATGCGCTAGTTGGCAATGCTTGAATGACAAAAGCCTACCATCTGTAGTGTGCAAATGCCTTGTTCGCCTCTGCCATTTTGTGAGTGTCTTCTCTCTTCTTGATCGCCCCGCCGCGTTTATTGGCGGCATCCATTAATTCTCCCGCCAGTTTATTCGCCATTGTCCTTTCAGGACGTGCGGTGGCGTGAGTAATCAACCAACGTATCCCCAGGGCCACACGCCGGTTCGCTCTTACCTCAATAGGAACCTGATAGGTAGCTCCTCCCACTCGACGAGACTTGACCTCAACGATCGGCTTGACATTTTCCATGGCTTTTTCAAAAATCCCGAGAGGAGCCTCTTTGGTTCGTTCCTGCATAATGTCAAAGGCCGAATAAACTATGGCCGATGCGACGCTTTTCTTGCCTTGTTTCATTACCACGTTAATAAACTTGGCTACCAGCCTATTGTTATACTTGGGATCAGGCAACACCATCCGCTTTGGTACTTCTCGTCTCCTTGCCATCTACTTAAAATCTCCAAATCTGTGTTGTGCTGACAGAAGTCTAATCAAACAAACTGCTCAAATAAACTACTTGGGTTTCTTTGCCCCATACTTGGAGCGACCCTTTTTACGATCCTGAACCCCGATGGAATCGAGGGTGCCGCGCACAACGTGATACCGCACGCCAGGCAAATCCTTGACGCGCCCCCCCCTTACCAAAGCAACAGAATGCTCCTGCAGATTATGACCTATTCCCGGGATGTAGGCAGTGACTTCAATACCGTTTGTCAGACGGACACGAGCAACTTTTCTCAAGGCCGAATTCGGTTTTTTAGGAGTAGATGTATAAACCCTGACACATACCCCGCGTTTTTGCGGACACCCCTTCAGAGCCGGGGTGTTTGTCCTGCTTTTTATACGCGCCCGACCCTTTCTTACCAGTTGATTGATAGTAGGCATAAAATATCCCTTAATCTTTTTACAGCAANNCAATTTGTACGCTCAAATAACAAAAGATAATTACTACTAATATTATTTCTCCGTGTCAACAAAAATTTTCTTCGGGTATGAATCAGGGCTTTTGGCGATAGCGGCGATATGCCCGGTTTCTATGCCTCGCCGTCATCAACCGCGGAGGTAATTCCGGAATTTCTGTATTCTTCAACACCCGTTCCGGCCGGGATGATGCGTCCCATAATGACGTTTTCTTTCAACCCTCTCAAGGTATCCACCCGGCCTGAAACAGCAGCCTCTGACAAGACCTTGGTTGTTTCCTGAAATGATGCGGCGGAAATAAAACTGTCGGTACTCAGCGAGGCTTTTGTGATACCTAGAAGGAGGGGTTCGGCGGTGGCCGGTCTCCCGCCTTGTTTTACGATAGCCTCATTGGTATCTTGAAACATACATATTTCAACCTGTTGGTCTAATATGAACGACGTGTCACCCGGGTCGATTATTTTGACTCTTCTCAGCATCTGTCGGACAATAATCTCGATATGCTTGTCATTGATGCGAACACCCTGAAGCCGATAGACCTCCTGGACTTCATCAACAAGATACCTTGCAAGTTCTTGAAAGCCCTTTACATTCAGGATGTCATGTGGGTCGACAGCCCCTTCCATTAATGCTTCACCGGACCGGACGTAATCTCCTTCATTTACGCTTATGTGCTTCCCTTTTGGTATCAGATATTCCTTTTTGTCACCAACGGTGGGCGTAACTGTAAGCTTTCTTTTCCCTTTTGTCCCCTTGGAAAAGGAGATATAGCCGTCAATTTCAGTGATAACAGCACATTCCTTCGGTTTCCTGACTTCAAAGAGATCGGCCACGCGGGGAAGCCCGCCCGTAATGTCTTTTGTCTTTGTAGTCTCCCTGGGAATCTTTGCAATGATGTTTCCCGCTGTAACCATGTCGCCTTCCGGCACTGAAAGAATCGCGTTCAATGGCAGAATATACCGGGCTTCTCTGTTTGTGCCGGGGATCTTGATGGTCCTTCCTCTTTCGTTCTTGATCGATATCCGGGGGCGCATTTCGGGATCCTTGTATTCTACGATCGTCATACTCACCTTGCCTGTTACCGGATCGACCTTTTCGGTCATGGTGCGGCCGGCAATGATGTCGCCAAACTTGATCTTGCCTGAGACCTCGGTCAGGATGGGCGTCGTATATGTATCCCATACCGCGATCAGGTTGCCCGGATCGATTGGATCACCGTCTTTTTTGAGGAAATGCGCCCCGTAGATAACCGGATACCGTTCCCGTTCGCGTCCGTTCGGACTTATGACGGCAACCTCGCCGTTACGGTTCATTGCCACGGATTCACCCGCAACATTTTCCACGGTCTCCAGATTGAGATACTTGACCACGCCCTTGCTTCTCGCCCTTATATCTGCCTGCTCCACTCTTCGGCTGGCGGTTCCCCCGATATGAAATGTCCTCATTGTGAGCTGTGTGCCCGGTTCTCCAATAGACTGAGCAGCGAGGATGCCGATCGCCTGCCCGATCTGCACAGGCTTTCCATATGCCAGGTCCCGTCCATAGCACTTGGCGCATAGCCCTATTTTGGAACGACACGTCAGGCCGGATCTGATCTTCACCTGCTCGACGCCTGCTTCGTCGATCTTTTGCACCTTTGCTTCGTCGATCTCTTCGCCTGCCTTAACCAGCACCTCATTCGTGAACGGATCCTCTATGTTTTCCAATGCAACGCGCCCGAGGATACGTTCTCCCACCCTTTGTATGATTTCACCGCCTTCAACAAGGGATTTTACTTCAATCCCTTCGGTAGTTCCGCAGTCTTCCTCTGTAATGATCGAATCCTGGGATACGTCTACAAGGCGGCGGGTCAGGTAGCCGGAATTCGCCGTCTTCAATGCGGTGTCGGCCAGGCCTTTTCGTGCGCCATGTGTAGAAATAAAGTATTGAAGCACGCTAAGCCCCTCCCGGAAATTTGCCGTGATAGGGGTCTCAATGATTTCACCCGAGGGTTTTGCCATCAGTCCGCGCATCCCCGCCAATTGACGCATCTGATCCTTGCTCCCTCTTGATCCCGAATCCGCCATGATATATATGGAGTTGAAGCTTTCCTCCTTGAGTATCTCGCCATCTTCTCCACGCACAACCTCGCCTGTTTCATCCAGCACAGGCGTCATCTTCATCTCTTCCATCATTTCATTGGCCACCTCGTCCGTGGCCGTGGCCCAGATATCGATAACCTTGTTATACTTTTCACCCTCAGTGATGAGGCCCTCCACGTACTGGTCTTCAATGTCCGCGACCTCTTTTTCGGCGGATTTCAGGATGGCCTTTTTCTTGGGAGGTATAACCATATCATGCACTGATACGGAAATGGCCGCTTTAGTGGCGCAATAGTATCCCAGATCCTTCAGCCTGTCCGAAAGAATGACGGTCTGCTTGATGCCAAGGAGCCTGTAACACTTGTTGACTAATTGCCGAAGCGCCTTTTTGTCCATGACTTTGTTGATCAGATCAAAGGGAAGCTCGGACGGAACGATCTCCCTGAGAAGAATGCGTCCTGTCGTGGTGTCTATGAGCTTGCCATCAATACGAACCTTTATCAAGGCATGAAGTCCCGCCTCCCCCGAGTCATATGCGACCCGAACTTCCTCCGGACTTGCAAATATTTTTCCTTCCCCCTTTTGCCGGGTTGCTGTCCGAGTCAGGTAATACGAGCCCAGCACAATATCCTGAGTCGGAACGATGATGGGTTCCCCGTTGGCTGGTGATAGGATATTATTAGTTGACATCATCAGCACACGCGCTTCTATCTGTGCTTCTATAGAAAGCGGGATGTGAATAGCCATCTGGTCTCCATCAAAGTCCGCATTAAAGGCCGTGCACACCAACGGATGAAGCTGGATGGCCTTTCCTTCGATCAGGATAGGCTCAAATGCCTGCATCCCGAGACGGTGAAGGGTAGGGGCGCGATTCAATATCACGGGATATTCTTTCACGACCTCGTCAAGGGTATCCCATACTTCCGAGGTCTCCCGTTCCACCATTTTTTTTGCGCTCTTTATAGTGGTAACATACCCTTTTGCTTCAAGACGACTGTAAACAAAGGGCTTAAAGAGTTCCAGGGCCATCTGTTTGGGAAGTCCGCATTGATGCAGACGGAGTCCCGGTCCAACCACAATAACCGTTCTTCCGGAATAGTCGACCCGCTTTCCCAAAAGATTCTGGCGAAATCGTCCCTGTTTTCCCTTGAGCATGTCGCTAAGTGATTTAAGGGGCCGCCTGTTTTTCCCCGTAACAGTCTTGCCTCTCCTGCCGTTGTCAAACAGGACATCCACTGCTTCCTGAAGCATCCTTTTCTCATTCCGTATGATTATGTCAGGAGCATGGAGATCGAGCAGTCTTTTCAACCGATTGTTTCTATTAATGACCCTTCTGTAAAGGTCGTTCAGATCAGAGGTCGCAAAACGTCCCCCTTCAAGAGGGACTAAAGGACGCAGGTCAGGAGGCAGCACCGGTATGACGTTGAGAATCATCCATTCAGGACGATTGACGGACTGTTTGAAGGAATCGACTACCTTGAGCTGTTTGAACAACTTCTTCTTTTTTGTTTGTGATTTGGTGTTCGCTGTTTCCTCACGAAGCTTTGCATGCAGATCATCGAGGTCTATCTGCGCCAGGAGCACCTTAATTGCTTCAGCTCCTATGCCTGCGGAAAAAGCGTTTCCATATTTCTCCCGGGCTTCATTATATCTTTCTTCTGTCAGGATCTCCTTATGCTTTAGATCCGTGTTCTTTGGGTCTGTAACAACATACGCATCAAAGTAAAGGACCTGTTCAAGATCCTTCATTGTAATATCCAGTAGGTTCCCGACCTTGCTCGGAAGACTCTTCAGAAACCAGATGTGGATAACAGGAGTGGCCAATTCAATATGGGCCATCCGCTCCCTGCGCACCTTGGACTGTATGACCTCCACCCCGCACTTTTCACATACAACGCCTCGATGTTTCATGCGTTTGTATTTGCCGCAGTTGCACTCATAATCCTTGATTGGTCCGAATATCTTGGCGCAGAACAGTCCGTCACGTTCAGGCTTGAACGTGCGGTAATTGATGGTCTCCGGTTTTTTGATTTCCCCGTAAGACCATTCCCGGATTTTTTCCGCCGAAGCAATAGAGATTTTGACCGCACTAAAACTAAACGGGTCTTTCGGCTTTGCAAAGAAGCTGTAGATGTCTTCCAATGTCTTCTCCTTTGATTTCTCGGTATCCTTTCAAACAAGCACCAACTTTCCCTGCCTTGTTGTATAAGGGCGCCATTTTGCTAATTCTTCTCTTCAAGCTGCACATCCAATGCAAGACTCTTGAGTTCCTTCATCAGCACATTGAATGACTCCGGCAAACCTGGTTCAAGGGTATTGTCTCCTTTTACTATCTTTTCGTACATACGGGTCCGGCCTGCCACATCGTCTGACTTCACAGTCAGGAATTCCTGCAGCGCGTAAGCGGCCCCATAGGCTTCCATGGCCCATACTTCCATTTCACCCAAACGTTGTCCTCCGAACTGCGCCTTTCCTCCAAGAGGCTGCTGGGTTACGAGCGAGTACGGTCCGATTGATCTTGCATGTATCTTGTCATCAACTAGATGGTGTAATTTCAGCATGTACATGATTCCGACTGTGGCTTTGTTATCAAAGGGTTCTCCTGTTTGACCGTCATATAGCTGGGTCTGACCCAGGACCGGAAGCCCGGCCTCCTTCAGGAGATCCTCAACTTCATTTTCGGTGGCTCCGTCAAATACCGGCGTGGCGAGATGCACGCCGTTTCGATAACGCAAAGCAAGAGCCAGAAGTTCTTCATCATCCATCTTGTCTATGATGCCGCGCATCGATTCTGAAGAAAAGATTTTTTTCAGTTTTTGTCTGATCAGGTCAGGTTCTCCCTTTTCCGCGAGGTCGCCGAGCTGTCGGCCCAGGCCCCATCCCGCCCATCCCAAATGGATTTCCAATATCTGACCCACATTCATTCGCGAAGGAACACCCATGGGATTCAGAACCATATCCACTGGTGTTCCGTCTTCAAAATAGGGCATATCCTCTTCGGGAAGGATTCTGGAAACAACGCCCTTATTACCGTGACGCCCCGCCATCTTGTCCCCCACCGAAAGCTTACGCTGCATAGCAACATAGATCTTCACCAGTTTGATGACGCCCGGCGGGAGTTCGTCTCCCATTTTCAGGCGACTGATCTTTTTTTCAAGGGTCTTTTTTGCAAGATCAGTCTGTTTCTCGTACTTGTCCATCAATTCCAATACCTGTTCGCTGGCATCAGCGTCTGACAAGACAACGCGGGCCAGCTTTTCAATGGGCACGGAACGGATACCCGACGCCGTGATTTGGGAATTCTTTTTTACGACAACCTTGCCCTGATCATCCTTGATCGCTGATCCGGATGTTTTGCCGGCCAAGAGTTCTTCGATCTTTGCGCGGGTCGATTCATAAACAATCCTGATTTCGTCTTCATGGTTCTTTCGAAGATCGCAAATCTCCTCTTCCTCAATTGATCTTGCGCGTGAGTCCTTTTCCACTCCCTTGCGCGAAAATACCCCTGCATTAATCACAATACCGGTAACGCCCGGAGGAACCCGGAGGGATGTGTCTTTCACATCGCCGGCCTTTTCTCCGAATATCGCCCTCAGCAGTTTTTCTTCCGGAGAGAGTTGTGTCTCGCCTTTTGGGGTAATCTTGCCGACCAGTATGTCCCCTGCTTTTATTTTAGCGCCACTTCGGATAATCCCGCCTTCATCCAGATTCTTCAATGCCTCCTCTCCCACATTCGGGATGTCCCGGGTGATCTCTTCGTTGCCGAGTTTTGTGTCCCGGGCGACCGTGTCAAATTGTTCGATATGAACCGAGGAAAATACTCCGTCTTTGATCAGACGTTCACTCACAAGTATAGAATCTTCAAAATTGTATCCGCCCCATGGCATAAACGCAACCATCACGTTCTTTCCGAGCGCGAGTTCACCGAGTTCAGTGGCCGGTCCGTCGGCAATGATGTCTCCTTTTTGAACCAAATCACCCTGTTCGACAATAGGTTTCTGATTGAAGCAGGTATTCTGATTAGACCTGCTGAACTTGGCCAGTTTGTAAATCTCAACCCCTGTGGCGGTATCGTTCACACCTGCATCAGAGCGGACTACTATTCGGGATGCGTCCACATCAACGACTTTGCCGTTTTCCCGTGCGGTAACCGTGACTCCTGAATCCCTGGCAACGATTTTTTCTATGCCTGTGCCGATCAGGGGTGCGCTGCTCTTGAGGAGAGGAACCGCCTGACGCTGCATATTCGATCCCATGAGGGCGCGGTTGGCGTCATCTTTTTCCAGAAACGGAATCAATCCGGCTGAAACACTCACCAACTGGTTTGGAGAGACATCCATGTATTTGATATCGTCTCTGGGAACCATCATGAATTCGCCGGCTACACGCGCCGTTACGATCGGATTCATAAACCGGCCGTCTTCAGTCAATGGAGCATTTGCCTGGGCAATGGGATGGTCTTTTTCCTGAAGAGCGTTAAGGTAACGAATCTCCTGGGAGACCTTGCCGTTTTCTGCAAGCCTGTAAGGGGTTTCGATAAAGCCGTAATCGTTGACGTGTCCATAGCTGCCGAGAGAAACAATCAATCCTATGTTCGGGCCTTCCGGCGTCTCTATGGGGCAGATACGCCCGTAGTGGGTCGGATGGACATCTCTCACTTCAAACCCGGCCCGCTCTCTTGTCAATCCACCGGGACCCAGGGCGCTCAGGCGGCGTTTGTGGGTAATCTCGGAAAGGGGATTCGTCTGATCCATGAACTGTGAAAGCTGGCTCGTGCCGAAAAATTCGTTCAAGACAGCGGAAACAGGCTTGGAATTAATCAAATCGTGAGGCATAAGAGCCTCAATTTCCTGGAGACTCATCCGTTCCTTGACTGCCCTTTCCATTCGCACCAATCCGGTACGGTACTGTATCTCAAGGAGTTCACCGACAGCCCGAACCCTGCGATCTCCGAGATGATCAATGTCATCCACCGGACCCTGGGTGTCCTTGAGTGTGACCAGCGTCTTTGTTGTCAGGAGGATGTCTTCTTTTTTCAGGGTGCGGACATGGATCGGCACGTCCTGCTCAAGGCGCATATTCATTTTCATGCGCCCCACCCTCGAAAGATCATAGTAGGTAGGATCGAAAAAGAGCTTATTGCAAAAATCTTGCGCCATCTCTATAGTGGGCGGATTGCTGGGTCGCAGTTTCCTGTAGATCTCGACGATGGCTTCTTCCAGATTGTTGACCTTGTCGAGCTGGAGACTCTTCCGAATAGATTCGCTTGTCGTCACGTTATCAATAAACAGAAGTTCAATGGAAGGAACGCCGGACGTCATTATGCGGTGAAGCACTTCCGCGTCCAGCGCCTGGTTGATTTCGGCTATCTTTTCTCCTGTTTCAGGATCTATTACCGCGCACGCCAGGACCTTTCCCATGAGAGAGGGAGAGTCAACCGGAATCACCTTGATTCCTGCCTTTTCAAGGCCCCGGATCGCACGTTTTGTAAACTTGTTTCCCTCTTTTACGATGACTTCCCCTGTTTCCGGGTCCTTTACATCCTTTGATGCACGCTCCATGACATGGAGTTTCGGATCAAATGCCTTGCTAAGCGAATTTTCGTTTATCAGCACGGTTTCCTTGGAATAATAATAGTCCAGGATGTCTTCCGTTGAATAACCAAAGGCCTTCAAGAGAAGCGTGATTGGAAACCTCCGGCGACGATCAATCCGAATGTAGACTATGTCTTTTGTATCTATTTCCATGTCGATCCATGATCCGCGCAGGGGGATAATACGGGCGGAATAAAGGACCTTTCCGGCGTGGGCCTTCCCCTTGTCATGATCGAAAAACACACCCGGGGAACGATGTAGCTGGCTTACAACTACACGCTCCGTGCCGTTTATGATGAAAGTCCCCTTCTTCGTCATCAGGGGTATGGTTCCAAAATATATCTCCTGTTCCTTGATGTCCCGAATACTTGATGTGCCGGTCTCCTTGTCAACGGCGTAGACTACGAGACGCACAGTAATCCTGATGGGCATCTCGTAAGTCATTCCCCTTTGAATACACTCTTCCACATCATATTTTTTTTCTCCGAACGTGTACCGGACGAATTCCAGAGACGCGGTTCCGCTGAAATCCTTGATTGGGAAAATAGACTGAAATACCGCTTGCAGCCCGATGTCTTCTCTCTTTTCAGGCGGAATGTTTTCTTGCAGAAACCGTGCATAAGAATTCTTCTGCATTCCCATAAGATTGGGAATGTCCATAACCTTTTCGATCTTGGCAAAACTCTTTCGAAAACGTCTCGTTGTCGCCAAAGGTCTATCGGACATCTTATCTCCTCAAATTATGAAAGGGACGTGGAAATAAATAATTCCCCGTAAAATCGTGCAGGATTCCGGTTCGTATTCAAGGCGCGCTAAAGCAGGCATATTGCAACATGTAATTCCTGGAGCAACGCGGAAGACGGGCCAAAAAGACAAGCAAAAATGGGGAATTATTTGTTTTCACATGCCCAAGTTGTGAGTCATGGTGGACAGCAATGCTGACAGCCGCCCATTCACAACTCACAAAGCCGACTGTGTCAAGACACAATCACATGCCGAACCTACTTGGTTTCAACCAAGGCTCCTGCTTCTTCGAGTTGCTTGGTGATCTCTTCAGCCTCTTCTTTGGAGACGCCTTCCTTGACTGCTTTGGGAGCGCTGTCAACCAATGCCTTGGCCTCTTTAAGTCCTAGTCCGGTAATTGCCCTGACTGCTTTGATCGCCTGGATCTTTTTATCACCGGGACCTGTCAAGATCACGGAAAATTCCGTCTGTTCTTCAGCGGCTGCACCCTCTCCTCCGGCAGCAGGCATGGCCGCCATCGCAACGGGCGCAGCCGCACTGACTCCAAATTTTTCCTCAAGCTCTTTTACGAGCTCAGAAAGTTCCAATACAGACATGTTTGATATGAATTCAATGACATCCTCTTTTGCAATACTTGCCATTTCAATCTTCCTCCTAATTCTATTTCTTTCAAGCGGCCTTTTCCCGCTGGTCTCTCAGCGCACTCAATACCCCGAGTAGATTTCTTATCACGCCGCCAAGTACTACGACGAAACCAGTAGGAACACCATTCATTGCGGAAAGCAACATCGAGAGCATTACTTCACGAGACGGCAGTTCAGCCAGGGCGTTTATGGCGTCAATGTCTAGTAGCTTGCCGTCCAGGACGCCGGCCTTGATTTTCAACGCCGGATTCTCCTTGGCGAATTTTACCAGCACCTTGGCCGGGGCCACCGGGTCCTCTTTGCTCAACGCCAGGGCCGAAGGTCCGGCAAATTGATCCTTTAGACAAGACAGATCAGTATCTTGTGAAGACAAACGGAGCAGCGAATTTTTGGCTACCCTGTACTCAACCGATGCAGCCCTGAGCTCATCCCGCAAGGTATTCGTTGCGCTGACATCGAGCCCCCTGAAGTCCGTGAGTACAGCGCATTTCACACCCAGCAACTTCTCATGCAGCTCTTTTACGATTTCTTCTTTCTGTTTTCTGTTCAATAGGCTTTCACACCTCCTTTCGTTCTTGGACAAAGTCAATGTCACAACATAGTTGTCCAAGCCAAAGGCACGCACTACAGCGTATCTAAAAAACGCCGTCTACGCAGGGGAGGACCTGTTCCTCAATTAAACACCGGCGGATAAGGAACATGGACGAAATAACTTCCGCAACTATGCATCACAGCTTCTGGCCACCTTTGCCCGATCTCAAA
>LGVC01000785.1_pt1 | contig 10890 bp, 12 predicted proteins | sample 469851 | NCBI WGS metagenome assembly LGVC01 (sample SAMN03857202, study PRJNA290197) | marine sediment metagenome | biome: ocean floor; feature: cold seep; material: sediment; isolation source: sample #5133, Elevator 3A push core 47, collected at Hydrate Ridge North... ...
CTTGATATACTAGAACAAAATACCATACTTTTTGAAGTGGATAATTTGAATTTAATAATAATAATAATAAATCAATGACGAAATATATATAAGTAATTACTTTATAAAGGAGGTGGATAGCTATTTTATAAATAAAAAAAAGGATGGATTAATACGATATCAATTATAATCATATTGTTATTTATTTGTTCATTCTTACTCATCTGGCAGTTTGGTGGTTATCCATTACTAATGACCATTGTAGCATTACCATTGCGAACACATACAAAAAAAGACCAAAATTTTAATCCTTTTGTCTCAATTATCGTCCCGACATATAATGAAGAGAAATTCATAGAGACGAGAATAAAAAATCTATATGATCTTGATTATCCCAAAGAACAGTATGAGATCATAGTGATAGACTCAGGCTCCACAGATTGCACTTCACAGATTATGATAAATTTGATTAAAAAAAAAGGACAAAATGAACCAGAGCTAAAATTATTAACCCAGAAGAACAGAAGAGGAAAAGCATCAGCGATCAATCTTGGAAAGGATCATTCAAACGGTGATATACTATTGGTAACAGATGCCAACTCTGTTTTTATTAAGGAGGTATTAAAGGAAATAATGCCACATTTTAAAGATCCGAAAATCGGTGCTGTGGGTGGAAGGTACTGTGTGGCAAATCCGGAACATTCGCTTACTTTTTCTGAATCTTTCTACTGGCAACTGGAATATATTATGCGTAAGGGAGAAGCTCTTATTAGCTCTGCAATTACTTTTCATGGTGAGATTAATGCCTGGAGGAAAGACCTGGTTTGTATAGATACTTCGATGTTATCTGAAGATCTTGACATTACATTACAGATCAACAGATCCGGTTATAAGGTAGAATATGAGCCAAATGCAGTGGTCTATGAACCGTCTGCTATTACCGTCCGGGATCAAATTAAACAAAGAAAAAGAACCAGTATTGGAACCATACTGTGTATCATTAAGCATTTAAGTTACTTCATACCTCCACATGATATTTACAGTTTATTTATTTTTCCATCACATAGGATCCTCCCCATATTCTCTCCCTTTATTCTTCTTGCAATTCCAATTTTATATATACTTGTATGGAATGTGAAGATTATAATCTTGCATATTGTTTTTACGTTAGCTGTTTTTTGTTGTGTATTTTTTCTTTTGATTTTTTTAAATTCAAAAATAATCAAAAATACACCAGCATTCTCATTATCAATATCATCGATATTTAAAATAGCTTATTACGTTCTGTTAAATGAATATCTGATCATTCTGGCGTGGAAAGATCTTATTCTTAAAAGATATACAGTATTATGGGACAAGGCAGAATCAACAAGGGTATGATAATAGAATGGAAATACGAATTCCCTCATGTTATTACCCATTATTTTCCCCCTTCCCTATAACCTGCCTGAATATATCCCTGTCTTCCCGCGTAAACGTATTTATTAACAATAGTATAATAAAATATACCAAACCTGCCAGTATAACGAGTGAAAATAAATTCACCCGTATAAATAATAATATAAATCCGCCCATAATCAAAGAAGCGGCCATAGGCTTGATAAAGTGTCTATAAAGTTCTAATTTCACATAATATCTATGAATGAAATAAATAAAAACAAAATATAAAAATATTTCAGATAGAACAGTTGCAATACTGGCACCAATAAAACCCAGATAGTATATCAATCCGANNAGTTCCGGTTATAATGCTTATAAGTCTCAAGGGGATAAACAATGCCAGGATCTGAAATACCACAACAGAATCGGAAAATTGATCTACATAGAATAATGTAATAAATCTATCAGCAAGCAAAAAACATCCTACAGCAATCGGCAATCCGATTATTGCTATATATTTTGATGATAACACAGTATACTTTATTAACGAATTTTTTGAAGATATAAACTGTCGCGACATTACAGGATATAAAGCAGATGCAACCATATAAGAAATAATACCGGTTATTGCAAGCAGCGGAGTATATGCAGCATTATATACACCAACTGCAATATCATCCATTAAGACCGAGAGCATAATAGTATCTATATGAAAAAAAATTATACCAAAAAAATTATTAAACACAAATGGTATCGATCCGATAAAAAGAGTTTTGCATAGTGATGAATNNNTATTATAAGTAGATCCTACCAACGTAAGGATTTTCTTATAAACAATAAAAATACTCAATACAAAACAAATAAATCCTGCAATTATGTAGATATTCGCAAGTACTACCAAACCATATCCCTGAGTGAGAAAAAAAATGATTAGTAATGTCAGTATTATCTTTTCAATTATCATCACTGCAGCTGTATATTCCATTTTTTCAAATGCCTGGAATATTGAGAAAAACAAATAAGTAAATGAGCTTAATATCATATAAATTCCAAAAAGATATACTATTAATTTTATATCTTGAGGGTAATCCATCAGATTAATTGTCAGGACAATTATAAAAAAGGCAAGAAAACACAATGGAATTTTAATTATAATAGCGTTTGTGATATATTCATTTGCAATTTTTTTATTTCTTGAAATCTCCCTTATTATTAAGTTATCAATTCCAGGATTAGTGAATATGGCTAATAAAGCTGTAATTGATACTGCAAAACTATATTTACCAAATCCTGCCTCACCAAAGTACCGGGCTATATAAATTAATATTACAAAACCCAATAATGAAATAATGATCTGTGAAAATCCGGACACGCCAATGTTCTTAGCTATTCTCTTAATATTATTCATTTTACTTATTCAAAAAAATTTTTACAAAACATACCAGAACAAAACCACTCCTGTTAACTGCTATATGCCAATGTTCGTATTTAACAATTGCTAAACCCAAAAACCCTGCCGTATCCCACCTTTAACAATCTTAAGAACAGGTCAAGTCTTATAGCATATTAAGTCTAATATAAACCGCATGAAAGCCGTCATACTTGCAGCCGGAGAAGGAACACGCATGCGTCCGCTCACAAAAAACCGACCGAAAGTAATGCTCCCTGTTGGTAATTGCCCGATCCTGCAGCATGTTATCGAACAGGTTAAAGGTGCAGACATAACAGATATTGTCCTTGTAATTGGTTATCATAGTGATACTATAATAGATTATTTCAAAGACGGTAGGGCTTTTGGTGTTAATATGGAGTATGTAGTCCAGAAAGAGCGACTTGGCACAGCTAATGCGATCGGTGTGGCTGAGCCTTTAATTAATAAGAGGTTCCTGGTACTGAACGGGGATGTTATGATCACATCTGCCCAGATCAGGACACTACGCTCGTATAACGAACCTGTAGTCATGACTGCACATGAAGTAGATAATCCCCGGGCATTCGGAGTGCTTGAAGTAAATAATGGACATGTGACCCATGTACATGAAAAACCCGAAATACCGCCTACCAATCTGGCTAATGCAGGTATCTATATATTCGGACCTGAAGTATTTGAATATATCAAGAAAACCTCTTTATCATCCAGAAATGAATATGAGATCACGCAGACTATCCTGGAAATGATTAATAGTAAAATCAATGTGGGCTACCGGATTATCAAAGAAAAGTGGCTGGATATAGGCAGGCCCTGGGATTTACTGGATGCAAATACGGAATTCTTAACAACTATTACTGAAGATATTAAGGGTGAAGTTGAGGGGGGTGTCCATATACTGGGCCCTGTGGTTGTAGAAAAGGGTGCCAGGATCAGAAGTGGTGCATATATTGAAGGACCGGTTATCATAGGTTCTAAGAGTGATATCGGACCGAACTGTTATATCCGCCCATATACCAGTATTGGCAGGGAAGTTCGTATAGGCAATGCCGTTGAAATCAAAAACTCTATTATTATGGACAACACACATGTAGGTCATTTATCTTATGTTGGTGACAGTATCATAGGTACTAACTGTAATTTTGGTGCAGGAACAAAAGTTGCTAACTTAAGGCATGACGGAGCTAATATAAAAGTAAAGATCAATGGTGTAATAATGGATTCCGGATGTAGAAAGCTTGGAACGATCATGGGGGACAATGTGCATACAGGTATCAACTCTATACTTAATGTAGGTACTATTATAGAACCTGACAGCAATATTATGCCTGGCGAGTTTATACGATATAATTATGGGAGATGGTAAATTGAACGTGTCTGTAGTTGGTTCAGGATATGTAGGTACAGTTTCAGCAGCCTGTTTTGCAGATCTAGGTCATAATGTGGTCTGCATAGACATTGATGCAAAGAAAGTAGATATGATAAACAGGGGAGAACCTCCTATCTATGAGGAAGGACTTGAAAAACTCCTAAAAAAACATGCAGGTAAGAAGATCAAAGCAACTTCAAATTATAATGAAGCCGTGGCCAGTACGGATATATCATTCATATGTGTAGGGACACCATCGGATGCCCAGGGCAATATTGATCTGTCTATAATAAAAGCAGCCAGTAAAAGCTTAGGTGAAGCTATTTCATTAAAGAAAAATTACCATGTAGTTGTAGTAAAAAGTACTGTAGTACCTGAAACTACCGAAAATATAGTGATCCCCATAATCGAAAAAGCCTCTGGCAAACAGGTGGGCGTCGATTTTGGTGCAGCTATGAACCCCGAGTTTTTAAGGGAAGGAAAAGCCGTTTATGATTTTAATCATCCTGATAAGATTGTTGTGGGTGCTGTCGATCAACGTTCAGACGATCTGGTTTGTTCCCTTTACAGCCGTCTTGATCGTGAGATCACTCATACAAACCCCAGGACTGCGGAAATGATAAAATATGTCAATAATGCCTTTTTAGCTACTAAAATATCCTTTGCCAATGAAATAGGTAATATCTGTAAAAAAATGGATATTGACACTTATCAGGTAATGGAAGCCGTGGGCAAGGATATCAGGATCTCATCACAATTTCTAAACTCAGGTGCAGGGTTTGGAGGTTCATGTTTTCCTAAAGACGTAAAAGCTATTATAGGAAAAGCAAAGGAATTAGAGTATAAACCGGGACTACTTGAATCTGTTATTGAGATCAATGAAAAACAGCCTTTATTGATGATCGATATGCTGGAATCCAAAATCGGATCTCTAAAAGGCAAAAAGATCAGTGTACTGGGTCTGGCCTTTAAGAATGATACTGATGATATCAGAGAATCGAGATCGATCCCTGTGATCAAGACATTAATAGATAAAGGTGCTATTGTATCCGCATATGATCCCATGGCTTGTGATAATATGCGAAATATCTTTGGAAATATTGCATATTACAGCAGCACTGTACAGGCTCTTGAAAATACAGATGCCTGCCTGATAATGACTGAATGGGAGGAATTTAAAGATCTTTGTAGTGAATTTAAGGTTATGCACAGACCGCTGGTGATCGATGGACGAAATGTTATTCACTGTAAAGAGATAGAATATATAGGTCTGTGCTGGTAAATTAACTAACGATGTACTTATCTACAAGAAATTCATAACAAATAATAAGGTGAAATAGATGGTTTCAAAAATACAATCACAAAATGGAGATAATGTTAAAGTAGTTACTAAGCCTATCTCTTTGACAGATCCAATAATTGTAGAAGGTTTTCCAGGAATAGGACTGGTAGGAAATATTGCATCCCAGCATTTAATCGATGAACTTGAAATGGAATATGTAGGAAGTGTGGAATCAAAGTATTTCCCGCCTATTGCAGTACTATTTAATGGTATTATCAATATGCCTGTGCGTATCTATGAAAGCAAGAAGAATAATCTATTGACAATCATCTCGGACATACCCATACATCCGACAATCTCATATGAGGTCAGTAAGGTACTGATGGACTGGGCGCAATCCGTAAATGTAAAGGAAATAATCTCAATTGCCGGCATAGCCACTATGTCATCCGATAATAAGGTATTCGGAGCAGCTACTGATGATATAATGCTTTCAAGAATCAAAGATGATGTAGAAGTATTCCAGGTAGGTACTATCAGTGGGATTTCCGGAAGTATTATGGCAGAATGTTATATGCGGAATATCCCTGGAATTAGCCTGTTGGGTGAAACACACAGTCCGAACCCTGACCCAAAAGCAGCTGCTTCGGTGATCCAAGTGTTAAATAAAATTTTTAAATTATCTATTAATACTGATAATCTGATGGATCAGGCTGAACAGATTGAAATGGAACTGCAAAAACTTGCTGAACAGGTGAAGAGTTCAGAAGTGAGTGACCAGCCCAAACGAGAGTTTCCAATGTATGGATAAAGGATGTGTTATAATTGCAATATATGGCGCTAACAGGAATATCATCACATGTACTCACTGATCTTCAGAATGACCGTATAAGGTCAATTGAGATCCACAGCCCGCATAATTTTTTCACAATACATGATGCAGAAACAGGAAGTCTGGTTTTTTTAACAAAGACCAGTTATAGTGACATCAATACCGGAACAATTGGTTTGATTGCCAGGATCAATCGACGCCAGATCGCTATACATCGACTCGTCCAGAGTACTGATCAAATATATGAAGAATATGAAACCTATGCAGCCAGACTTCAACTCGAATTGCGTGGAATTGGCAGAGTACGCAGAATAGAACAGGCAGTTATCGGGAAACCTTACATTGTTGAGGTTGATGAGGTTAATTATTTAGAGGCAAAATAGAGAAGAACTATTAAACATACTGGAATACACCAAAGACTTTTTATGGTTAGAACGCTATTGAGAGTCCACTTAGCTTACTTGTAAAAAAATAAGGGCTCGTGGCTTAGCCAGGATATAGCGTCGGGCTTCTAACCCGAAGGTCGGGGGTTCAAATCCCCCCCGAGGCTTATACATATGTAGGAAAACTTAATAAACTATAATGTTAAATAACATATATTAGGTAAAAGTCGTGTGTTATTTATCCCCTCATATCCCGTTCATAAACAACGGCTTTTACCTTTCTTTTTATTCCAATCCGTAATGCTTAACATTCCAGTCTGCAATTTCCTGGATTTTAGCGATCTCTTTTTCGCCGCCTTCTCTGGTGAACAGGTGTTTGAACCTTCCCTGTGCTTTTAGATATTCTTCCACTGGCTTTTTGTTCTTTATTTTTTTCACACCGGTTATTTCACTATATTCCATTTCATACAACGGCCACAATGCAGTTTCTACTGCCAGTTTACCTATTTCTACTGTCCTGGCGGATTCAAATCTCCATCCGGTAGAACATGGTGCATGTGCATGGATATAGCAAGGCCCTTCGATATCTACAGCTTTTTTTACCTTACGCATCATGTCCTTAGGATATGAGATCGAAGTAGTGGTTACATAAGGTGCGCCATGGGCTGCCATAATAGCCGGCATGTTCTTTTTTTGTGTACGGTTGCCAAAACTCTTTTTCCCTGTCGGACTGGTAGTAGTAGATGCACCATATGGCGTGCCTCCGCTACGCTGTACACCGGTATTCATGTATGCTTCATTATCTATACATACATAAGTAATATCATGACCGCGCTCAAAAGCACCGGATAGTCCCAATGTACCTATATCCATTGTGGCACCGTCACCGGCGAGACCTATGATCTTGGTATTGCCTTTGCGTCCGAGTGCTTTTAATGCTGATTCGATCCCTGCAGCTACAGATGCTGTATTTTCGAACAGAGAATGTATCCAGGGCACTTCCCATGCCGATTCAGGATATGGAGTGGTCATAACTTCCAGACATCCTGTAGGACTTACCACTATTACATCATCACCTGCAGCTTCCAGTACAAAGTTAGCTGCCATAGCATCACAGCAGCCAGGACATCCTCTATGCCCCGGGGCCAGTCTACTCATATTAGATCACCTCGCACATCAACAAATTCATTTTCTACCTTAATACCTGATCTTGCTACCTTCTGGCTTTTATCTATAATCATGTGAATAGTTCCTTTGGAAATGTCCCTGCCGCCATGTCCCAGCATAAAGCCCATTACAGGTGTATTGATATCAGTATTATACAAACATGACTTAACTTCAGTACATAGTGAGCCCTCATTTAATCCAAGAGAGATATTCTTATCAAGGACTACAATAACGGCTGCATCTGCCAGTGTCTTGCGAACAGCTTCCACAGGGAAAGGTCGAAATGACCTGATCTTGAGCAGTCCGACTTTGATCCCATCAATACGGGCTTCATCTATTACATCCTTAATAGTACCTACTACAGAACCCATTGCCATAAGCAAGATCTCAGCATCATCTGCTCTATATGTATCAATAAGTCCACCGTGGTCACGACCGAAGATCCTGGTAAACTCATCAACAGCTTTCTCTATTTTTTTAAGAGCTATATCCATTCCCTTCTGCTGCATATACCTGAACTCAGTATAAACCGAAGGATCAGCAAATGAACCAAAGGTCTTGGGATTCTTTGTGTCTAAGATATGCTCAGGGCGATAAGGCGGCAAGTATTCATCTGTCAGATCTTGTTCTAATAAAACAACAGGTTCAAATACATGAGACAGGATAAAACCGTCCATACATACCATTGCAGGTAGCATTACATCTTTATCTTCTGCTACTTTATATGCCAGTGGTGTCAGGTCACTTATTTCCTGACTGTTCTCTGCATACAACTGTATCCATCCTGTATCACGCTCTGAGATGCTATCCTGATGATCATTCCAGATACTGATCGGAGCGCTTACAGCCCTGTTTACTACTGTCATGACTGTGGGCAGACGCATTCCTGAAACATTGAATACAACTTCATGCATCAGTTCAAGTCCCTGTGATGACGTTGATGAATATGTCCGTGCCCCGGCTGCACTGGCACCCACCAGTGCGGAAAGTGCAGAGAACTCACTCTCGATTGTGATAAATTCACAGTTATCTATCTCACCATCAGCAATAAACTGGGACAGATCCTCAACAATATGGGTCTGCGGTGTAATAGGATATGCCGATATTACATTGGGTCTGCATACTTTTACTGCGTGTGCTGTTGCATATGAACCTTCAACAACACTCATTTTTTCCATTGGATTATCAGTCATGTTATTTCTCCTCCAGCACCATCTCAATTGCATCTTTAGGGCATTCATAAGCGCAGATACCGCATCCTTTACAGTAATCATAATCGAAAATAACATACCCGTCTTCCTGAGCCTTCACACTACTATCAGGACACAACAATGAGCATATACCGCATTTAATACACATATCCTTGTGATACAACGGCCGGTAGATCCTCCAGCCACCTGTTTTGTTTACTCTGGTACTTCCTGGCTCTACCATTCCACCAATAGCGATCTTCATCTTTTTGCCTCCAGTCGTTTATATGCTTCATATGCAGCCTTTGAGTTTTTTTCACCTACTTTACCAGGGAAGCGCTCAGATACTGCATACTGGATGCTCCGGATGTTAATCTCGCCTGTGGCCCCGGCAAAAGCTCCTAACATCACGGTATTCATGATGGGGAGCCCTATAATATCAAGTGCGATCCTGGTGGCATCTATAGTCATCACTTCTGCGGGAGTATCAAGTTTGAATGTCTCAGGCGAAAAATCCGAATTGATAAGTATCTTACCGCCTGGTTTTACACCCCCTGTCACATCCACTACCTCGATCAATGTCGGATCCTGGACAATAATATAGTCTGGTTCGTATATCTGACTGCGCAACCGGATGGGGATGTCGTCTATTCTTGTAAAAGCGGCTACGGGAGCACCTCGGCGTTCAACTCCAAAAGAAGGGAATGCCTGGGAATAATGGCCATCTTTAAATGCAGCAACTGCAAGAAGTTCAGCTGCTGTGACAGAACCTTGTCCTCCACGGCCGTGAATTCGTATTTCTTTCATAATTAGTCTCCTTGATAAATGCAATAATACTTAAAATTATCAGTATACTGATTTGATGAACTAAAAAGGTAATGTTCGAAATCTTTTTTAATACTTATTGCATTAACACTCTTATGAATCTTGACCTTCATATTCATTCCTGTTATTCAGGGGATTGTTCATCCCCTGTAGATGGGATATTAGCATATGCCTGCAATATAGGACTAAACGCAATCGCCATATGTGATCATGATACTATAGAAGGCTCGCTTGAAGCGCAGCGGTTAGTTGAAGAAGGGGGATTTGATATTGTTGTGGTACCAGGTATTGAGGTGACTACTAACCGCGGGCATTTATTGATCCTGGGCGCACAACAGGCATTTCCAAAAAAAAGGAGCCCAGAGGAAATAATCAGGATGGCCAGAGCTCAGGATTGCATGGTTGTAGCTCCACACCCCTATAAAGGATACCCACAAAGCCTGGGTAATGTAGCTGATCTGGATGTGGATGCAATCGAGACATTGAATTCCCGCTATATTTTTGGATGGTTCAATAAAAAAGCAGAAAAAATGGCTAAAGAGCTGGATCTACCAATGCTGGGTAATAGTGATGCCCATTTTGTTGAGATGGTGGGTAGGGCATATACGAAAATAGATTCAAAACCGTCAGTCGATGCGATATTTAAGGCAATTGCTTCAGGTAAAACGAGTGTTTATGGATCCAGGACTCCCATACATATACAAATACGCCAGGCATGCGGCAGTTTAAAAAGAAGATGTATGTCTAAAATTAAATAAATTAATTACAGAGGAACACTGAGTTTATTTTCCCTGTGTCCTCTGTATTACAAAAAAACTAGTTTCTCTTTCTGATCAGATACATTACAGCCAGTATTGAAAATGCAAGTATTGCTCCAAAACCTGGACTTCCCTCTGTATCAGTTTCTGTTGCATCAGTTTCTGTTTCTGTTCCGGATGTTGAGTCCCCAGTTGCCGTTGGCTGAGTTGAAGGTTCATCCGGTCCTTCCGGTCCTTCCATCATAGGATGGCAGACTGAACAATCCAGTCCCGTACTGGATGTCTTTAATGCAATC
>LGVC01032427.1_pt1 | contig 10674 bp, 15 predicted proteins | sample 469851 | NCBI WGS metagenome assembly LGVC01 (sample SAMN03857202, study PRJNA290197) | marine sediment metagenome | biome: ocean floor; feature: cold seep; material: sediment; isolation source: sample #5133, Elevator 3A push core 47, collected at Hydrate Ridge North... ...
TCAGGATGACAGCCAGTCTCATGCTTGAGGTTATTTGTTATTAATCATTCTGCAAATAGCTCCTATCGTCTATTTCGCACCCATTCGGTACATTTTCATTGATCCCAATTAAAAACCCCAGTCCAACAGGACCGGGGTTAGGTTATAGTTAATAAACCAGAGGGCTACTGCCCTCTGTCTTGTCGTTGCTTCATAACTTGCCGTTGCTTCATAATATAAAGAACACCTTCTCTCATTCGATCCGGGTTCACACCTTCAGTCTCACAACATACACGGAAACTGAAAGGATGGATCACATCACTCATAAGCCAGTCCAGAGATTCTGTTCTGACAGAAAGACATGATCTCCCATCTTCGAGGATAGAAAGCGTCTTATGTAGCAAGTAGCATCTCAGCCCCATTATTTCTTCATCCGACCATCCATGAACTTCAATGGGATCGTCTTCGATGAGATCTTCATAAAATAATGGAAGCTCGAATTGGATTTCCATAAACGTCTCCAATTTAAGAGACCATTACCCCAAAGGGTAATAGGCCCCTCGGGTTAATGTTACGCTGCAATTTCATTGTTAATTGGGTTATCCAAAAAATGAAAAGACCCGCATTGTCTTGTATACGACTCAGGTGCTTTTTTACTCCCAATACCAATGGTATGTTTGCCGCAAGCTTGAGCGTGTTGAATCAACGGAATGAAATCACTATCCGATGACACAACAGCCAATGTATTAAAATCCATTGACCCATAAAGACATGCAGTTGCTTCCACGGCGAGTGAAATATCAGCAGCATTCTTTGTCCGAGTAATGTTGTAACGATGAGTTGTTTCAACACCATATTGGTTCACAAGACGTTTCCAGTTGGATGACTTATGAGACCAGTTACCGAACGCTCGTAAAAATCGGATATCTCCAATCTCTACAAGATATTTAATGGCTTTTTCAACCATTTCAGCAGAAATATTATCCGCGTCAATAAAGACGCCTATTCTTTCCACATCAAGTCTCCTCATAAAAGGCGCACCTTCCCCCCAATCGGGAAAGCGCATTACGTTCCCCTGGATTGGGCGGGATGATTTAAGCAGCTGCAATCGTTAGCTTGTCTCTCATTAACTGAAAGAGCGTTGAACGAAGTTCGCCAACGTTTTCAATCATGATGCTACGATTAAAAAATGCTTCTACTCTTGAGGTGTTGATACCAATACCAACCATTTCAATACCAGAGTTTTCACATAAGTCGATCACCTTATGACATGCTTTACTGCTGTCAGGTGAACCATCAGTGATTACTATGATAATTTTTCTGGCTTCCCGCAATTTCGATAATTCGAATGCTGCAAACCAGATTCCTTCAGCCATAGGTGTATACCCACGGGCAGACTCAATGAAACGACTAATATTATTCCGCACTAACTGACCGTGTCGTAAAGCTGATCTAACTGGATCAGAACTATCACGATTAAAGTAAGTTACTGCAGGTGAAACACCTGGTATCGCTTCAAGCGCAAGCGCTATCGCCAAAGATGCTTCACGAGCAATCTGTGCATCATTAGTGTTCATTGAACTGGATAAGTCCGTTAAAACATGAACACCAGTATTTGCTTCGACCCGATCATCACGTGCCTTAAAGACGCGTAAATCACCAGACAAAATACGATGCATTCGATTACCGCATAAGCGACGACCTTTACTCCGCGCCCGATTACGATTTTTTCGAGTTGCTTGAACAAGCCCCATAAGCTGAGCCCTGATTTTTGATGTAGTGCCCTTCACATCAGACAATAACTTCTGCCCTTGAGAAAGATCACCAGCAGTATCAGGCGCTGTAGGTACCGTGCAGTAGCTATCATCTCCATTTTGAGTTGCTTCCTGACTGAGTTCGGCTTTCAATTGATCGAAAACATCTTCATTCAGATCATCGCTAGATGAATTAAGCGCCTCGCGGATTTGTTGAGCTGCCTGTTTGGCTTTAGCTTTATCCCCATGTGACAAAGAGTCTTGTTTCTGGTTATCAGCTCCATTACTGGCATCTGATTGATCAGGAGTAGACTTATCATCCTTAGAGTTTGATCCAGACTGGGAGTTATCATTACTACCCTGGTCATTTGAACCAGAAGAATTTTGATCACTATTATAGTCTTGATCGTTTCCAGCGCTCGATTTGTCATTACTACTAGAATCATCGTTGTTCGCTTTCTCTTCTTCTTTCCTGGCCTCATCTTCTAACATTGTAAGAATGTTATCCGTAAGCTCAAGGCAGTCCGAAGTTGAACGACACTGACTCATTTTTCGTAACAAAACTTCAAGTCGTGTACATACACCTTTAGTGAATTTATCTTCCATCGCAGTATCTGCCGATTTCAGTAAAGCATCCATCATTTGTTGCTGTAACAATTTTGAACAACCCCAATAATGCACTTTGGCAGATATGATCTGACCAGGTGTATCGTTTTGCGAAACGGGTGACAGCTTTCCAGTCTGTATCATGTAATCCATGACAACTTCCAGATCACGACGCACCCCAGGAAACTGATCGATCATTTCTGATTCAATACGCGTATCCTCAATCGCATTTAACATGTTAAAACGAAATTCTTCATTCGATTTCATGCCTTTAACTACAGAAAAATCTGTATGTTTTACGTGCGCACTTTCGTGAGCAAGCAATCCCCAAATAACATCCTTATGAGCGAACTCTTCTGAGATATTAGGTAAGGTAATAGTTTCACCATCTGTTGATGCCCAATTGCCAATAGCAACTTTGACTCCAAACATTTCACCGTAGTGAGATGCAACTATAGGTAAAGCCTGAAAAATACTTGATTGCTTCATATGGATTTACTCCAGTAATGGAGGCACCACTACCCGCAGGGTAGTGATACCCCTCAAGGTTTAAAAAAATACAGATTTGCTTTCACTTCTGTCACAACCGTTAAAGTAACTATCTAGATCGTCATCATCTGGAATTTCAAAATCAGACGGAATATCATCGACAGTTTCTTTTACTTCTTGCTGTGCAACGACTTGTGCTTCAACCTTTGCTGCAGAATCATCTTCCACTTGCGCAGTTTCTGGATCTTCAGTTTCAGTATCATCACTAGCACCTGATGCATTAACGCCCTGTTTGCTTTGGAAAAAGCTGTTGGCCATTGCGCTTACATCAATACTGCCTTCAGCGTATTCCTGAACTTTGTCTTTTGAGGACAAAACCAGAATAGCTGCCATGAGTTGATAGAACAAACCACCCTCTACTTTCTTGGTCACAGCTTTGTAACCTTTGAGTGTGTCATCAAGAAGAAGTACCACGGATAGGAACTTACTATCTAAAAAGCTTAAACCATCTACTTTATTACGCAAACGCAATAATGTTTTCTTGGTAGAAGCCTGACAGCTCGTTCTTGCATTGATATTTTTGTGAAAAAACTCATTCGCTTCACTCACAATTTCTTCAAGTAACTCATTACCAAGACCAGAGGCCATCGTGCTGAGTTTATGTGCCTGTTCATCATTAACTGGATTGATTTTGAAAATCTGATAATCAAAGCCAATACGTTGTTCAACAACTACCTTAGGTAGTGAGCTGACACGGATTGTTTGAGCATAGTCAGGATTTCCATCGACCCATTCAGTTACATAATCATCATAACCATTGATAAAATCACGTTTCTCTGTTTCCATTTGAGCAGCGATTTTATCGAGCTGGCTGATGAGTTCATCAACTTTATCTGTAGGTACAGCGAATCCATTAAGAAATGGCATGCCGTATCCCAAACAAAGTCTTCTAGCACTTGTTTTAAGCCTGTGAAAAGGTCTTAATTTGTCAGAATCAATTACTTTCTTCTGTCCAAGATGTGCCAGACTTTCAGGTGGTATTACACCACCCGCACCTAATCTAATATCAGATGCTGTTAGTTTTACCTTTCCACTCCAAATATCGAAATCAAGATTTAGTATGGATAGGTGATCCAGGTGATTGACTGGTGTTGTCATATTATCCTCCGTTGGATTTTAGGAGGCGCACCAGTCCCCATAGGGCATGATGCGCCCATGGGCTTATGTTTACTGTTTATTTTGTAAGGTCAGCTGCCTTATTAGACGCCTTTAAAAAGACATACTTGATTGGCCACTAATTAAATAGAAAGCAATCAACTACGTCTTTACAGTTAAGGTTGCACCCACAGCCGAAGCTGTGAGTGACTTAAGTTATTATGGTATTAGGTGTTCATCTTTTTTTAGCTTACGCCATTGAAAATAAGCGAAGAACAAAGCAAGAACAATACCTCCCATAAGAATAAGCGTTATTGCCACAAGACATTGTGTGGCTGATAAGGTATCCATTAGAGCCTCCTCAAAGTAATAAATGTTTATAAAATAAGCCGAATCAATCGGATTAATTTAAGGTCCATTTATATCTTGAGGTTCCTCAGATAAAGTTTTAGAGTCATCCACTTCACATTTATAAGTATCAGGACGACCCATAAAATATTTTATTTCAGTCTTAATACCTGAGTGAATCCAGAGCAACATAACGCGAATAACAAACAAGCTACTAGCAACAAGAATAAATATCGGCGCTGAGACTGTTTTAGTTGTCCATAATTGAACAACCCATGAGATAGCAGCGAGACTTCCAGTACCCCATATCATTTTATCGATATGAGATAAAAACAAGTCTAATCGCCACAGTTTTTTGAGAGTTTTCATGATAGTACCTCCATTAAGGAATTAAAGGGGCACTATTCCCCCGTAGGGAAATAAGTGCCCCCACGGGTTAAAAACAAATTAATTTCCGATTACTCGAAAATCATTCAGACAATATTAAGAAACAGCAACAGCAGCACAAGCAGCAGCGATACCGTATGCATAATAAAGAGTGATAATAGTCATAGTGACCTCCTATTGAGTAAATGAAGAGGTCACACCCCAGCCGGAGTGTAACCCCGGTGGGTAAGTAAAATGCTGGGGATTGAATTGGTCAGCTACCAATATTGCCACAGGGACAAATTCTTAATGTGTAATGTCACGACACGACATTTCATCTTTTGTTTACAATCGAGATCAATTACAAACAAAAAAGGACTCGTGCTTCCTCATCGGACGAGGATAGTATTGAATAGAACTAAGGGTATTAAAAATAGCAGAGAATGTATATTTTGATGCTGATTTTACTTAATGGCCAGCTACCAGGTGATAGCCTTACCTTACCATAAATAATCGGTTTGTCTATTTCACATTTACATCAACGACTAATTAAAAGCGCCCCACCACAGACGATGCTATGGTGAGGACAGTTTCAGAAAAAAGCAGAAGGATTGTCAGTATTTATCGTTGATAAATCGACTATTCTTTTAGGCCCTTTCTTTGGTTTTTCACTAGGTATGGGATTAGTAGTTGCTGCTGGTTGCGTAACTGGTTGAACCGAAGGCCCATCGATGTAACGAATACCATCTGATTGAATATCAATCCGTCCAATAACACGCTTATAACCGCTTCTTTCCTTTTCACTGATTTTTGTATGAGGATTTTTTATATCAACTTCACGCCGATTTAACTTATTAATCCGACGACCATAAAAAACTTCATATTTTCCACCAGGTAAAGGGTTTATATTAATTGCCCATATCTTATCACTCGTACTATCCACATAATGGTATATATGAATCATACAAACACTCCTTCGATATTAATCAAAGGATACCCCCAACCGGAGATATCCTCCGACAAGGTTAAAATTTCACTTTTACTACAGGGTAATAAAAGCTGCCTTCATGAAGATAGCGAACGGTTTCTTCAATCAATCCGGCAGCTTTTAATACATTAAAGACACCTCTATTTTCATAGTAGTCTTTAATAGCTGTAGCAGATTTTGAAAACCTTTCACTTACGATACATTGTGTCGCAGTACAGACTGGTTCCCCAGGACATGTACCCTTCTCTTTATTTCTTTCACTATCATTAGCAACCAATTGAATTGCTATTTGATCGTTTATTACATAGCGTTTTTTAATCACTTCACAATCAATATTAGAAAAACAAACAATTGGAACAGCTGGATTAGTCATAACATTTCTCCAATGTGAGTTGGAGACAATGCTCCCCATCTGGGGAACAAGTCCCCAGTTAGGGTTTAAGTTAGAAGAATGTTGTTTGAAGCCTTCCCTCCTTAACACTTTCGACGCTTTTCTTAACGTTGATGTCGATTATGTTTTTAGGCATCGCATTGTTAGTCACAGTGACACGCGTTTGCGTACTACCAGACCGACGATACGATTCCAGTTCGGCTTCTTTAAAATTAGGATACTTATCAGCAAGATATTTTTTGTAATCAATAGAACCTGACTTTTCAAATCGGGTAATATTGACGCCAGCAAAATCTGCTTTAAGAAAGTCTCCCATACAAGCCTGCATGGTGTTCAAACAAACATTTTTACGTTGATCTAAATCTACAAGTTTTACTTTCAACTCTTTAATCTGTTGATCGAGCAAACGGTAATTCGTGGCGTTATATATCCACTCATTAACATCGCTTTCATCTTCAGGAATAAAGAGATCACGCTTTGGATCTAGTTCAGGTGGTGAGTCTTTCTCCACATGCACCCAGAACTCCGTGGTTTTTTCAATGATCTGTTGAATCAGAACATTATCACGAGGCACTTTAAAGATACGGTAATTACCATTATCTTCTGGACTATAAAACAACAACCATCCATAAGGTGCTTCCGTTACCAGGATCTGCTGTTGTACTTGTGGATAATAAGTTGCATAGCCTTCTGATTTTTCACCATTAGCTATAACATCCGCCCATTGAGTATCACATGGACATTTAAGTTCTGTAGGAATACCAGAGCTATCAATGCCATCTAAACTTGCGCGAATTAATGGATACTTATCACTCACCCCACAAACAGGCAGTAATAATTCACCATTAAACTCATATTCAGCACACTGACGTGCACGATCTTCATTTTCAACACCTCTGATAACGTGCGGGTTTCTGGAAATATCCTCTTCCTTAGCCCTGCCCGTTTTTTCAGCCCACAAACGCCAAAGCGTTTTATAAGGACTGATACCCAGAAGTACTGAAGCTTCCGAAGCACTCATACCACCTGTTCGCCAACGCAACCACTCAGGGCTACGTTGGGGCAGGTTTATAACTTTCATTTACTTACCTCAAATTATTAGAGGCAAGAAACCCCACGCGGGGGTTTCCCGCTCAGGGTTAGTCGGCGTTACCAGCAGTTTGTGCAGTTGTACCATTTACAGAGTTGCCTACAGATTCGGCGGATTGTTCTGTCTCAACAGAGCCAGTTAAATCGCTTTCACCATCGGTTTGTTCCTGTGATACTTCTTTACGTTTTTCTGATAACACGTTTAATGCATATTCGGCACCAGGGCCGGATAAGCGATCTTTAATCAACTCTTCTGCCGCTAACCATTGATTATTCTCAATAGCACGTGGTAAAAGTTTTCCGAGAAAATCATCAACTTTTTTCTTGTTGAATGTTTCTTGAGAGGTTTGTTGATTTGCATCAGCTTGAGTTTGTACTGTTGCTTCAATTGCAGGTTCAGGCTCATGTTGAGCTTTAACTGGTTCTGCTTGTGAATCTCCAATAACAGTTTCAAGTGTAGCTGTAGGTTTCTGTTCAAGTGCAACATTGGTTGGAGTTATTGCAACAACCTTTGCTCTTGGTCGCGCATTTAAATCCGATTCGGCATTAATGATTCGGTAAGCTTCATCTTCGTCATAAATACCAACAAATCCAAAACCCACACGGTAACACTGAATCTCCGCTTTGTGACGTAACATACGTTTAGGATGCGACTGCCAGGGACCGGGCTTTGTATTGCTCCATTGATCAACAAAAGGCGGTTTGTAACATTCATCGGCGTACTCACGAACACGGATAGGGTGCGTTCTGTCCTTGCGGTACAAAACAGCCTCAATCCATGTATGAACTGGAGCTGTTGCACCGTCGTACTGGATAACATCTGGCGCATACACAAACTCCACTCCATCAAATAACGGATTTTCATTTGCAATACGGTTCCAGCCATCAACACTCACGACCGGCACAATGCCACCAGACTTCCAATCAGGAAATGCAAATATTTCCCTGGTAAATGGATTTAGATTGTACTGACTAGCTACAATCAGAAGAGCGTACATCTGCTCATCTGTAATCTCATATTCACCAGATTGACGAAATGCTGTTGCTTTCAATGTAGCGAGAAGTTTAGTCTCATCGACACCAAACCGTTCGGCCATTGAAACAACTATCGTTTGTGTGTCCTGATTATTTGCTTCAGAACGACTAGCTGCATTAGTAGTCATATATATTCACCTCTAATAAAAAAGAGAGGCGCACTCCCCCGGAAGGGGAAATGACACCCCTCTGGGTTAGTTGTTATCTTCGTAATGCACGCTACAATAGAGACATGCATACGAGGATAGGTTGATGGATAAGTGTTACTACTTAGTTGATGATTCAGGCAAGCTCCGGTTTACCCAGGAGGGTTTACAAGAAATTGGTTCCTATTTTGCGTTAGCAGGCATTGATATTAAAAACATCAAAACACTTAATGCCTATAAGCAAGCAAGAGAACAAGCATCACCATACTTTTTGGAACATTTATCCGAAAGAGCTTCACACTGGCCAAAAACAGATCAATTTGATTTACTCAAAACGGCTGTTTTTGGTAGTGAAGAAGATATTGAACGTGCAACGAAACGTTTCGATTTAAAACAATCATTTAAACTTGTTAAATAACTACTTTATTTCATCACGCGCTTTTAACTCTAATAGAATTTCTTTTTTCATCCAGTTATATTCAGCAAGTACTTCTGCCTCAGTTAACCGAAATAAAATAGAATCCAGTGCGAGTAGTTTCCTTTGAAGCCCTTCATCGCTTTCTGTATCAAGCCAACGAAAAAAAGCCTTACGCTCTGCTTTATCCACGAGTATCTCCAAAAAAAAGGGGTACTCGCCCCCACAGGGAAAAGTACCCCTGTGGGTTATTGTTAAACTCAATCCTTAGTAGTTAGCTGGAGCAGCTGCTGCTTGGGGATGAGACTGTTGAGATTGTTGCTGTATAGCAGAGGCAGTTTGAGCAGCAGGACGATTTACCTGTTGTCCATTCATATTTGCCACATTTCTACCTTCCGCTAATTTTTCGAATGTATGCGCAATCACTATCAGCTTACTGCGATTCTTACTGGATTGTTTATCAACCCAGGTTTCTTCAGACAGCTCACCTACAATAGTGATTAACGTTCCTTTGGATAATTTATCCCGTGCTCGATCAGCTAAATCGCCAAAGAACTTAACAGGAATCCAGGAAGTAGTTTCATCGAAGTCACCTGATCCAGGATTATAGCGATGTTTTTTTACAGCAATACTGACATCAGCAACCGAAGTTTGTGATGATGGCATTACCGCATGTTTAACATCACTACCCATACGACCCGTTTGTATAACAACATTTGTATTAGACATAATATGTCTCCTTCTAGTAAAAGGGGACAGATCACCCACGCGGGATGATTGCCCCGCAAGGGTTAAAAAAACATTGAAGGCTCATTCGTTACAATTTTATCCAGATGGATAATTGCATCGACAAACCCAATAGCCTCAGCATCAGAACGAACCTGGTCGGGATTAAATCCCATACGTCTAAGTTCGTTTTTCAGCCCAGGCCAATCATTTAGCTGAACATATTCACCTTGCTCATCGCAAAATAATAACTTTTCAGCTAAATCAGGAACCACATTTATTTTTTTCTTCAAAGAAGCAAAAAATAAAACGGGTATGTGCCCATGTTCACAAGGAATCTCTCCTGCCCCTCCACAAGTGTAAGGATGGAATTGATTGTCTTGCATCGAGGTATCTTCTTCCAGCCGGAAACCGGTTTTCGAATCCTCTAAAAGCACATGTGGTCCATGTGTTGCAGTATCACTCTGAAGAGTTTTAAACGTAGTTTTGAACTCAGCAATCAGTGCTGATAAAACAGGTTTAAATAATGCTGCATTACATTCCTTCATCCACCAATTGAAAGTTGGACTATCTGCCACGATAACCTCCTTTTAGGTGCCTGATGGATTCCATTGATCTCCTAAAATACCGCTCGCAATTTTTTCAATTGCCAGGGCATCAGAAGAATCAGCTCGTAATGTCAGTGACATCCCCATTGAATATTTCAACGGTGTCGGATGCTGCCTGAAATCAATAGCCAGTTTTGCCCAACGAAATAATGTCCGCGTGGACATCGTTACCGCTAGTTTGCCGTCTTCACCTGTACCTGATTCACCCAGAAACTGTTTGCGAATAGCGTTAGCTACCTCAATCAATTTCTCATGTAACTTAACGGGCATAGCAGGTATTTTTGACGCAAGAATCTTGACTTCATCTTCTGGAGTCATGTAACCCACATACGTCATTCGGCATCGATCCAGAAAGGCAATGTTCTGAGCCAGCACTCCGTTATGGAGTCCTGATATATCACCACGGCCATTACTATTGGCAGTAAAGATGATTCGAAACATAGGATGAGGGTGAATAATCTCACCACCATTAGCCGTTATAGTTAATGCCTTACCTTCTAAGATGTCATTGAAGCCACCATTTTCAGATGGATCAATATAATCAACTTCATTTATAAGTAGTACGTGCCCATACTTCAT
>LGVC01008238.1_pt1 | contig 10652 bp, 6 predicted proteins | sample 469851 | NCBI WGS metagenome assembly LGVC01 (sample SAMN03857202, study PRJNA290197) | marine sediment metagenome | biome: ocean floor; feature: cold seep; material: sediment; isolation source: sample #5133, Elevator 3A push core 47, collected at Hydrate Ridge North... ...
TAGCGAGGATTTTGTTCTTCAAGATTATAAAGTACCCTTTGCTGCGGGAAGCGAACACTTTGGCAACCAATTCATCTGCTTAGAAATGTATAATGCTATTATAAAGCTTAGACCCGACTGGCGGTTGACGAAACTTATGAAAGGTAGGGGTTTGGAAGGTTCCTGATCTCGGCTGTTATCGGGTTGGCTCTGTCAGTATCCTAGATCGTATGCTGCCGGTATTTTACTGTGGGTTCCAGGGCTGAGAGTATGAGTTTCTATGAGCGGGTGAGGTTTTGGGATGATGGAGCGCTATTCTATTGATATCCCATTCTATGATGAGTTCCATGAACTGGCATATGGTAATATGGTAATATGGTAATATGGTATCATAAATGATACTTGACCGTCTGGAGAAAGGGGTTGCTACCGGGGATGAACTTGTTCGGGAATTGGTGATGGACGATATAGAAGTATATTTAGATAAATTGAAACCGAATGGCAAAATAATTTCCCGAAAGGTCACCCGAAAAATCAAGTTGAACCTTATGGGTATACACTTTGTGAAACTAGTGTCGTGTCAACATCNNATAGGGTTGACTCGACACTAGAAAGAAAAGTCAAAATTCCATAGCAGCAATAATTAAATTAATAGCAATCTAATAAGTTAAAAATAATTTCATCTTTTTTGTAATATTATTTTCACTTCACTCTTGGTCTAACCATATATAATAAAACATCCATATTATAAATTGACAAAATGATAAAGTTGATATTACAAATAATAATATAAGCCAAAGATTTTAATAATTATGATGGGATTCAATAAATTTATAAGTGTTTAAAAACCAACATGTAACTAATTGTAAATTATAAAAAATTAGTAGGTATTCAATATGGTAGATAGAAGCGGAATTAAAGTTCTGGATATGTTTGGTGGAGCTGGAGGATTGTCAGAAGGTTTTTTCAGAAATGATTTCAAATTTATCGCCCATATCGAAAAAGACGTTTTTGCTTCAAAAACCTTGGAAACCCGAGCTCTTTATCATGTTCTGAAAAATAATGGTCATGTTGATATTTATTATGATTACCTTAAAGGAAAGATTTCAAGAGAGGTTCTTTTTGAAGAGACTAAAGAATTCTCGAAAGACATTTCATCGGGAGTATTCAATATAGAAATATCTAAAAGAACAGAAAAACCACTTATTAACGAAATTAAAGATCGAATGCAAAAATATGATATTCATAAAATTGATATAATTATTGGTGGACCTCCATGTCAGGCATATTCCGTTGTGGGCAGATCAAGAGATCCAAATAAAATGAAAAATGATCCGAGAAATCATCTTTATTTACATTATATATCTTTTCTTAAAACATTTAAACCAGATATTTTTATATTTGAAAATGTCCCTGGGATTACCACTGCTGGATGTGGATTAATATTTGAAGATATGAAAAAAAAATTCAAGAAACTGGGATATGAGATAAATTACAAAATATTAAATGCTTTAGACTTTTCAGTTCTTCAAAGTCGGAAACGGGTAATTTTAATGGGGTGGCGTCGTGAGTCCGGGTTTGAATATCCAAATTTCATAAGTGAAAAACACAATTTTTGTGTTAATAATTTACTTTCTGATCTTCCACCTCTGCAGCATGGAGAAGGCTGTCAGGAAGTACAGGATTATGTAAAACTACCTTCAGAGTATTTAATAAAATCAGGGATAAGAAACGATAAAGACGTGGTTATTCAACATCTTGCCAGAAAACATATTGATAGAGATCTTGAAATTTATAGATTTGCAGTCAATAAGTGGAATAAAGAAAAAAAAAGAATCAGATATATTGAACTTCCAGAAAAATTGAAAACACACAAGAATCAGCACTCTTTTAAAGATAGATATAAAGTTGTAGCTGGGGATCTTCCATATTCCCATACTGTAGTCGCACATATTTCAAAAGATGGTCACTATTATATTCATCCTGATATTAATCAAACAAGATCCCTGACAGTTAGGGAGGCAGCACGTATTCAATCATTTCCAGATAATTATAAATTCGAAGGTCCAAGAACTTATCAGTTCATCCAAATAGGGAATGCAGTACCTCCTCTTATGTCTGAAAAAATATCATTTGAAATAAAAAAGTCTATAGAGGGAAATTAATGAACTTTTTTTTAGATATGGATGAAAATACATATAAAACTATCATTCAGAACCTAAGGGACGAGTTATTTAATTGGAGTATTAATAATACCAGAGATTTTCCCTGGAGAAAAACACAGGATCCATATAAAATTATAATTGCTGAAATTATGCTGCATAGAACGAAAGCAGATCAGGTAAAAAGAGTCTATGAAGAATTCGTTGAAAAATACCCAGATTTCAATTCAATTATCAGGAAAAATACAGGGGAAATTCAAACTGAATTACATTCTTTAGGCCTTTTCTGGCGATCTGATCTACTATATAGACTGGCAAAAGAAATTGTGGGAAAATATAACGGTATCTTACCTCTTGAAAAAAATAAACTTTTAGAACTTTCCGGGGTTGGAAATTATATAGCCTCTGCAGTCTTATGCTTTGGAAATAATATTCCTGAACCTTTACTTGATACAAATACAGTAAGAGTTATTGGTCGAATTTTTGGAATTAACATCACAGATTCATCGAGAAGGAGTAAAAAATTTTATTACATAATGCGTGATTTAGTTACCTGTGATGATCCAAAAAGATTTTCATTATCATTAATTGATTTTGCAGCTGCTGTATGCACAGCTAAAAATCCTCGACATGATATATGCCCTGTGAATAGTATCTGCAGCTTGTATAGAAACGAAGTGAAATGAATATTGTAGAAAAAAAATACAATACAACCATTGAAAGTAAAAAGCACTAATAAATTAATTATATATCTTATATTAAATACTAATATGTCTACTAAATTTAACTATTCAAACATAGAAACTGCAAAAGCAGAACCAGTTGCAAGCTCAATGATTGAGACATTTAGAGCAATAGGTTATTCAATAGATACTGCAATTGCAGATATTATAGATAATTCAATAACTGCTGAAGCTAAAAATATATGGGTGGATTATATTTGGGATGGGCCTAATACTGTTTTATCAATTCTGGATGATGGCAATGGAATGAATAATGAAGAGTTAATCCAAGCTATGCGTCCTGGAAGTAAAAATCCTCTCGTCACCCGAGATAACAATGATTTGGGAAGGTTTGGTTTAGGATTGAAAACAGCTTCATTTTCTCAGACCAGAAAGTTTACAGTTTTTTCAAAACGAGTTGATTGTAAAACCTGTTTTTGGGGCTGGGATCTTGATTATGTTAATAAATCACAATCATGGAAATTAATAAAATATTGTCCTGAAGAAAGTAATTGGACTGAAAAATTGGAGCAAATGACCTCGGGAACATGTGTAATTTGGTGGGATCTTGACCGGATAACAAAAGATATAAAAAAGAATAGTGAAGATTCAAAAAATAAGTTTTTAGAGATAATGGAAAATGTAAAATCACATCTTTCCATGGTATTTCACAGGTTTATTGAGGATGGAGTTAATATATTTTTTCAGGGAAGGAAAATTGAACCATGGGACCCTTTCATGATAGGATTTGATGGATTGCAATCAAAATCAGACGTGAAATTTCACGGCGGACAAATAAATATTAAAGGATTTATTCTGCCCCATAGATCAAAACTTTCATCTGAAGAATATAATTATGGAATGGGTCCAAAAGACAGTTGGACAGCACATCAGGGATTTTATGTATATCGAAGCAAACGCTTACTTGTTGCTGGAGACTGGCTAGGTCTCTTTAAAAAAGAAGTACATTACGATTTATGTCGAATTCGAATAAATCTACCCAATACTGTTGATGAGGAATGGCAAATTGACATAAAAAAATCAATTGCTAGACCTCCTTTGAAATATAAAGATCAAATAATATCAGTTGCAAAAGATGTGAGAGCACAAGCCGTTGAAGTTTACAGGCACAAAGGAAAAATATTAAAAAGAAAGTTATCCACAGATGAATATTCCCCATTCTGGGAAGAAAGAATAAGACATGGTAAAAGATTTTACAGATTAAATCGTAAACATCCGCTATTAACTGAACTATTAACAAAATCAAATGAATTAAAGGGTAAAATTGAGAACGTTTTGAAGTTTATTGAAGAAACAGTTCCTGTGCCTTTAATTACCCTTCAGGAAAATGAAAATAAAAAACCACATGGTTATCCATTTGAAGGGGCAGATCATGAAGCTATAAGAAATATAATGAAAGCAATGTATCATAACTTAATTAAGAACGGAAAAACAGATGAACAAGCGAAATCACGTATTTTGAATATTGAACCTTTTAACTTTTTTCCAGAGTATCTAGAACATTTAAGTACTATTGAAAACTAAATATTATACCAAATATGTATCAAAATGCAATTAAAACAATAAGAACACTTTTACCTCTTACGAGCTCCGTTAGTAGAACAGAGGTTGAAGATGCTGTTAATATTATTTTAAAAATTGATCGTTTCAGTGGTCTTAATAAAGAATCTCTTATAAGGCAAATAGAAGAACTGTACAGAATACGACAGGATGATTTTAAAAAAATTGAGATAAGTGAACGTAGACTTCCATGGTTGCGTGAAAGGAAGACAAGTATTTCATGGAGATTTTGGAATCGATATAGAGAATATTTGGAAGTTGAGAAAAATTTTTCTCTAGAAGTAGTTAATAAACTTGACAATTTAACAGACGATATTTTGGATAGCTTATTTGATCCACATAGAGAAATAGAAATTGACAAAAAAGGACTTGTTGTCGGCCAAGTGCAATCTGGTAAAACAGCTAATTATACTGGTTTAATTTGTAAAGCAGCTGATTCTGGTTTCAAATTAATAATTGTACTTGCAGGAATTCATAACAATCTAAGAAGTCAAACACAATTACGACTTGATGAAGGTTTTTTAGGTAGGCACACAAAGGAAATAACTAATAATGATGGGAATGTGATAGGAGTTGGCCTTATAGACGGGTTGATTAGTGCGCATTCTCTCACTACAAGTCTAGAAAATGGAGATTTTACAAGTAACTCTTCAAACGTACATGGATTGGATTTTAATACTAGTGATACTATCATTGCAGTAATCAAGAAGAATCCACCTGTCCTTAGACGAATAAATAACTGGTTAAAAACGCAAGGAAAAGAACATGATACAGGTAGAATTATTTCAAATAAATCTTTATTGTTAATTGATGATGAAGCAGACAATGCATCCATTAATATTTCAAATGACCCTAAAAAAAGAAGTACAATAAATGATTTAATTACGCAAATGTTAATCCTTTTCAGAAAAAGTGCATATATAGGATACACTGCAACGCCTTTTGCCAATATTTTCATTCCTCTTGAAGAAGACAACCTTTTCCCAAGAGATTTTATTATTACTATTCCAGCTCCCTCAAATTATATTGGTCCTGAAAAAATATTTGGATTTAACTTTGTTGAAGACAATCAGGAATCTGATATAGTTTTACCAATAATAAATCGCATTAATGATTATGATACTTTTGTTCCAGATCGTCATAAGAAAGATGATCAATTACCAACTAAATTACCAGATTCTTTAAAGTGTTCTATTCGTTGTTTTATAATAACATGTGCAATAAGAAGACTTAGAGGGCAAACTACCGTGCATAATTCAATGCTTGTTCATGTGTCTCGTTTTGTTAGATGGCAGGATTATATTGCTGAGCTAATTGAAAATCAATTCGATTATTATCGAAGAGGAATTGACCAAAATGATCCAGCCATTATTGAAGAATTTAGAAATACATTTGAAACAAATGAAATGGATTATAAATCTTATATAACTGTTTCAGATAAAATACTTAACTCAGAATTGACTACAATTGACTCACAAGTTCAAATACACACTTGGAAAGATGTTTTATTTCATTTAAATGATGCTGCATCAAGAATTAAGGTGAGAGCTATTCATGGAGGTTCAGGCGAAGCTCTTGATTATTATGGCCATATAAATGGCTTATCTGTTATTGTTGTTGGAGGAAATAAACTTTCCAGAGGGTTAACTCTTGAAGGATTGTCGGTGAGTTATTATTTGCGGGCTTCTAGAATGTATGACACATTGATGCAAATGGGTCGTTGGTTTGGTTATCGGGCTGGCTATGTTGATCTATGCCGGTTGTTTACAAGTAGAGAATTGAATGAATGGTTTTGCCATATAACACATGCATCAGAAGAATTACGAGAGGAATTTGATTACATGTCGAAGGTTGCAGGGTCAACGCCAGAACAGTACGCTTTAAAAGTTCGTACTTTGCCTGGCATACTTTTGGTGTCAGCTATAAACAAAATGCGTCAAGCTGTAAATTTTGATTTGAGTTATTCAGAAAAACTTGTGCAAACGAATATTCTTTATTGCCATCAAGAAGAAGTTGAATATAACTTCAAAGTAATAAATTCCTTTCTTAATAAAATTGAATCATCCCCCATGTCAGACAATGAAAAAATTGTATTCAAAAATGTATCTCCAAATTTAATAATTGATGAACTGATTTCTCAATATAAATTTCATCCAAACCTGAAAACATTGAATCAGTCTCTCATCAAGCAATATATTAGAAATTGCAACTTAAATGGTGAACTTATCGAATGGACTGTTGCTTTATTTAAAATTCAATCTAAAAATGCTAATCAATTCAAATTAACTATTGACAATAAAATAGATGAATGCATAGGCATGACTAAAAGGAACCCAGAAGGAGGTACATCTTCTATGGAGGATAATACATACATGCCTAAAAATTCTAACATATTATCACCACCACATCAATTAATAGATGTATCACCACTTCCTGAAGAATCAACTGGAAAAAAAATTAGAAGTATTCGGGATCCAAGAACCGCATTATTAATGATTTATCCTCTTGATCCAGAAGTGATTGAAGGAAACTATGCCACTCCAATTTTTGGATTTGCTTTGAGTTTTCCAAAAAGTCCTTCTAATGTTAGTGTTAAATATGCTGCCCATCAACAACTTGTTAAATATTTAGAGTGGGAAGAAGACAATGAAGACTATGAAGAAAATGAAGATTGATACAATCTGGGAAGAACTTGAAGAGGATGAATCTTTTAAAGCCGGATTGTTATACAAACGCTATTCTGCAAAAGTAAAGCCTGATGTATTTGTGGCGTTAAAAGCTCCTGAAAAACTACGTTGTATTTCATTCCTTATCAGTTCTTCTTTAAACCTAGATACAAATCAATTGAATAAAATCAGAGACATAAAACTTGAAGTATTGAATGATGGAATAAATTTAAACAAACAATTCCTTCTAATTTTATTACTGAATGAGCAACATAATGATATTTTTTCAACTCTTTGTCAGGATTTAATATGTGGAGTTTCTGAAATAATTGACGAAAATATATTAATAGATAAACTTATAGAACGCCTGATAAAATGGCAATCACTATTTGAAAAGCTTGGACCTCAAGGTCTATCGGATGATGCTCAGAGAGGTCTATTTGGAGAATTATTTTTTCTTCGAAAATATCTTTTAAATTCTTCAGATAGCGTAAAATGTATTAATACATGGATGGGGCCTGAAAAATCGATTCAGGATTTTCAATATTCAAACTGGGCAGTCGAAGTGAAAACCACACATGGTAAGAATCACCAAAAAATTTATGTAAATAGTGAAAGACAATTAGATGATTCCATAATACCAAATATTTTTTTATTTCATCTTTCACTTGATATTCGAATGGGGTATGGTGAATCATTAAATTTTATTATTGAAGATATTTTTACTATTCTATACGAAAAACCATTAGCTACAAACCTCTTAAAATTTAAATTAATTGAATCCAGTTACTTTGAGATCCATAAAACACTTTATGATGATAAAGGCTATACTGTTAGACAGGAAAATATTTATTCTGTAATTGGAGACTTCCCCAGAATTACTGAAAAACAAATCATGACCGGAGTCGGAGATGTCAAATATTCAATCATATTAACCGAATCTGAATCGTGGAGAATTAATGAAAATAATTTATTCAAAAAAATATCCGAAAACTGATGTAAATGATTGAAAATAAAGAACTCCTAAAATTTTATACAGATATGCAGGAGGAAATTAAATTCAGTCTTGTATCAGAAGAAGAAGGCACGACACCAGAGCAAATTTTCACAGAAATGGCTCTTTCATTGCTGGCTGATGCTGGAGAAACTGAAAATTACAGAGTTGGTTATGATGAAAAAGTTAGTAAAAGAGGTGTTGAGCATAAAGTAAATGGATATTCACTTTATGAAAACTATGAAACTCTAGACTTATTTATAACATTATATTTTGAAGATGACGAAATTCAATCTGTGACAAAAACAGAAGCTGAAACCGCAATTGACAAAACACTAAAATTTTTTAAAAATACATTATATAATAATTACATCAATAAAATCGAAGAATCATCAGAAATTTTCGACCTAGCAAATACTTTGGTAAATGCTTCTGAAGTAAAAGAATTCTTAACAAGAGTAAATATATTTTTAATAACAAACAGTCAGGTAAAATCAGATATAAAACTTTCTGAGGTTATTGAAGAGCATTCAGTTTTTTTTAGAGTAATTGATATTAATTATATATTCAATATTTCAGAAAAAACAAGAATTCCAATTGAAATAAACTTTTCTGATAATGGTTTTCAAGTACCATGTATTGTAAATGATAGTGAAAATGAGGATTATCAATCATATCTGGCTATAATCCCCGGACATATTTTAATTGAGATATATGAACAGTATGGTGCGCGTTTATTGGAACAAAACGTTCGTTCCTTTTTGCAATTTACAGGAAAATATAACAGAGGTATTCGAAATACTATATTAAATGAACCTCACATGTTCTTGGCTTTTAACAATGGTATCGCTGCTACAGCTGAGGAAATAGAATTAGTTGACCTCCCTGGTAATAAAGGTAAAGGAATAGGACACGTGAATGATTTTCAGATTGTCAATGGAGGCCAGACGACAGCATCGATTTACCATACATGGAAACAAAATAAAAATATTGACATTTCAAAAATATTTGTGCAATTAAAGCTTACAATAATCAAAAACAAAGATAATTTTGGAACGATAGTAGGAAAAATTTCAGAATATTCAAATACTCAAAATAAAGTATCAACTTCTGACCTGAGTTCAAATATGGAATATTTCATTCTACTTGAAAAACTGTCCAGAACAATCTGGGCTCCGCCTGCAAAAGACCAGATTCGACGCACATGTTGGTTTTTCGAAAGAGCAAGAGGTCAATATAAGAATGCAAGATTACGGGAAGGTCTTACAAACTCTAAGAGAAAAGCTTTTGATTTAAAGAACCCAAGAAATCAAGTATTGACAAAAGAAAATCTTGCCAAGTATCTTAATGTCTGGCAAGAAGTATACAAAGGAAATAAACTTGTAATAGCACCTCATGTAATAGTAAGGGGAAGTCAAAAAAATTATGCATATTTTTTAAAATATAATTTTGATGAAAAGCCAGATAAAATCTTCTTTGAGGATGCAATCGCAAAGGCAATAATATTTAAAACCTCTGAAAAAATATATGGTATAAAGCCAAATGCTTTGGGAGATATGCGTTATATTATAGTACCTTATTCAATTGGCTGGCTTGATTATAAAATTGGATATCAACAGCTTGACTTATTTAAAATCTGGGAAAATCAGGATTTAAGCAATACATTAAAATCCTCACTTAAAAATATTATGATTGAAGTTGAACGATTTATCAAGGGTACTGCTCCAGGATCCTTATATGGAGAATGGGCAAAGAAAGAAGAATGCTGGAAACAGATTATTAAAGAAGATTTCAATATTGACCTTAATGTTTTATCAGATGATCTGGAAAATGAAGATTCACCAAGGCGTAAAAATGTGTCTGAATCTGATATTGAATACGAATTAATTCAAAGTGAACTTAGATTAATTAAATCTATTCCTATAAACAAATGGATTGAAATAAACAGAATGGGTACTTATGTAGAAGAACTTACTCCAAATTTGAAAGACAGGGCAATTAATATATTGTCGACACTTAAAAGGGATAAGGAATTATCTGAAAAACAAAGAAAGGATGCTATTACAATAATTGATATAATTGTTCATAAATCCCCAGAATTTTTCGACGAAAATGAACAAGCATACGAAAATTCACTGAATGTTGACTTTATCATTCCAGAGCAGATGACACATTCCTTGCTGGCAAAGATGGTAGAATGGGATACAAAGGCAAGAGTCCTGACACCCAAAGAGTTGTTATATGTATCTGACTTTGCATACAGAAGAAAAAAATTGAATTATTTCCATGAAAATAATCTTTTCAGACTTTTGCAAACTTTGTTAAGAGGAGGATTTGACAAGAATTGTAGTTGAAAATCAAACCGTTATAAGTTATTTCATTTCTTTTTAGAGCTATTGGCGCAGATAGTTTATCCAGTCCCACCAGATGCTTGTAGCCACACCCAGGTGCCCGTCCCTCCCACCTGCCCTTGTGGTGTGGTCCCATGCAGCTCACTTTCCGCAGGTAAATTCCAAAAGTGAATCTTTTTTAGTTTTTGGGTTTCTTT
>LGVC01000333.1_pt1 | contig 10639 bp, 9 predicted proteins | sample 469851 | NCBI WGS metagenome assembly LGVC01 (sample SAMN03857202, study PRJNA290197) | marine sediment metagenome | biome: ocean floor; feature: cold seep; material: sediment; isolation source: sample #5133, Elevator 3A push core 47, collected at Hydrate Ridge North... ...
AAGTTACGCAGTTGGCAAGTTATGTTGCAATTTATGACTGGTAGAGGCAAGCACGATATGTTGGGCGGGTGGCTTGCAGTATAATCCAAATAATGGCAGAAGAAATAGACGGCAGATTTGCGGTATATCACCCAAATATCCGGTACTAGCCTGCAAAATCGCAGGATATCCCATTTATCCTGCAATAATGACGTAAAATAATACGGCATATAGGCAGTCTACTTCAAGTTAGGCGCATCAGTCAGACCGAAAAATGGGCTAGTCCACGAACTATAAACACAAAGGAGATATTACCATGAAAAACGACGACCGCAAACCCACAACAACAGATGCCGGGATCCCTGTATCCAGCGACGAGTTTTCGCTTACCGTGGGGCCCGATGGCCCAATCCTGCTGCAGGACTATTACCTCATCGAACAGATGGCCAACTTCAACCGGGAGCGGATTCCCGAGCGTCAGCCCCACGCAAAGGGATCCGGGGCCTTCGGATACTTCGAGGTGACCGAGGATGTCAGCGCCTACACCAAGGCGGTGGTGTTCCAGCCGGACACGAAGACGGACACCCTGATCCGGTTCTCCACTGTGGCCGGCGAGCGCGGCAGCCCCGACACCTGGCGGGACCCGCGCGGCTTCGCGCTGAAGTTCTACACCAGCGAGGGCAACTACGACATGGTGGGCAACAACACCCCGGTGTTCTTTCTGCGTGACCCCATGAAGTTCCAGCACTTCATCCGCTCCCAGAAGCGCCGTGCCGACAGCGGCCTGCGCGACCACGACATGCAGTGGGACTTCTGGACCCTGTCGCCCGAGTCGGCCCATCAGGTCACGTGGCTGATGGGTGACCGCGGAATCCCGAAGACCTGGCGGCACATGAACGGCTATTCGAGCCACACCTACATGTGGGTCAACGCGAAAGGCGAGCGCTTCTGGGTGAAGTATCACTTCAAGACAGACCAGGGCATTGACTTCCTCACTCAGGAGGAGGCCGACCGGATCGCCGGCGAAGACGCCGACTACCATCGGCGCGACCTGTTCGAGGCGATCAAGCGCGGTGATTACCCCAGCTGGACGCTGAAGGTGCAGATCATGCCCTTCGATGAGGCCGACACCTACCGGTTCAACCCCTTCGACCTGACCAAGGTATGGCCGCACGGTGACTACCCGCTGCACGAGGTCGGCCGGCTGACGCTGGACCGCAATCCGACCGACTTCCACACCGAGATCGAGCAGGCGGCGTTCGAACCGAACAACCTTGTGCCAGGCATCGGGCCCAGCCCGGACAAGATGTTGCTCGCCCGCCTCTTCTCCTACGCTGATGCCCACCGTGCCCGCCTGGGGGTCAACTACAAACAGATCCCGGTCAACCGGCCGAAATGCCCCGTGCACAGCTACAGCAAGGACGGGGTGATGCGGGTCGAAAACGTGTCCGACCCTGTGTACGCACCGAACTCGAAGGGCGGCCCGCAGGCTGACGGAGAGCGCTATCCCCAAGTAGAGATATGGAAGGCCGGCGGCGAGTTCGTCCGCGCTGCCTACACCCTGCGAAAGGACGATAACGACTGGGGGCAGGCCGGCACTTTGGTGCGCAAGGTCATGGACGATGCGCAGCGTGACCGGCTCGTGTCCAACATCGTCGGACATCTCAAAAAGGGCGTGTCCGAGCCCGTGCTGCAGCGTGTGTTCGAATACTGGCGCAATATCGACAAAGAGATCGGCGACCGCATCGCCAAGGGCGTGAAAGGCGGCTGATCTCGGTAGCGCACGGTGCGCGATGCTCCGATAATTGAGTTCCAGAGTGTGGGGTTCGACGTAGATATCAATCGGACGTTATAGAATAAGGCCTAACGAGCGGGTTGCAGGCGACGTTGCTCCGCTGCGCTCCACAACGCGCCTGAACCCGACTGTTACAGATATCTGCTATATATNNCAAAAAACTCTTTTGATTTCATTATGATATCTGTGCCCCCTCGGCGTATGAGAGATTAAAGGTTTCACGCAGCGTGAAACCTGGAATTCCTGAACAATTTCTGAGAGATTGTGAGGCTATCCCAATGCTTTTTGGGAGAAGGTCTTGGATCGCTCCTGACAAAAAGGTAAAAAAAAGTGCGCCAACCTGAGGTCTTGTCTCCTTCTCATGGATTACTTTCCCTCTTGGTTTTTCTTATTTGGTTTCCACTGGATCAATATACAATATTGTGTTTCGGCGTCCAATCGTTTATGATCACGGAAAAGCGGGTATAGTCATTATGAAAAATCGCTCAAAAGGGATATGTGTGATGAAAGCATTAAAATTGTGGAATTGGATTATCTCATTTCTGTTTATTGTCACGTTTGCTGCCTGTAGCACGGAGAGCGGCGGGGGAACGCTCTCCTTGAGCCTTTCAGATGCGACCACAGACGAATACAACGCCGTATACGTGACAATAGAGGAGGTACAGGTTCGTGAGGGTGAAGATAGGAGATGGAAAGTCGTTACTTTTCCAGACAAAACTTACAATCTTTTGGAACTTGTAAATGGTGTACGCGAACAGATGGGAATAACGGAGTTGCAAACAGGCCACTACACACAGATGCGACTGATGATTGGAGATGATCCTGACAATGGCATCAATGTTCTGAGCGAGAGCCATGAATATGCGAATTATATTATCGACCACAATGATGATTATCAAGCGTTGAAGATTCCAAGCGGGCTTCAGACAGGCATCAAGATAGTTCATGGGTTTGACATCAATGAAGGTCAGACGACCGAACTGATTTTGGATTTTGATGCTTCAAGATCTATTGTAAAAGCAGGCAGTAGCGGAAAATGGCTTTTAAAGCCTACAATCAAGGTCCTCGATACCGAAGAATATTCCGTTATAAGCGGAACTGTGAAAAATAGTGACCAAGAGCCGCTAAGAGGGGTCTTGGTGAGCGCCCAGATATCTGCTTCCGGCGCGGCTGATGAAAAAGAAAAAGTCGTTGTTCAAGCATCGACCGTAACGGATGAAAACGGATCCTACACAATATTTCTCGAATCGGACACCTATAACATCGTCGGTTATAAAAACAATTATAATCCAGGTTGTGCAAGAATTGAGACAGTATCCGGCACAACATATACAGAAAATTTTATACTTAGCGCTGCTTCAACCGGAACCATGAAAGGCGAAGTCAGGATAGATGGGGGTGATTATGAGAATTATGTAACTGTCAGTATCAGACAAAGTGCAGGGTGTGGCGACAACATTGATCAGATTGAGGTTAAGTCAATCAATGTTGCCAACGGTGGCGACTATGATATCAGTTTGCCGGTTGCAACATACACTGTTGTGGCCTCAAGTTATGGCGAGGATACGCAGGTAGATGATGACGTTGAGATCATGGCCGACAGCGCTACAATAACAGACATTGTTTTTTAGGGCTCACGCAAAAACAAGTTAGGAACGGGGACGGAACAACTTTTCCGTTAGGGCGCTCAGGTTTGGGTTGGATTTGGTCGATCTGATTGAGCAAAGCCACAGGAATAGCAGGCTATTTCGCGGATTTTGCGAATAAAGATCGGCCAAAGACGGCCTGAAGCTGAAATGCCAACTCTGGTAAGTTATTTTTGCGTGAGCCCTTAGACATGGAGTTTCAAATAGAACGAGGAGTATATGGAAATCGTTTCTGATATCCCTCATCAAGAGGATTGTTCAAGATTGATTTTTGAATGCAGCGGCCACAAGGTTGAGCCCAAAATGGCAGCAGAACTGTGGGTGAAGATATTGCAACATAAATGGGTTCTGTCCGAAAAGCTGGGCCGGGATGTAGGAACCAGCGTCGCCTGTCTGGATTTTATCGAGAACATCGAGACCATGCATCAGGATCTTCACGACGCAGAAGGAATTCAGCTTCTCAAAGAGCTTGAAGCCCAGATGGTCGACCAATCGGTTTGGGAAACCATCTCCGAATCTCAGCCTCCTAAACAGATCGTGAACAAGAGAATAATACTTCCGCTAACCGCGGTAGAACTCGCGCGTAAACACTCAGTCATTCCGCCTCGGACCATTATCTTTTTCGGTCCTCCAGGTACGGGCAAGACCCACTTTGTCCGGGCCATCGCAGGCATACTTCAGTGGTGGTATGTTGAGGTCAGTCCTAGCAAGTTGATGGCCGATGGAGAAGATCGCCTTGGCGCGAACCTGAAGACGTTGATGGAAAAGGCCCGCAATCTCGACGAAGTGGTCCTCTTCATAGACGAGTTTGAGGAAATCGCAGGGAGCCGGGATCACGCCTCCCGCATGGACAAATCAATTACAAACGAATTCCTCAAACAGGTGCCCCTGCTAAAAAGAGAGGGAAGAAGAAATCTTTTGGTATGCGCGACAAATTACATCCGCCAACTTGATGCAGCCCTGTTACGACCAGGTCGTTTCGATTGCATCATTCCAGTTGGAGGGTTGGATGATCAAGGTCGCCGAACCATCTTCGAGCACTACCTTTCCAACACCAATCGGGGCAATGTTGATGTGGACAAAATCGTCTCAATGATCGCACTCTTCACCCCTGCGGATATCGAGTATCTTGTTCAGAAGGTCAGACAGGTTGCCTTTGAGAGAGAATACCTCAAAGGGGAAGATTACCCTGTCACAACGGAGACGTTCCTGGAAATGATCCCTCATGTTCCGCCGACACTTACTGATGAAATCATCGAGGAATTCAAACAGGACTGCGCCCATTATACTCGCTATTGATTCCCATGATTGCGGCCGGTTGAACGGGATCAAAAAGCCATGATCCGGCGTCAAATCTTGAATCACATGGAATCACGCATGTCACCACCGGACTACTTCCCAGCCATTGAAATTCCTCCACCGCGCGGATACGCCAGGAAACCATGGACAGGCNNAACATTGATTTCAAGGGATTCAAAGCGTTTGAAGTTCTCCGGATGGATTCAGGATATTTTCATTTGGCGCCTCTCGGACACTCTTTTTCACAAGTAAAAAAGAACGGAAATACAACCATTGATAAGGAAACAGAACAAGAATGATTGAACACCCGCCTTGGAACAGGCAGGAGGTATCTCTGTTATAGCGTGCTTCACATTCAATCCCCTGTACAGGCAGTTCGCCGTAATGGTAACACCGAAAAGGAGACCCTTTATGATTGGAACAACGATGTCCGTGGTTGTAACGGATTTGCCTATTCCGCCCAGGAAGTTGTCGAGCGGTATGCTCGTGGCTGTCCACGCAACCGCATAGCCCCCGAATATGGCGGCGGTATCAAATACGATAAACAGGCACAACATCGATATCGTAATGCCGAGTAATCGCGGCAAACAGATCAGCCTGGCAGGATCGATACCCATCATCTCTATTGCATCGATCTCTTTGAGTATTGTCATATACCCGGTCTCGATAGTAACAGCCAGGGCAGAACGCAGAATTACTATGATAGCCACAAAAAAAGGCCCGGTCTCTCTAATGATCAATATGACGGCAAGATCACTCAGCATGCTTGGATCTTCGATCTGTCCACTGAACGCGGCGGCCTTGACGATCACCGCACTTCCGGCGACAAGAGCGACAAGAATCACAAGAGGGAGCGCCTGAATTGCCGTAAAATAGACCTGTTCCGCCGTGGTCCTCCGGATCAGGCTGCGCCCGCTCTTGTCCCTGTGAAAGAGAAGGGCCAGCATTCTCCATGTAAAGGCGGAAAGTTCCAAGAAATGATTACCACTTCTGATTGTCTTTCTTCCGATATTTCCTGCAAGCCCGGTCATGATTTTTCAGCGCCCCTCAATCTGTCTCCGATCATCCCTGCGACTGCGGCCAGCTCCCTGCTCTTAAAGACAAACGACAGTCCGCCGTAGATCGCGACTCCCCCCAAAACAGAGAGCCCCACATAGAAGATAAGGCGTATGAAATCAGTCTCGCCTTCCAGCCCGGTCATCCCCACAAACAACCATATCCCGCACCCCATGAGAACCGACGCAGCGCTTGATATTGCCGCCGATTTCAGGATACTGCCTGCTCCAATACGCCCCAGCCGCTTTTTTAAGAACCATACCAGCAGTATCAGGTTGAGCATGGAGGACAATGAAGTCGCCAGAGCCAATCCTCCGTGGCGCATCGGCCCCATCAGCAAGAGAGACAACCCGATGTTTGCCAACATCGACAGGCAAGCCACCTTCACGGGTGTCTTTGTATCCTGAAGGGCATAAAAGGTGGATACAACCACACGCACGCCGGAAAATGCCCATAACCCCAAGGCGTAATAGAGCAGGGCATCCGCGGTCAACCGTGTAGTCTCAGCGTCAAATGCCCCCCTTTTGAAAAGGAGTTCAATAATGGGTACCCTTAAGACAATAAGACCGATCATCGCGGGGATCGTAATAAAAAACACAAACCTCAGGGCATATGCAAAGGTATCCTGCATGGCATCCATATCATCTGCGGCAGCCTGCCGTGAAAGACTGGGCAGGACCGCCGTGCCAACAGCAATGGCAAAAACCCCTAAGGGAAATTGAACCAGTCGATCAGCGTAATAAAGATATGATATGCTCCCTTCGGCCAGGAGAGAGGCAAGCAGGGTGCCAACGAGGATATTGACCTGGTAGACGGCGGATCCCAGCACGGCAGGCATCATCAACAAGCCTATCCGTTTAATTGCCGGATGGCGCCATGGGGCCTTTTTCCAGAAATGGAAACCTTTTCTGAGCAAAAATGGTATCTGGAGCGCCAGTTGCAGCGCCCCCCCTATCAGGACGCCTATTGCCAGAGCTACAACCGGTTTTTCAAAGACGGATGAAAGCGTAAAGATCGAAAAAATCATGGCGAGATTGAGAAAGACAGGGGCCAGCGCGGGGGCCGCAAAGTGCCCCAGCGCATTCAGTATTCCCATGCTCAAGGCCACAAGTCCGATAAAAAAGATATAGGGGAACATGATTCTCGTGAGAAGGACTGTTATCTCGTACTTCTCGGCGGAAAGAGCAAAACCGGGAGCCATAACCCTTACAATAAGAGGGGCAAAGAGTATCCCAAGGAGAGTGACTGCCGTCAGGATCAGCGAAAGGAGATGAAAAACTGAGCCGGCAAGCTCCAGGGCGTCTTTCCGGCCCCGTCCTGCCAGATACTCAGTAAATACCGGAATAAATGCTACTGTGAGCGAACCCTCTGCAAACAGCCTTCTAAGGAGATTAGGAATCCTGAAGGCCACAAAAAACGCATCAGCGGACAGGCCTGCTCCAAAAAACGACGCTATCACCATATCCCGGATAAATCCGAGGATACGGCTCAACAAGGTTGCACTCCCCACAACACCCGCAGCCCTGGTCAGCTCTTTTTTTTCAGACATACAGGCCCCTGTTTTACAACTGAAGAAACCGTTCACAGTTGTCGGTTCACAGTGCACAGTTTTTCGAACTGTGCGGTTAGCTTTTAGCTATTAGCGTTTAGCTTTGAAAAATCAAGGCATTACGTTAATTAGAAGTTGCACCCAATGGATGAAAGTTTGTAATAGCAAAACATTCTGTAATCATTAAACTAATAGCTAACCGCTAATCGCTTAACTTAGGCGCTATAATAATCACGAAGTCCGGAGTTAAACCTTGACAACATATCAGGACTGTGGTTAATAAAATAGTTTTTGATAAGGAATGCAAAGGAGGTATCATCATTGGCAAATCATAAGTCAGCCATAAAAAGAGCAAAACAGAACGTTATTCGCAACTTGAGGAACAAAGCCGTCCGGACCCGGGCAAAAAATGCTGTCAAGAATACCTGTAACGCGATTCAGGGGAACTCCAAAGAGGAGGCAATAGCCGCTCTTAAGATCGCCATACCTATTATCCACAAGGCTTCCGGCAAGAAGGTTATTCACAAAAATACGGCCGCAAGACAGATCTCCCGCCTCACAAGACACGTGAACGCCCTCGCGTAACAAGGGTTGACGGCGAAGACCTTCAGCATCTCAAAAAGACTGAAAGATGCTGTTATGTATCTTTTGAGCCGCACGCCTGGAAAGTACCTGGATTGCCGCTTTCTTGTTTGCCTCTGTTTTCAGCTTGTCGGTCTCAACCGCATAGTCTTGTTTTTCGACAAACGACCTGTTACACCAGAGAATCTCGCCGTTGTCAGTTCTTTGAAGTTCCACATCAATGGTGATAACAACGCGTTCTTCCGCGGAAACGACTTCCGGGGTGTGCGCTATGCTCGCGGATCTGATCCCCGTAATTATTCCGGTCAAAACCACGTCGCTCTCTTTCTTTTTTACGATGGCGAGATATTTGCTTCTCGTGAATTCGTAGATGAAATCATTTGTGAAGCAGTTTTCTATTCCGGATTCTGATGTTTTGTTTTCAAAGACCGGGATTGCAATAGAATGGATATCAGGAGGAAGGTTATTCTCCGTTCCCGCAAACCTATATCCACAGGAAACCATTACTGCCGTAAGAAGAAACAGTATCAGAGGCATAAGCGTAACGGTTCCCCTCCCGGCGGGGAAAGTCAGGAGAGAAAAAAAGCGTAAGGGCTGCCTCGTATCACGAAACATAGTCTTGTCTTTTATCATGATTGACGGATTCCGGTGGTTCTTCGGCGATCATCAGGCAACAATATTGACCAGTTTTTTCTTTACCACAATAACCTTTTTTACCGGGCGTCCGCCAAGATATGAAATGATCCGCTCATTGGAAAGCGCGGCGGATTCAATCTGCTCATCGCCGGCATCTGCTGCAATCGTAAAACGGCTTCGCACCTTTCCATTTACCTGCACCACAACCAGACGATCTTCTTCCCTGATGGCGTCTTCCCGATATTCGGGCCACTTCACAGTCAGGACACTCCCCTTGTGGCCAAGCATCTCCCACAATTCATCTGCGATATGAGGAACAAAAGGTCCAAGGAGGAGGACGACGCTCTCAAGCGCAAACCGAATCACGGAGCAGGTGACCGCATCAGAACCGAAATTCTCCCTTACTCCGTAAATCGTGTTCACGAGTTCCATTATGCTGCTGATAGCTGTATTAAAATGGAATCTTCCATCAATATCCCTTGTAACCTTCTTTATGGTTTCGTGGGTCTTTTTGCAGACAGACTGCAGATCTCCCGTGAGGTTCTCCTTGTCGTCAAGCGGCGCTGTCCCGGCGACCGCATCGGCATAATCGCGGACGAGCCGCCACACACGATTCAGGAACCTGTATGCACCCTCAACGCCCTGGTCGCTCCAGTCAAGGTCCCGTTCAGGAGGGGCGGCAAACAGACAAAAAAGGCGCAGCGTGTCGGCCCCGTATTTCCTGATCAGGAGCGCGGGGTCGACTACATTCTTTTTTGATTTCGACATCTTTTCAATCCGGCCGCAAACCACCTTTTCACCGCACAGCCTGCATGTCCGGGTTTCGTCCGCGCCGGATAATACCTGATCCGGAAATACAAAGCCATGCTCCGGGCACCTGAGCGTCTCCTTGCATACCATTCCCTGTGTGAGTAATCGATCAAACGGCTCCGGATATTCGACCAACCCCAACTCCCTCAGTACCCTGGTGAAGTACCGGGCATAAAGAAGATGGAGGATTGCGTGCTCAATGCCGCCGATATATTGATCAACAGGCATCCAGTATTTGACGCATTCAGGGTCAAGCATCCCGTTCTCATAACGGGGACTGCAATACCGCTCAAAATACCAGGAAGACTCCACAAAGGTGTCCATCGTATCTGTCTCTCTCTTGCAGTCAGGGTTCCCGCACACGGGACACGATGTCTTTGTGAAAGACTCAAGGCTTACAAGCGGAGACTTGCCGTCTTCGCCGAATTCTACATCCTCCGGGAGGATAACCGGGAGGTCTTCTTCCCTGACAGGCACTACGCCGCAATCCTTGCAATAGACCACAGGGATGGGAGCGCCCCAGTATCTCTGACGCGATATGCCCCAGTCCCTGAGTCTGTAATTTACTGTTTTTCGCCCTTTTCCTTCCTTTTCCAGATAGTCGGCAATCGCACCCTGTGCCTTGATGTTCTCCATCCCGTCAAACATCTGCGAATTCATCAGGACGCCGTCACCCGTGTATGCCTCTGTCATGGAGCCGGGGTCAATGGTCTCATTGGCAGGCTGTATCACCACAACTCTCTTCAGACCGTATTTTACGGCAAACTCAAAGTCACGCTGGTCGTGTGCAGGCACGGCCATTACAGCGCCTGTGCCATACGCTGCCAGAGCAAAACTTGCGGCAAAGATCGGCATCTTCCACCCTGTAACAGGATTGATACAATACGCCCCTGTAAAAACACCTTCCTTAACATAGTCATCTGATTGGATAGAACTCTTGTTCCGGAGCCTCATACGTTCCACAAACGATCTGACGTGAGCCTCCTTTCCCGTCCCCGCAGAAAGCTCCGTCACAAGCGGGTGTTCCGGCGCAAGGCTCATGAACGTAGCGCCAAAAAGCGTATCCGCCCGTGTAGTAAAGACCGTTATTGAACCCCCTTTTTCAAGAAGAAACCGGATCTCAACGCCGCTGCTTTTTCCTATCCAGTTCTTCTGCATTGTTGTGACCTTTTCAGGCCAGCCGCCAAGCCTGTCGCAGTATTCAAGGAGTTCGTCAGCATAATCTGATATCTTAAAAAACCATTGATCCAGCTCCTTTTGAACAACCGCACCATCACACCGCCAGCA
>LGVC01001033.1_pt1 | contig 10633 bp, 12 predicted proteins | sample 469851 | NCBI WGS metagenome assembly LGVC01 (sample SAMN03857202, study PRJNA290197) | marine sediment metagenome | biome: ocean floor; feature: cold seep; material: sediment; isolation source: sample #5133, Elevator 3A push core 47, collected at Hydrate Ridge North... ...
AACAGTATGGTCGCCTACCACATCGCCACCTCTTATTGCATGAATCCCGATCTCATCTCTCCTTGGTGAGAGTCCCTGGCGTCCATAGATATAATCCCTGCCACCTACTACTTTATTGATCACTTCGGCTGCTTTTACCGCAGTACCACTCGGAGCATCTTTCTTTTGATTATGATGAGCTTCAATGATCTCTATATCAAAATCACCAAGATATCTGGCAGCCTCTTCCAGCAGTTTCCAGAAAACATTTACACCTACTGCAAAGTTAGGTGAAATGATAGCAGATATCTCCTTATCTTTAATAGTCCGGTGTATCCTGGTAATCTGGTCCTCAGTAAAACCAGTTGTACCTACTACCAGATTAGCACCAGCCTTTGCCACCTTGACAATATTTTCTGCGGATGCTGATGCAATAGTAAAATCGATCACTACATCCGTATTGGTATTCTTAATAACAGATACCATATCAGCTGGATCGGAGATGAGTATATCAAGATGCCCAAACCTATTTACATCTCCTACATCATCCCCTATGTTAACAATATCAAATGCAGCCACAAGATCCATGTCATCAGCAGAAAGGATATTGTCGATCAATAGAGTCCCCATCTTACCGCATGCGCCTGTGACTGCTACCTGTATCATGAAAGTACTCCGATAGCTTTCAACTCAACTATTAGTCTTGCTTCATTCTCAGGGCTTATTGGTACTAAAGGCAGTCTCAAATGCCCTGCTGCATGACCGACAAGTTGGGCGGCTTTCTTGACCGGGACGGGATTTGTCTCAAGGAATAGTGACCTGATAAAAGGAGCAAGTTCCCTATGCAGACGTTGTGATTCATTCATATCCCCATTATTAAAAGCCTTGATCAATGATGAAACTTTATCTGGTACAATATTAGCTGCAACGCTGATCACACCCACACCACCCAGCGCCATTATCGGGAGCGTTAGTGCATCGTCTCCTGAAATAATCACAAAATCCTCGTCCCTGGTCATCTCAATGATCATTGATATCTGATTCAGGTCTCCGGATGCTTCTTTGATCCCTACTATATTAGGGTGTTTTGCAAGTTGTGACGTTATTTCCGGTTTCATATTAATGCTTGTTCTATTGGGCACATTATATAGTATCTGCGGAATATCTGCATTATCAGCTATAGTAGTAAAATGCTTGATAATTCCTGCATCATTAGGTTTATTATAGTAAGGCGAGATGAGTAGCGCTGCATCAGCTCCTGCATCTGCGGCATATTTTGTTAAATCCAGCGCTTCAGTAGTGTTGTTAGATCCGGTACCGGCAATAATGGGTACGGTACTGTAATCAACAGTCATATCTATAAGATCCTTATGCTCCTGGAATGTAAGAGTAGCGGATTCCCCTGTGGTCCCTGACGGAACAATACCACTAACACCACCTTGAGCTAAGAAATCTATATTGGATCTAAGACCGTCCTTATCAATCCTGTTATCCTGTGTAAAAGGTGTGATCATCGCAACAAGTGCACCGTTGTACATAAAACATCACCTATTTTTTTTGTGTATATTTTCTATAAGAATATATTCCTGTAGTATATCAAAATCCGAGCGTTAGCGAGGAATTTATTCTTTATGCTATCTTTATATTCCTGGTTTTCTTTTTTCTGGCAATATAGCCTGCAATCCGGTTCCTGATTACTTTACTCTGTACATTGGTATACTGTGTGACCAATGGCTTATTATCTTCAAAACTATTAGAAAATAGATCACCTTTTTCATTTAATAACTGATTTGCAAGCGACTTGATATAACTTGGTTTGATTCCCATTTTTATTCTCCTTATTAATAAGAGACTGGGTACTACTTCACTATTCATATATGTTTGCTTTACTGATCCATTTCCTGACTGTTCTCTTCTGCCAGTTCTTCTACTTTTTGTTTTGCATGTTCAAGTTGAAAAGAGCATTGTTTGGTAAGTGTTATGCCTTGCTCGAATAAATTCAGACTCTCATCAAGAGAAAGATCGCCACCCTCCATCGTTCTGACAATCTCTTCAAGCTTCATTAGTGCTTCCTCAAAACTAATATCATCTCCATTTTCACTCATACATCTTCCTCCTTTCTATTTACTTTGGTAAATATCCTGCCATCTATCATGCGTATCTCCAATGCATCTCCTTTTTTAATCTGTTTAATACTCTTTACCACTTCACCGTTATACAGTACAATACTATATCCTCTTTTGAGGGTATTTGGCGGGCTGATAGCATTAAGCCTACTCATGAAGGATTCTAGCATATTAGCATTCTCTTCAATATCCCTGTTTATTGTTTGTTTAAGTCGAAATGTAAGTTCATCTACCCGTAGCATATATTGATCCAGCATACTGATAACACGTCTGGCATCTATTCTATTTTCGAGATGTGAAAGATGATTAATCTGTGATTCAATTTGATTCCTTATTGCTGTTATAAGACGTAGTTTATCTCCCTGTATCCTGACAAGCACCTCATCTTTATCAGGTACAACAAGTTCGGCTGCTGCGGAAGGTGTAGGAGCTCGAACATCAGCGGCAAGATCTGCAATAGTAAGATCAGTCTCATGTCCCACAGCAGAAACCACAGGGACCGAGGATCTATAAATCGCTCTGGCCACTGCTTCGCTATTAAAGGGTAAAAGATCTTCCAGAGAACCACCTCCTCTGGCAAGGATAATAACATCGATCTCTTTGGTATTTAACCTCTCTATTGATCGTACTATACTAAATTGTGCTTTTTCCCCCTGCACTACAGTTGGAGATACTAGAATATCAACAGGAAATCTTCGACGCGTCACATTGATAATATCCTGTAACACTGCTCCGGTAGGTGATGTTACCACACCGATCCGCCTGGGAAATTGAGGTAGTGATTGCTTATGGTCTATATCAAAAAGACCATGGGAATGAAGTTTTCGCTTAAGGACTTCCAGAGCTATATGCAATTCTCCCACTCCTTTTCGTCTAAGCAGAGTTACCATAAGCTTGTAATCTCCCCTGACCTCATATACGTCAATATTACCAAAAGCTAATACCTTCATACCAGCTTCCGGCTTAAAACCCAGGTTTTGGCAATAATTACGAAACATTACACAATTAAGCTGGGATCTACTGTCCTTTAAAGTGAAGTATTTGTGTCCTGAACTGTGATTTGTCAGATTGGATATCTCACCCTTTACCCAGATGTTGCGAAGTTGTGGATCACTATTGATCTTATCGTGTATATAATGGTTTAACTCACCCACTGAATAAATTTCGGTTTTATCAGGTCCGGACTGGAAATCAAGCAAACTCATATACTTTAATTAGAATAATACTGTATGATACTTTTGATAGTCGATTGAGAGTACTATAATACTAATACTAAAATACTATAATACTATAACAGAGAATCCAATGTTATCATCCCTTCCAGTTCATCCTCAGTTATCAGTGATGATTCAAATACTGATCTGCAAATCATAATAGATGCATTCACACGGATAGCTAATGAAATACAATCACTTGGTCTGGCATCTATTTCAAGAGTTGAACCATTATTAATAAGAACAAGCCTGGCATAAAATGTACCATCATGGATCTCATCAATAAAAACATCTGTTATTCTGGCACCAAGTCCTTCAATGGCATTTACCATAAGGTCGTGGGTCATGGGTCTGGGAGTTACCTCATTATTTAAGGCTAAATTTATAGAAATTCCTTCTGACATCCCGACATAGATTGGCATGATATTCCTTTCTTCATCTGTGATCAATATCATTGGAGTAAGACCGCTTATTGTATTGATCACATAAACCCCTTTCACAGAGACCGGGATAAATTCATCCATAATATCTTATTCACAGTTATGCTTAAAAAGCTTTGTAGAACAATTAGTGTTCCTGACGGAATTTGTCAATACCAGCTGCTGTATTCTTAAGTAACTGTGCAGCAATATTCTGTGTAGGCCAGGAACCAAGACCACAGTCCGGCCCTACATACTTTATGTGTTCACCAAACATATCATAGCACCTGGAGAGTCTTTTGGCTATCACCTGAGGTGTTTCCATCCCGGTGACAACTTCTGATAATCTATCAGGCTCCTTCCAGACATTAATATTATATTTCTCATTTAAAATAGCACTCAGACCGTATATATCTGTCCTGGCAATACCTGCTCTGATGAAAGTATCGGTTGCCAGTAGGTCTGTGCGGTCGATAAGTTCCAGATATGATGGATTGGATGCTGATTCAACTCCTATCACATTAATAGAAGGAACCTGGCATACGAGTTTATAATTCAGAGGAGAGTGTAAATGGATCTCAGCATCAATACCATGTCGGTGGGCGCTCTCACCTGCAATTGTCAATGCATTTATAATATCTTCATCATCAAGCATGATCTGCGGGTTTAAACCAATACTGGGTTCGTCAATAGAAATAGTATTGACCACAAGATCACCTGATTGTTTAATAGAGTTCTTAACAAACCTGTCAATACTTTTGGCAAAGCTTAGCAATACATCCCCATAAGCTGTCGAGCCAAATTCCTTAAGATACAATTCAACAGGTCCTGTAACACAGACACGGATCTTAAACTTAGCCCCATGATCGGATCTATATTCACTGGCATAGTCCCGAAGTGCTTCCAGCTCAAGTATCTTTGCTTCGGATTCCTTTACCAGTAAAGGTGCATCAACACATGCCGGATCGTCGATCACTTTAAGGAACTGCNCATAGCAGAGGATATTATCTCAAAGAGTTGATCATCCTGGGACCTGGATGTAATAGCTGATTGTATCCAGTCACTTGATATGCCCTCGGGAAGGGGGTAACTGCCAATATCATCATAGACCATATCTGAATTCATAAGTATATTAAATCCAATACTTGTATATATATCATTGCCTGGATTATATTTTGCACACTTTTTTAAGTATACTTATATATATGTATGCAGTCTATGTGCCAAAGTAAAATAATAATACAATAAACGGAGTAAATGGAGTAATAATATGAGTCTGGTCAAGGAAGCAAAAAATGGTAAAATCACAGAAGAAATGCAGACAGTAGCCAAAATCGAAGGAGTCGAACCTGATTTTGTTAGAAGAGGGATTGCTTCAGGCAGAATTGTCATACCTGTCACACCTTATCGGGATATCAAATTCTGCGGTATAGGTAAGGGCCTTACAACCAAAGTAAATGCCTCGATAGGAACATCTTCTGATATAGTAGATGTTGATCTGGAAATAGAGAAAGCTAAAGTTGCAGAAGCTGCGGGTGCTGATACTTTAATGGAACTATCTACCGGCGGAGATTTTCTTGATATAAGAAAACGTGTAGCTGATGCTGTTTCATTATCCGTAGGTTGTGTACCCCTGTATCAAGCATTTATAGAGGCAGCAAGGAAACATGGTTCTGTAGTGCATATGACAGAAGACGAACTTTTCAAAGCAACAGCAGACCAGGCAAAACTGGGTTCGAACTTTATGGCTATACATACCGGGATCAATTTGATAACTGTTGAAAGACTCAGAAGACAAGGTCGCTATGGCGGATTGTGTTCAAGGGGCGGTGCGTTTATGACTGCATGGATGATCCATAACGAAAAGGAAAATCCACTATATAGTGAATTCGACTATCTCTTAGAGATCATGAAAGAACATGAGGTAACACTATCAATGGGCAATGGTATGCGTGCACCTGCAGTTCACGATGCTACTGATAGAGCACAGATACAGGAACTGATCATGAACGCAGAGCTAGCTGATCAGGCACATGATGAGAATGTACAGGTCATTGTCGAAGGACCGGGACATGTACCTATTGATGAGATTGAGACCAATGTCACATTAATGAAACGTATGACCAACAATAAGCCGTTCTATGTACTGGGTCCGCTTGTCTGTGATATAGCACCAGGGTATGACCATATCGTAACAGCGATAGGAGCGGCCATATCAAGTGCAAAGGGATGCGATTTTCTTTGTTATGTCACACCCGCAGAGCATCTGGCGCTACCTAATGCAGAGGATGTTAGAGTAGGAGTGATGGCTTCAAGGATAGCTGCTCATATAGGCGATATGATCAAACTTGGCAAGCGTGATCAGGATCTGGAAATGGGCAGAGCGCGCCGAGACCTGGACTGGGATAAAATGTATGATCTGGCTATCGATCCTGAATATGCAAAGCAGATCAGAAGCAGCAGACTACCTGATGATAAAGAAGCCTGTACAATGTGCGGTGATTACTGCGCATTAAAGATTGTAAAAGAGAGTTTCAATTTCACGAAATAGATACGATATCAGGATGTTATCATAACATCCTTTATTTTTTTTTCTATTGCATTTAGTTCATTTTGCACTTTTACAATTTGTTGGTCAGGATTACTAAATACTGCTAATATATAGTCATTATTAATACTAACAGCTACTATGAACTTATTAGAAATTTCTAATGTTATCCGGTTTGAAAACTCTTGTTCTTCAGATGGGGATTGATTGAGATTGAAAATGTCGCATATTTTCATTATTATTGATTTATTAGTTGAATCCGGGTCGCTGGAAGCAATAACTCTCCCATCCTTCTCTGTCAGGATTATATAGTTGATCCATTCTTTGTTTGAATAATCTATAAGAGATGCCCGAAGAATATCAATGAGTGCATCTGGTAGTGAATTATTTAATGTATCATCATTCTTATTAACAATTAGATTACCCATTCCGATAGACTCTAACATTTCAGACGCATAAGCCTCTAAATCAATATTTTTCATCATTTCTGCAAGTTCATCTGCCACTGCAGCAAAATCCCCATCCTTTGATTCTATATCCATATCTATATCATGGGATATAAGGTTGGAAGAGGTACTGGCAACTTTTCGTAATAGTTTAGCCGCATATATCTGTTCATCATCATTTACACTATGCATGGATCTGATCAGGTCAACTGTATATTCCGAAAAGAACTCCGGATGTACTGTTCCAATATCATCCAGCATTTGATATGCTAATAAACGTATATGATTGTCCCTGTCATTTAATCTTTTTAATAATACAGGGACAACAGGCTGCATTAATTCGTTACGGTGACCTATAAGGATATTAAGTATATCCATAGCTTTCAATGTAGTATTGGCATCGTGAGAGTCTGCTGACATCCGGATCAGTAATATAATAGTTTCTGATGATCTCATTAGAACTTCTGGCTTAGTCCTGGCAATATTAAGCAAAACATCAACACAAAACCCATAAGTCTCTATTTTTCTTGCCTCGATGATCTTCAATAACCCGGATGCAGTACCTCTAATCAATTCAGGATGGGCACTGATGTTCTTAATTAACGAATCAACAAGTTTTTTATTACCGCGGCCTTCCCCTATTTTTATAATTGCTTTAATTGCTTGCTTATCCGGTGAANNATTATTATTATCAAAGATCATTATACTAAATGATGGTTCAAATATCTTATATATTATTCGATAGATTTAGGTTAAAAAAAAGGATTTGATCAGATATGAAAAAAAAAGTAGTATTAGCCTATTCGGGTGGGCTTGACACATCAGTATGTATCCCTTTATTAAAGGAACATTACGATTTTGATCATGTTATTACTGTTATAGTTGATGTAGGTCAGCCTAAAGAAGAAATAAAAAATGCCATGGAAAAGGCTCAGATGATCAGTGATAAGAATTATACTATTGATGCTAATACTGAATTTGTGGAAGACTATATCTTTCCACTCATTAAGGCTAACGGGAATTATGAGGGCTATGTTCTCGGAACAGCTATTGCCAGACCTCTAATTGCTAAAAAAGTTATGGAAGTGGCATATGCTGAAGGAGCTGAGGCAGTAGCCCATGGCTGTACAGGCAAGGGTAATGACCAGTTGAGGTTTGAAGCTGTATTCAGATCTTCTGATCTCATGGTATTGGCACCAATGAGGGATATGAATCTTACCAGAGAATGGGAGATACAATATGCCCTGGAACACAATATTCCGGTTACAGTAACAAAAGAGAAGCCGTGGAGTGTAGATGAGAATATATGGAGCCGTAGCATCGAAGGCGGGCATCTGGAAGATCCTGGTTTTATTGCACCTGAAGAGATCTTTGAGTGGACCCGGACTCCTGAAAAAGGACCTGATCCTGAGATTATCAAGATAGGTTTTGTCGATGGTGTTCCGGTATCACTCAATGATACCAGGATGGACGGTGTCTCATTGATCACTGAACTTAACCGTATAGGTGGCATGCATGGAGTGGGCAGGACAGATATGATAGAAGATAGAGTGCTTGGTATAAAAGCAAGGGAGAATTATGAACATCCGGCAGCTACTATACTACTTAATGCCCATATGGATCTTGAGAGGCTTGTACTCACCAGGCGGGAATTGAGTTTCAAGGTAAAAGTTGATGAGGAATGGTCTGAGATGGCATATATGGGTCTGGTAGATGAACCCTTATATAACGATCTGAATGCATTTATTGATACCACACAACAACGGATGGAAGGAATTGTTAAGCTCCGGTTGTATAAAGGAAGTGCTGTTGTAGTGGCGCGAGAGTCACCATATGCGCTGTATTCGGCTGATCTTGCATCCTTTGATGAATCCAGTATAGACCAGAAGGACGCAGAAGGAGTGGCTAAATACCACGGATTTCAGGGAAGACTGTACCAGAGACAGAATCTTCGCTAACGTTTGCAGTTACTCGGGCACAACTCTTTCGATCCTTGTTCCTCTTACGATAAGGACAGAGCACCTGGCTGTGGAAGCTATCTTCTCAGATACACTTCCCAGCCGCATTTTTGATACAGTACCTTTCCCGTGACTGCCCAATACTACAAGATCAATTTTCTTATTTTTCACTATCTTGAGTATCTCTGATACGGTTTTTCCATCTCTGACAATCGTTTCTACTGTAACATCCTTTTTCTTTGCGATATCTTTTATATCATCAGTGACACTGGCTGCATCTTTAAGCATGTGTTCACGCAGCCGCTTAATAATTTCATGTGTATATGTTACCGGCTCACCCAGTAATTTTCCTTTTCCGGCTTCTTCGAGTGTGGTGACATGTCTATCAATGATCCTGTCCTTGGAGCGCCATATTTGGCATCAGCTGATCCATCGGTCGCAATCAGGATCTGCTTGTATTGTTCGTTATTATCAGTATGTCTTACTAATAGGATATGTGAAGGGGTATGCCGCATCACGCGGTTTGCAATAAACCCGATCGGTGATGTTGTTGAACTGGTCCCACCGATTGCAGCTATTACTATTAAATTGGCATCCATTGCTTTGGCTTCATTGACGATCTGGTCGACCGGGGATCCGGAAAGTACTTTTGTAGATTTAACAGTTACTCCTTTATCCTGCGCCATTTTCCTTACCTGGGCGACATATTCTTCTCCTGCTTTATTTACAATATCGAAAATATCAGATATCCGGTATTTATATTTATCAACTACAAATATTGATGATATCTCTGCACCGTACTTACTTGCTAATTCTACAGCATGCTTTGCAGCATTTATTGAGTTATCGGATCCGTCTACAGGAACTAAAAATTGGAATCGTGTCATTTATTACACCTTTGTTATTTTTGAATAGTATATACTTTTTCAGTCCTTACACTTTTTACTACAAACACTGAACACTTTGTGGAACGAATGGTTTTTTCCGATACACTTCCGAGTATCATTCTGGATATCCTGCCTTTACCTGTATATCCTATAACAGTCAGGTCAATAGATTCATTGTCGATCTCGTTGAGTATCTCCTGGGATATCTTTCCTTCACCGATCTGGGATTCTACTGTAATGTCCCTGGTTTTAACAGTATCTAATGCTTTATTGGTAATTTCCGTACCCTTTTGCATCTTTTTCTCATTTTGTATTACATGAAATATTATCAGGTTTGAAGAGGTACGGTGTGCAAAACTGGAAGCAAACTGTGCGGCATACTCGGAATCCTTTGAACCGTCCACAGGAACAAGAATGTGTCTAAATGGATCGTCACCGGCGGTCATCCTACGAGCTATCAGTATATGGCATTTGGCACCCCTCACCACTCGTTCTGCTACGCTTCCCAGATTGTAATCAGAAGCACCAAGAATGATCAGGCTGGCATCAATCTCCTTTTGCATTTTGATTATCTCATTAAAAGGAGATCCTACTAATACACTTGACTTTTCTATATTCAGTCCTTTTTCATTGAAGTATTGCTGGAATCTGCCCAGCAAACTCTTGCCAAATTTTGTCTGACTCTCTATTTCTTCCTTATCTTCAAATACACCAGTGTCTACTACATAAACTAATGATACGTCGGCATTATACATCTTTGCCATCTTTATTGCATTATCCGCAGCGGTATCGGAATAGACTGATTCATCTATGGGCAATAGGAATTGAAATTTTACCATACACAGGACCTCAATTAAGTCTGTGTATTGTTAAGCTTAAATCTATCGAAATGTTAAGGACATTTATAGAATTATAATATCTCATCGAAAAATTTGTGGTTGTTTAGCTTAGTTCTAATTTATAAACCACCAAGAACACAAAGGTTTGCAGAGTATCTACGGATTATCCCCTTTCCCTATACGTTACTAAATGAATTGAGAACAAAATCCTCCCTTC
>LGVC01003686.1_pt2 | contig 10559 bp, 14 predicted proteins | sample 469851 | NCBI WGS metagenome assembly LGVC01 (sample SAMN03857202, study PRJNA290197) | marine sediment metagenome | biome: ocean floor; feature: cold seep; material: sediment; isolation source: sample #5133, Elevator 3A push core 47, collected at Hydrate Ridge North... ...
TCCCCTGGAGGGGCCAGCCAATACATCATCTGGTCGGGATACGACATCTGCAGGACTACCCACGCAATCAGGACGCCGTTAAAAGGATTATTCCCCAAACCTCCATAGATTTCCTTGCCGAGCAGAATCATAATCAATGTTCCGATACAGATCATCCACCACGGCGCGGTCGGAGGCAGTATCATGGCAAGAATAAGACCGCCTGCCGCTCCGGTCAAATTATTGATAGCAACGGGCCGCCCCATTATCTTCTGAAGAAGCAGCTCCCATCCAATTGCGGATCCTACGGCAATGGCTATCACCCTGATCGTGTCCATACCAAAAAAGTATACCCCGATCAGCACAGCCGGAGCCAGGGCAATCATGATATTGATCATGATCTTCCGGATAGAATTACCACTATGGATATGGGGTATGGCAGATACTACAAGTTCCGGGGTTTTCATTCACTACTCCTTTGAGCTCTGATCTCTGATTTGCCAAGTTTTATCCATTGCACCATCGGTATCAGAACCGGGCACACATAAGCGCAACAGCCGCATTCATTGCAAGTCAGAATGTCCTCTTTTTCCGCCATTGCATAGCTGCCGGATTCGGAAAAACCGGAAATAAGAAAGGGCATCAGTCCAAGCGGGCAGACCTGCACGCAAAGCCCGCATTTGACGCAGACACCAGAGGGAAAATCCGTAACCTCTCCCTTTTCCTGAACATAGATCCCTGTAGTCTCCTTTGTAACCGGTATATCGGTACTGGAGATGGCGACCCCCATCAACGGACCGCCTATAATGACCTTACCTTTGCTCACGCTTGAAACGCCGCAAAACTCAAGGACATCCTGAATCAGCGTGCCGATCTTCACCAGCACATTTCTCGGATTCCCGACTGCGCTTCCTGCCACAGTGACAAACCTTTCGAGCAACGGTTTCTTCTCATTAACCGCCCGGGCTACGGCAAGGGCTGTCTCCACGCTGACAACCGTAACGCCGACATCCTCGGGAACCCCTGAAGACGGAATCTCCTTGCCCACAACGGCCTTAACAAGAAGCTCCTTCAGGCTCTGGGGATATTTCGGCTTAAGCGTTACCACATTGGCGGAACCCGCGGCGGCGCATATAGATGATACAGCGCCGGAAGCGTCCTCGCTGACACCTATACAGACCTTCGCGCCAAGGATGCCACCCATGATCTCCATGCCGGATGCCACATCCGAAGCCCTCTCGGCAAGGAGCGCCGACCTGTTAGTCATGTGAGGCTCCACATCCACGCCACTCACGACTAACGTATTCACTCGCTTTTCTTTTGCAGCCACAAGTTTGGTGTGAAGCGGGACAGGCTCTCTATCAAGGTCTACTATGCCCGCCTGTTCAATAAGAGTCAACGGATCCGAACCCTCCATCGAAAATTCGCCGACTGCATTCTGTCCGTCTGATTCTATAACAACAGCGGGAGATGCTCCTCCATGCATATCGGGAAATTTCTTGACTACTTCGGTAACCTTTCCTGATACCGTGGCATGGACCGCCGCTGTATCCGGGCCTGAACTCTCGCCAAGGATATCCCCTATCTTGACTTCGGCCCCTTTTTTCACTGCCGCACCGCACGGGCTGCCCACATGCTGTTGTAGTGGAATGGTTACTTGCCGGGAAGGAGGAACTGCTTCAAAAGACATGGAAACGCCTGCGGTCTGCACAGACAGACAAAGACCACCGGGAAATGTACCTGATTTCATACGCGTTCTCTCTCTTTCAAGTCAGTCTGTTAGGTTATTGGAAAAAATATTGTATTGCAGGTCATTCTGTTATAACGAACTCTGTTTTTTGTCAAGTGAAAAAAGGGAAAGCAGCCCAAAGAGATCACTGTATTGTTTTTGCACAAACGACTGTCCAAAAATGATACAATAAATGATGTAATGATATGAGCGCTTTTCTTGTAAATCAAGTGCCGTGTGTACTAAAATCATACACTTCACTCTTAAACTATGATTACAGAGGAGATTGAATATCGAAAATACGTTAACAAAACAAATAGATATATGCTTTACTCAAAAACGGCATAGTTATTGCTTAAGCATTTTTTCACTGTGGTCACGATTAGTTTCGGTCTCATAACAAAAAGGTTGAGGTAATGGACGGAAAAGATACGGATTATAGCGGAAATATGGATATCCCCTCCTTCAGAGTGTTGGAAAGAGAAGGAAAATTGTCTGTCGGGAACCTTGCGAGCGCAGGCGGACCTATCCTGGTCGTTAACAAAGGCCAGAAGGACTTGGATTTTGTCGCAAAGGGGGTATTCGAGCGTATCCTGTTTACGACTGACTGGTCTCCGACATCCCTCAGGGCTTTGGAATATATACTCGGATTCAAAAAATTGGTCAAAGAGTTGGATATCGTAAATGTCATATATGATAAGTTGACCGTGCGGGCCATACGGGAGCTCAAAAAGAGGCTTATTGAGACGCGCGCCAGATGTTTGGACGAGGATATTGAAGCCGAATATCACCTGTACGCGGGTGAAACCGCGAGTGAAATCATCTTGGCTGCGGAAGAATACGATTCTACAGCGATAGTCATGGGGCTGACGCACAATCAAAGGTTTAGAGATATTTTTCGTGGAAGGCCGTCATGTCGTGTGGCAAGTAGAGCGTCTTTGCCTACATTAATAGTTCCTTAGAGATGTGGTTGAATGGTTGAGTAGTGGACTGGTCAACTGCTCGACTGCCTCACAAAGTCTGAAGTGAAAACAAAGAAAAGAAGAGGAACAGGATGGAAGTAACTGTACTGGTACATGCTACGGATCAGGCCTTCAGGATACTGGAGGAAGCAAGAAAGAGATCGACAGAGATACTGGATGCTGCTGCACGACTTACGGCAGAGACTCAGTCCCTCCGGCAGAAAAAGGTCCAGGCAATGTTCAAGGGCGCCAGGCAGACAAAGGTCGAAGCGATCAGGTTTGTGGCGACCTTCCTTATTATGTTTGCTTTCTGGCTCTTCTTGTCCGGGCATTATGATTTCTTTCACATCAGTCTCGGATTGATCTGTTGCGGTTTGGTATCGCATGCGTCTTATGATCTCCTTTTTGCCAATCCGAGGCAAGGTGATATGTGGGTAATCGTGAAGAGATTTATTCTTTATATCCCATGGCTTTTCTATCAGATAGCCCTGTCCAATCTGCATGTTGCGCGTTTGGCCTTAGGGCCCAGGAGGCTGATAGAACCAAAGATAATAAAGTTTAAGACAAAATTGGAAAGCGACATCTCTCTGGTTGCGCTTGCAAATTCAATCACCCTTACTCCGGGAACAATCACCATAGATATTAAAGACGGGGTGTACTACGTGCATGCAATAAGCAAAAAGGTCGCCGAAGACCTTATGACAGGCGAGATGGAAGACAGGATTGCGCATATATTCATGGAAGCCGACCATGTGTACGTACAGGATGTTCTCGATGTCGCTCCTATATTCGGAGCTTTAAAGTAGAGAGGCATACACCATGATGACCAAACAATCAGACGACGTTATCGTAAAAACACTCTCCAGACTATTGATACCCTTTATGCAGATTTACGCATTATATGTTATTGCACATGGCCATTACAGCCCCGGCGGAGGGTTCCAGGGAGGAGTAATCCTCGCAGCAAGCCTTATATTATTGGTTATTACCTACGGACTGGATAATACATTGCGCAGGATGAACGAGAAACTGAATGTCATCATGTGCAGTGGCGGAGTCTTTATCTATGCAGGGATAGGCGTGTTGTGTCTGATACTTGGGGGGAACTTCTTGGATTATGCAAAACTGAGCCCGCTTCTTGGTGTGGGAATCGCACAGGCACGGTCCCTCGGTATCCTCGGGGTTGAGGTTGGTGTGGGAATGGCCGTTATGGCCGTTATGGTTTCGATATTCTTAGATGTCGCCACAGGCGGACTCCCTTCGGTGGACGCCCTTGAAAAAACATCAAGGGATAATGATTGAAGGATAAAGAGACCTTGAAGATTCAGGACATCAACAAGCGGTCTGCCAAAATGCGGCAGGTCTATGACATGATACTAAATCTTGCTCCCACTGATGCGACTGTGCTGATCCAGGGGGAGGAAGGGACTGAGAAGGCATTGGTGGCCAGATCTATTCACTTGAACAGCCACAGAAAAAACAGACCGTTCGATGTGTATAACTGTTCGGCCTATCCCCAGTTTTTAGTGGAAAGCGGCCTTTTTGGTCACGAGGTCGGAGCCTTTGAAGGGGCGCTATGTCAGAAGAAAGGATGCCTGGAAGAAACTGATGGCGGAACAGTGGTCCTGACCGAGATTGACAAGATATCCCCAATGACCCAGATCAGACTTCACAAATTCCTGCAAGATCGGGAGTGCAAGAGGGTTGGAGGATCGGAATCCGTAAAAACGGATGTAAGGATCATTGCCGCTGTCAATACCGACCTCGGAAGAGAGGTGGAAAGAGGCACCTTTAACGAGGAACTCTTTTACATGCTGAATGTGATCAATATACATCTGCCTTCCCTCAGACAAAGGAAAGATGACATTCCCCTTCTTGTCGATTACTTCATGGAAAGACTGAATATGGAGATAAANNGGCAATGTCAAGGAGTTGGAAAATACGATCCAGCATGCGTACCTGTTGACAAAGGGTGAAGTGGTTGAGCGTGATTCCCTGCCGTCCCGCATTCTAAATGAGGTTTTGACTGAACAGGATGAAGGGGTAACCTCGTTTGAGGAAAATGAAAAGCGGTTTCTCATGAAAACGTTGCAGGAATGTAACTGGAACAAATTGCAGCTTGCAAAAAGACTCAATGTGAGCCGCAGCACTTTGTACGCAAAGTTTAAGAAATATAAACTGACGACAAAGTCGAGTTAGCGCCCTTGGGGCAGGCTCTTGCCTGAGGTTGTCATAATATGGTCGGCAACTATGGATATAACTGACGGAAAATCGGGAGTGGCGAGATGGAAAATTTCTATTTGGGCGTAAGCATTTTTATGTGCTTACTTGTTCTTCTTTGTCTCTATCGGGTGCTATACGGGCCTACTATCATAGACCGCATTGTAGGCGTCGGCGCGATCGGCACAAAGACATTGCTTGTTCTGGTGCTGATGGGATTCATCTACGACAGGATAGAGATGTTTCTGGATATCAGTATAGTGTACGCTATTCTCAACTTCATTGGAACCCTGGCAGCGGCAAAGTATTTCGAAGGAAGAGGTGAAATCTGATGGAAATTGTAAAGGCGATATCTATTGGAATGATTGTAATCGGCTGTTTCTTTTTCACCACAGGGACCATCGGTCTGTTGCGTTTCCCGGACTTCTATTCCAGGATGCATGCCACCGGAAAAGGGGATACCCTCGCGGTGCTCATATCGCTGACCGGACTTTCCATATACCATTTTGCACATCATGGAGCCATTCTTGACAGCCTGAAAATATTGCTTATTGCCGTATTTATGTTCTTGGCCAATCCTACGGCGACCCACGCCATTGCCAGGGCGGCTTTTCGGTGCGGTGTAAAACCGTGGACCAGGGAGGGAACAAAATGATCTGGCAACTCGATCTGATAATCTGTCTTTTTGTTATCATCTGTGCGATCGCCGCTATTAATGTAAAAGATCTCTTGGCGGCAGTCATTATCTTGGGCGCATACAGCTTCTTTATGTGTCTTCTCTGGACCAACATGGGGGCCGTGGATGTTGCTTTTACCGAAGCGTCCGTGGGCGCCGGAGTGGGAACAGTCTTGTTTATTGCGGCTGTGAATAGAACCAAAAGGAGGTCAAAAGATTGAAGGCTATTGCATTGATCGCAGTCCTTATGACAGGAGGACTCCTAATATACAGTATTGAAGGACTGCCTGATTGGGGTGATCCTGATTCTCCGGCAAGCACCCATGTTTCACCGGAATATATTCAGGATGCTCTGGAGAAGACAGCAACACCTAATATTGTTACCGCCGTGCTTGCGGATTACAGAGGATATGACACCATGGGTGAGACCGCAGTAATTTTTACGGCAGGGATCGGGTGTGTCTTGATATTGCGAAAGAAGCGCAAGGGAAAGGGAGACTGATATGCTTGAGTACGTTGTCAGTAAATTCAACTTCTGGACCTATGTGATTTTGCTGGGAATAGGGCTATACGCGATGATCGGCAAGAAAAACCTGGTCAAGAAGCTGATAGGAATGAACATCATGCAGTCTGCTGTAATCCTTTTTTACGTTTCCATCGGCGCAAAAAAGGGGGGGGCAACAGTGCCTATATTTATGGGGGACGCTCACGCAGCGCATGGGCATGGAATTCATGAAATCATAGACGTCGCCAGTTATGTAAATCCCCTGCCCCATGTGCTGATGCTCACGGCGATCGTCGTATCTATTGCCACAACAGGTGTTGCGCTTGCGGCCCTCATTTTGATCTTCAGAAGATACAAGACGTTGAATGAAGATGAGATACTGAAGATCAGAAGGGAGGCAGGAGTATAAAGATGACAGAACAATTTGCTGCGTTGCTCATAATCGTTCCCCTGCTTGCCGCCCTGTTTGTACCGGTGATCGGGTGGTGGGCAAAAAAAATATGCTATCCGCTGGTCGTTGCCGTGCTCGGGGTTTCCCTTATCTGTTCGATAGGCATTCTGAATACTGTAATAACAACCGGCCCATTCTCTTACCGTCTTGGAGGTTGGGCGCCTCCGTGGGGTATAGAATATGCGCTCGATTATTTAAGCGCGTTTATGCTTGTCCTCGTATCATTTATCAGCCTCATAACGGCTATTTATTCAAAAAAGAATGTAGAAGACGAACTGCCCGAGAAAACAGTCCCTTTTTATGCGCTTTTTCTTCTCCTTGTGACAGGGCTCCTTGGTATTGTAATCACGGGTGATGTCTTCAATCTCTTTGTCTTCTTGGAAATTGCCGCTCTTTCATGCTATGCCCTGATAGCAATCGGCGAGGACGGCGGACCGGCGGCAACCTTCAATTATATCCTCATAGGCACTATCGGCGCCACTTTCTATCTTTTGGGCGTCGGGTATCTTTATGCCGTTACAGGATCGCTTAACATGGCGGATCTCGCTGTCATACTCCCGAACATGTATGACTCAACCGTTGTCCTTTTCGCCTTTGCTTTTCTAATGGTCGCCGTAAGCATCAAGATGGGACTCTTCCCGCTCCATATATGGCTGCCGGATGCTTACAGCACGGCTCCTTCGTCCATAAGCGCATTGATCGCCCCCTTGATGACCAAGGTGGCCGCGTATGTGATGATCAGATTCGTGTTTACGGTATTCAGCCCTCAGTTTTCCATAGAGATGGTGCCGGCAATGCCTGTAATCGGCTGGCTCTCGGTTGCCGCTATCTTTGTCGGAGGAATCAAGGCCCTTGCACAGAAAGATCTCAAAAGGATGCTGGTCTATATCGTGGTTGCGGAAGTAGGGTATATCGCAATGGGTATAAGTGTGGGAAATCGCATGGGGCTTACGGGAGCGATTCTTCACATAATGAACGACGCTTTTATGATGGCATGCCTCTTTTTCGTCGTGGGCGCAATATCCTACAAGACAGGAACACGCGATATACGTGAGATGCGTCACCTGAATAAAAAAATGCCGTTTACGATGGCCGCGTTTACGATAACCGCGCTTTCCATGGTCGGCATACCGCCGGCGTGTGGTTTTTTCAGCAAGTGGTATCTAATCCTGGGCACGATCAATGCGGGGCAATGGGTCTTTGCGGCAGCCCTGTTGACGAGCAGCCTGATCAACGCGGTTTTGTTTTTTCGCGTTATTGAAGTCGCCTATTTAGCGCCCATGGAACCTGTCTCAGGCCACACGGAAGAGGCGATACAAAGGGATGAGGCCCCTTTCACCATGCTTGGTCCTATTGTGATCATGGCGGCAGGGGTGCTTATACTCGGCATCTTTAGCGGACATATCATTTCGACCGTAATTCAGTTTGCAGTCCCTGCGAGCTTCTAAAGATTTGGGAGGATGCACATGGATGTTGTATATTCATCAAAGCCGCTATGGGCGGTCTTGGTGTCAATGATTGCTGCTTTTCTGATTCTCGCTACAGGAGAAAAGAGAAGAAATATCAGGGAATCATGGACTATCTTGGCTGCGCTGGCAAAGTTTGTAATTGTCTTTTCCATGATTCCCGTGGTCTTGCAAGGAAAAGTTATTGAATATACCCTTGTTACTTTTTATCCGGGCCTGATGTTGCAGTTCAGAGTAGATGCCTTTGGCATGCTCTTCGGAGTGATTGCATCCTCTCTTTGGATCGCAACTTCGTTTTACTCCATAGGGTATGTCAGAAAGCTAAAGGAACATGCCCAATCAAGATATTTTTTCGCCTTTGCCATGTGCCTTTCATCAACAATGGGAATCGCATTTTCCGGAAATCTCCTTACGTTCCTCGTGTTTTATGAAATACTCACCATCGCCACATGGCCCCTGGTGATTCACAAGGAGACTCCCGAGGCAATCATCGGAGGAAGAAAGTATCTGACATATACGCTCGTGGCAGGCTGCACTCTTCTTTTTGCCGTAGCAATGATCTATTTTCTGACCGGTACGCTTGACTTCAAGGCAGGCGGGTTTTTGCAGGGTCATGCCGCCAGCGACGGGGTCTTGATCTTTCTGTTTGTCATCTTAATTCTCGGCTTTGGGGTCAAGGCGGGTATCATGCCGATGCATGAATGGCTTCCCACCGCTATGGTTGCTCCCACGCCGGTAAGCGCTCTCCTGCATGCGGTGGCTGTTGTCAAGGCCGGGGTCTTTGGCTGCCTGAGGGTTATCCTCTACGTGTATGGTCCGGATCTCCTGCATGATCTGGGACTCTGGATACTGCTCGCGTATTTTGTCTCCATTACTGTTTTAGTGGCAGGTTTCCTTGCACTTGGGCAGGATCATCTGAAAAGGAGGCTTGCCTTTTCCACTATCAATAACCTTGCCATGATCATACTTGGCGCAGTACTCCTGACCAAAAGCTCCATGACAGGAGGAATTCTGCACATGGCAAACCATGCGTTTATGAAAATCACTCTCTTTATGTGTGCGGGAGCCATCTATGCAAAAACGCATAAGGATCACGTGAGTCAATTGAATGGGTTGGGAAAGCAAATGCCATTGACCATGGGCGCGTTTGCTATAGCGGCCGTAGGCCTTTCAGGCATTCCGCCAATGAACGGGTTCATAAGCAAATGGTTTCTATGCCTTGGCGCTATTGAAGCTCATGAGATAGTCTTTCTCTTTGTGTTTTTTACAAGCGCTATGCTTGACGTGGCATTTCTCTTTCCTATTGTTTATAATTCATTTTTCAAAAAACCGATGGATGATGTTGTTCCTCATTTTGATGAAGCTCCGATGTTAATGGTTGTCCCTCTCAGCATCACAGCCTTGCTGTCACTCGTCTTTGGAATTGCGCCGGACGCATTTGTTCAATTCTTCAGCATAACGTCGCTGGCTGTGCAAAACATATTGGGGGTAGGATAGATGGTAAAAAAAATAAAGTTGATTTTGTACATAAGCATTGCAGTAACATGCGCGCTCGGTTTTGTGTACCCGAACCATCACCCGCATTTCTGGTGGCAGAAGATACCTGTCTTTGATGCCGTGTTCGGGTTTGTCGGATGTATTTTTATTGTGCTTGTATCCAAATGGCTGGGCCATGCCTGGCTCATGAAAAAAGAGGATTATTATGATTGATATCATGCCTCCCGCATTTATTTATATTGTCGGAGCGCTTTTGATCCCTTTGGTCAGAATAAGAATACTCAAACAGGCGCTTGTGCTGTTGATTCCGGCCATTGCTTTCATGGATCTGGTGAATATGCCCCACGGCACCTATTGGACATACCAGTTCCTGGATTTTGAGCTTATCTTGGGCCGGGTAGACAAGCTCAGCATGGTTTTTGCCTATGTCTTTGTAATCATGTCTTTTATTGGGATGGTCTATGCGCTCCACATAAAGGACTATGCACAACACGTGGCTGCGCTTCTCTATGTGGGAAGCACTCTTGGCGTAGTCTTTGCCGGCGATCTGTTCACGCTCTTCGTCTTCTGGGAGATCATGGCGATTGCCTCTGTCTTTCTGGTCTGGCTTCGAAGAACGGATCGGGCCCTGCAAGCGGGATTTCGGTATGTCCTTGTGCATCTCTTCGGAGGGTGTATCCTGTTGGGCGGGATTGTCATGCACGCGGCAACCACCGGATCGATAGCATTTGAGGTTTTTGATTTTGGAACGCTTGCTTCCAAATTCATACTTTTTGGATTCCTGCTGAATGCGGCCGTGCCTCCGCTCCACGCCTGGCTTCCGGATGCATACCCTGAAGGAACGATTACCGGCAGCGTCTTTATGACAGCATTTACCACAAAAAGCGCTGTGTATGTGCTGGCAAGGTCGTTTCCCGGCACTGAACTGCTGGTCTGGCTCGGCGCGATCATGGCGCTCTATGGGGTCGTCTATGCAGTCCTGGAAAATGACATCCGCCGGCTTCTTGCTTATCATATCATCAGTCAGGTAGGCTATATGGTCTGCGGTGTAGGCCTTGGAACGGAAATGGCCAT
>LGVC01000152.1_pt1 | contig 10503 bp, 12 predicted proteins | sample 469851 | NCBI WGS metagenome assembly LGVC01 (sample SAMN03857202, study PRJNA290197) | marine sediment metagenome | biome: ocean floor; feature: cold seep; material: sediment; isolation source: sample #5133, Elevator 3A push core 47, collected at Hydrate Ridge North... ...
AGCCCGGAGTTTATCACTTGGGCTAAAGAGAAATTGATTGACCCAAAGAATGCAGACACACGCAACATTCCGGTGTTGAGAGACCTTATTGACAATCCTTCATTAGAGCAAATAGAGCAAACAACAGAGTTGATCATCGGCACAAAACACCCTTTTTTCAAAAGGGTTTGCATCTACATAAGTCACCAGTATGGCGGGTTTGCTCTCAAAGAAATCGGCGCCTATTATGACATGAGAGGATCAGCCGTAAGCCAATCCAGCCGGAGATTCAAACAGAGGAGTCTTGAGGATAAGAAACTCAAGAAAACGATGGCGCAGATTGTACGGAAGATGCACTTTGTTGAAAGTTGAGACCTGACCCCTATGATTCCCTTCTCTCAGGAATATCTTTCAGCTCTACATTACCATTAACTCTAATAACGATGATTTTCTGGGATCCGTTAAACGGACATGGGGCCGTGCTTTAAGCATCCTGCCTAAAGCACACCAGCCTTGAGATCCCGATGGGTGACTGGTGCGTATCAGCATAGTGTATGCTGGCCGACAACCTAAGATGAGACGAAGTAACGGGCGCGGAACAGAAGACAAAAACGAGGCTGTACTGGTGCGGGACATTGGAGCCAAGCGAAAAAAAAGAGGTGTTTTTTCTCTTGACTTGCCCTTTAATGGGTGACCCATATCTGTATCTGTTCTACGGTTATGTTTGAGCCAATATGATAAATAAGGTTCACCCTGACGGTGACCCCTTTTTTCAATGTTTTTTTGGGTCGACCAGGTTTGCCGGTTAGCAAGAGTTCATGGCATATTTCAAAAATTATCATATCCTCTTCCATTCAAATCCGGTAATATTTCTATCTTCTTTGTTAAATTCGATTCCGATCATATAGATTGTCAGCCCTTTTTGTTGAAACTTTTCTTGATAGTTTTTTTCTTTGATCTGCTTTAAGGCGCTTCCTGTAGAGGATTCCTTTTCAATCACCTTGAATTCCATGATATAAATATTGTTATCAAGCCTGACGGTTAAATCAATCTGCCCCTTGTTTGTGGTGTCTTCTGCGGTAACAGCAAGTCCCAGTGCAGTAAAATAACAGTAAAAGATTGAGGCGTAGTAACCTTCGTAGCCCGCAAGCCGGTTTTTGCGATACCAGTCATGCGGAATTGAGGCAAAAAATGCATGGAAAATATTTTTTAGCGCGTTAATGTCTGCTTTTTCCAGCGCATAGTAGACCGCAGACAGATTATGTTCCTGCGCTAACGGATAGCGCACAAAATAGGTCAGCAGACTTTCCGCCAGACTCATTTTTACTTCCAGATTTGGGTATGCTAAGCGGTACAGTCTCCTAGCTCCCTGCTGCCTGACGCTTTGCACCGTCAAATAACCGGTTTGAAACAAAAGGGTTTCAATTTCTATCTGATCTATATCAAAACTGGAAAGCAATGTTTCGCTGATTTCGATATGTTCTAATTGAGGCACTAAATACTGGCGTGTCTGTATCAGCTTAAGCAAGAACGATGGGCTGCCGGTTTCAAACCAGTAGTTTTTAAATACCCGGTTATCCAGATAAAGCAACACATTATATGGATTATAAACATTTTCCCCTAAAAAGTTGTAACCATTATACCAGGTTCTAAACTGCGCAAGATCCACACCATCCAGATAATCTGCAAATACCTGTTTGATCTCGTCTTCAGTATATCCGCATAACGTGGCATATCGTTTCTCAAGCGTTATGTCTTTTAGGTTGTTTAACCCGCTGAAAAGACTGACCTTGCTGAACTTGCTCACACCCGTCAGAAAAGCAAACTTTATATACGCGTCGCTGTCTTTAATGACCGAGTAAAAATTCTTTAAACCTTCCCGAATCTCTATGGCAATATCCGGTTTGTCGATATTATCCAGAATCGGCTTGTCGTATTCATCAATAAGGACAACTACCCTGTGGCTGTATTGTTTCTCAAGCCTTTGAATCAGCTCAGCAAACCTGTCTGCTGTGTTCTGGTTTTTCAGTTCAATACCGCGAGGTTGAGCATTTTCATCCAGTATAGTTTTGATGCGTTGTTCCAAGACTGGCCGGCTTTCAACAACGCCCCTGCCGAAACTGATATCAATAACCGGATATTCGATGTTCCAGTCCCAGTTTTTTTCCAGGTAGAGCCCCCTGAAAAGCTCTTTTTGGCCGGAAAAAGCAGCTTTTAATGTGCTGACCAGCAGGGATTTTCCAAAACGGCGGGGACGGGACAGAAAGTAATACTCGCCTGCGCTATGGGCTAATTGATAAATTAAATCTGTTTTATCAACATAGCAATAGCCGCCTTCGCGTATTTTGCTGAATGTCTGAATACCAATCGGAAGTCTTTTCATAGCTCTGTTTCCTTTTCATGAAACCGGATATGGGGTCTTGCGAACAACATTAATCCGGTTACAGGCATTTTTATCGCTTCTTCATCCCTATGATTTCGTCATTGGATTAGGGCTTCACACTTTCATGCGTCGATCCATCCCGCATGGCTGCGTTGCTCGTCGGTTACATAGCTCCTGCTATTCGCCCTTCTCGCGCCTTGNNCAAGTTATTTTTGACCGAACCCTTACGCCGATTTCCAGAGCGCAAATAACTCCCTCACGGTAGCCAGGGAAGAAAACCTCCGGCTGAAACCACATGATAAATACCGGAGTCAATCTTGACCTGACGATAAATGCCTTCGGCCTTTACAACCTGAACGACCCGTTCGCAGTTGAGAAGCCGGGCGAATCGCTGAAGCGGCTTTGACACTTTAAGGTCTTTCAATTTGACTTCGGCCATAAGCCATGGGGTATTGTCTCGTGTAATTAAAGCATCCACTTCGCGTTTTTCCCGGTCCCGCAGATACCATAACCTGAAATCTCCCAGACCAAAATCAGTCCAGATATGGCATGCCTTGAGAAGATGGGACATGACAAGGTTTTCAAACCTGGCGGCTTCATCCCGGACTTCGGACCAATCCCAGAAATAATATTTCTTTTCGCGTTTGATAGCTCTTTGCAGACGATGACTATACGGCATTACACCATAGATATAGTAAAGGCGCTCCAGAGTAGCAATCCAGCCCCGAACGGTTTCAAAGGCAATATCAAGATCCTCTCTGAGAGAATTGAGGGATAGCGGGGAGGCTGTCCGGGGATTCAACAACCGGACCAGATATTCAAGCCTGTCAACGTCTTCTATGCGGGTCAGGTCTCGCACGTCTTCATGAGTAATGCGTTCCCGCCGCGAACGAAGCCATCTTTTATGGAATGTCTTTTCCTGCTTCAGATAAGGCTCCGGAAATCCCCCAAGGTTCAACAGTGATTCGATATTTTCATTCTTTATTTCACCATGAGAAAAAGTCTCCCATTCTTCGTCTGGTTCTGCAAGAGAACTCCCCGTTGCTATTTTCTGAATTTCTCCAATCGACAGAGGATGCATTCGGTAGAGAAAATAGCGCCCCAACAGGCTGTCACTCTCCTTCCGGTACAGGTCCAAACGTCCGCTGCCTGTCACCCAGACGGCGGCATCATCCTTATATTCATCATAAAATCCTTTCAGCCAGGATTTGAATCGACGCATCTTGTGTAATTCATCGAAAATGATCATTGGACGTTTGGCCGGACGTCTCCATTCTGCCAGCAGGTCTTCGTCACCTAATATCCGTCTGCGATGACCGGAAATATCCCAGTTAAAATATGTCCCCTTGTCCTGCCAGGTTTCCAGAATCTGTTTAACCAGGGTCGTTTTGCCCACCTGCCTGGGCCCGGCCAGAAACACCATCTTTTCAGGAGGATGCAATTCCTTGAGCCATTTCATTAAACATCTGTCCATACCTGACTTTTTTATACAATCCCGTGGAATTGTCAAGATATTTTCAGAGGATTATCTAAAAATGTTGGAGTTGTGCGCCCAAACCTTGACCGTGTGAAAGGAGACGAGAATGGATGATCTTGACCGTTTGATAGAAAAAACAGAACGTGAAAAACCGGGGTTTGCCGTGGCGGTGGAAAAACGAAAAGGTGAACTACTTATCGGGGCCAGGCTACGAGAAGCCAGGAAGAATCTGCCCTNNCCCTTTTTCCTTGAACCTTATTCCTCTAATTTCCCTTTTCTCCGTGTCGAAATTTATTCCGCATAAGATAATTTTTTTACCTCTCCCGCGCCAATTGTTAATATAACCTTTCTCCTTTATCTGCTCTATTCCTTTATCAGCGCTCTTGTTACACTTGAATTCTATGATGTAGACCTTGTTTTTGAACTCTATAGCCATATCAAGTCTGCCCCGCGATGTGAGCAGCTCGCTTTTGGCGTTATAACCGATAAGCGACAGGCTTAAATAGATTATGGTATGAAAGTATGCTTCGTCAGGTTTATCTTTCTTGCCATAAAGCGGATAAGGTATGGAGGCAAAAATTGCATCAATATGGGCTCTTATCCCTTTAAAATCTTCCTGTTCAAACGCCTTTCCCAACTTGCCGGCAAGATAAAACGTATCCGGTGTGGTTTCAAAAAGATATTGCATCAATATCTCTGAAAAGCTCTTTTTTACCTCCTGGTTTGGATAGGCAAGAAAAATTATATCATCTTCCATCGCTTTGATTGTCAAATAACCGCTTTGAAACAAGAGGGGCTCTATCCTGATATTTTTTATGTCAAAGGCATCAAGGAGGTTTTCCGTTATTTTTATATCTTCAAGTTTTGGTATATAGTAATTCTTCTGCCTTAAAAGGTTTACAAGAAGTGTCGGGGTGGCTGTCTTAAACCAGTAATTTTTGAATTCTCCTTCTTTGAGACAGTACATAAGAGAGATAGGAGAATATACTTTTATGTCGCTTTCAAGACTGAATATATAGCCATCATACCAGTATCTTATCATCTCCATGCATTGCTTGCGATCAAACCCCTTTTTCCTGCAGAATATTTCAAGATAATCATCAAAATATTTTTCGATCTCCGCTTCCGTATAGCCCAGAAAATCCGTATATTCCCTGTTCATGGTTATGTCTATCAGGTTATTCCACTCGGAAAATATCGACACCTTTGCAAACCTTGAAACTCCTGTCACAAAGGTGAATTTAACGACATTGACTACCTCCTGGCCCTTTAACACCCCAAAAAAGTTCCTTAATATATCCCTGTTCTCTTCGGCTGTTTTCAGTCTTTCTTGCTGTAAAGATTAAGTAAAAGCTCCTTAAAAATCAGGGAAACATCCTTGGGTTTGGGAGCTTTTATCTCGTTATCTTCAAAATATTTATTCACAACAAAAAATAAATTGCTCTCTAACCTTTCAGGTGAAGAGGAAGGTATTTCGTTAAAATCAAACACAACCACCGGGTATTTCTCGAACTTCCACCTGTCATATATCCACAGTCCCTTAAAAAGTTCTCTGCTGCCTTTGAACAGCTCATGCAGTGTGGATACAGTTAAGGATTTGCCAAATCTCCTTGGCCTTGAAAAAAAATAGGCTGTCCCTTCTTCAATCATTCTGTACAGCCATCTTGTTTTATCAATATATATATAGCTCTCTTCTCTGAGTCTCCTGAAAGATGATGTGTCAAGGGGGAATTTGTTGGGTTTCTTTTTAATCATTAGTTCTTGTTCCTCATCCCTTATTTCGTCCCCTTAGCATTCTTCGGCAGACCGGGTTTCAGAGGCGCCAAACTATGGGCGATTTACTCGATCGTCTCTTCTTTGATATTGCTTTGTTTTGGTCCGGGCGGGCTCTCTGTAGGGAGAGGAGATTTTGTGCTTGCTTTCCCTGCGGGATCGATCCGGTTTCTTGAATCTCCGAGTTCCAGCTCCAGAAATTCGATCTTTTCATTCAGTCGTTCCCGTTCCTTATGACTTCTTGCGAGCAAATCCTGCATTTTTGCCGTTCTGTCGGACAGAGCCTCGATAACGGTCGTCTGTTCCTCCACTCTCTCCTGCAGGCGATCCAGGATGCTCTTCGAGGCGGCAAGATTCTTGGCCTGTTGGCTGTTTCTCTCTTCCTGATCAGAGACTGAACCGGCCAACTCCTCGATAGCCCCTTGTTGTTTTGCTGTATCGCCCTTTAAGGCCTCAACAGCGTCGACAATGCCGTTCACCTCCTTTTTGACGATGGCGTCCACGGTCTTCTTATCTGTTTTTTGCTTTTTCAGTTCCGCAACGTCTGCTCCGATCTTGTCCAACGTCTGCTTGAAGCGCTTGATCCTCTCCATCAAAGATTTCTTTGATTCTGATGTCTGTTCCGAAAAAAACGCCTTTAACTCATCGATATCCCCTGAAATACGATCTATCTTGTTTACCGTGGCTCCATGCTTTTCGTCCATCCTGTAATCCGTCACAAAATAGACAGCCACGAGACCAATGACAAGCAGGATCGGAAAGACAATAGAGATGGATATCACACGAAAGTTCAGTTTATCGAGTAATGTATCCCGAAGCCCTCCGGGGTCGAAATCGTCCATCGGGATATCTTTCATGGGGCCCGGACCTTTGAAAACCATGCTCTTTCACTCCTCTTGAGGGACCTCGTCTGTTGATCGAGTGGTCAACTGCTTGACGACTTCTGCATCCTCCATTCTCTATACTTCTGTATATCCTTTTCCAATAAGTACAGGCAAAGGGCCAGAACCACGGCATCGTCGATCTGACCGAGTCCCGGAATAAAATCAAGAATTATGTCAAAAGGACAAAGAACGTAGACGACCGTAAACAGGAATGCGGCAACAGAAATCGGACGTACCTGCCGGTATCTTCCTGTCCAGTAGTCCTTTATCAAGGGAATAAGCAGCCTGACATCCTGAATGAGACGACTTATTACTCCGTATCTGTTCAGCGGTTTTCCTGACATTTTGGACTGCATCATATTACCTCGGAGTTTGCGCAAATTAAATGGATATAGGGTTCGCCCAAAAATAAATTTACATTTTCAGGTGTTATTTTTGGGCGAGCCCATAGCCTCTTTGACCTGACCAAGAATATTCTTTTATCAATATTATGTCAATAAGGAACGGGGACGAAATAACTTTCCCAAATANNCCAACATGTTCCATGCGCAAGAAAAAGAATCTCTGACCGTTAACGTTTTTTTTTGCGGCCAACCCCTGCATATCCTTAAAAATCCCTTTGAGAACCATCTCCTCGTCTATTTTTTTTGGGTTGCTGCCTTGACAACACCTACATGTTGTGTTTTACTTAGTTTAGTTACACAACATAAGGGGCTTGGGCCATTGACAACCTCTTAATACCGTTAAGAAAATTGTCTGTATTTAATCTCCTTTTCTTTCNNAATAACTTTTTTTTCAATTATAATGAGGTGGCTAATATGGGTTCTGTCGTCAGTCTGTCATCAGGCGAAAAAGAAAAACGGATTCGGGAAACCACGGACATGGCGCTCTTTGTGCACAGTTCCAAAGAGGCCATTTACAGTTGGGATCGAAAAAGGATCGTTGACGCGCTTGTCCGTGAAACATTTGTGGACCAGGATACAGCGAATTCGATCAGCCTCGAAGTGGAAAGGCAGATTCTCTCTTCCGGGATTAAGAAGATCACCTCTCCCCTGATTCGTGAACTCGTGGACGCGAAGTTGATAGAAAGAGGACTGGAACAGGCCCGCAAGATGCATACCCGTCTCGGGGTCCCCACATACGATGCGGAACAGATCATTATGCACCCGAACAAGGAAAATGCGAATGTCCCGCATGGTCCTGAAGCCACGAATCTGACGCTCGCCGAAGGGATCAAGAAGGAATACGCGCTTTTGAACGTCTTTTCCCAGGAGGTGGGAGAGGCACACATGCACGGGGACATACACCTCCATGATCTTGGATTTATTGACAGGCCATACTGTTCCGGCCAGTCCCTCGAATATCTGAAGAAATTCGGATTGAATCTCCCCAATTCTCTCGCCATGGCAAAACCCGCCAAACATCCTGAAGTCCTGCTTGCGCACATGGTCAAGTTCGCCGCCGCCCTCCAGAGCAACTTTGCCGGGGCTATCGGCTGGGACGCTGTAAATCTCTTTTTTGCACCGTATTTTGTAGGTCTGTCTGACCGTGAGGTCAAACAGCTCGCGCAGATGCTCATCTTCGAGTTTTCACAGCAGGCCGTGGCCAGGGGAGGACAGGCCATTTTTTCCGACATCAATATATACTGGGAAGTGCCAAAGCACTTTGAGGATGTGCCGGCTATAGGACCGGGCGGGACCTATACCGGAAAAAAATATTCGGACTACGAAGAGGAAGCCCAGAGATTCGCATGGTCTCTTTTTGATGTCTTTAAGGAAGGCGACGGGGCGGGAAGGCCCTTTTTCTTCCCAAAACCGCTTGTGCATATCACGGAAAAGTTCTTTAACACGCCGGGGCACGAGGAATTCCTGAATCATATTTGTGACGTCGCCGCAGACAAGGGGAACACCTATTTTGTCTTTGATCGCGGAAACACTGCCAAGATATCCGAATGTTGCAGGCTGAGTTTCAAGCTCGAACAGTCAGACCTTGAAGATGCCAAAGAGCCGTGGAAGATGCGGTATTCAGCGCTGCAGAATGTCACATTGAATCTTCCGAGAATTGCCTTCAGGTCCGGCAGGGATGATACAGCGCTCTTTGCGAACATCTCCGAAATGATGGAGATAGCGGTCAACGGCCACAGGAAGAAACGCGAATTCATACAAAGACTCCTTGCAAACGAAGAATCAGGACCCCTGAATCTCCTGAACATGAAACTCGACGGGACGCCTTATCTGAGAATGAATCGATGCACCTACCTGATCGGCATGACAGGCCTAAACGAGCTGATCCAGCACCACAAGGGCAAGGAGATGCACGAATCAGACGAAGCAACCAAATTCGGTCTCAAGGTCATCGCCCACATGAAGCTTGTGGGCGACAAGCTAAAGCAAAAATACGGAATGCGGTTCGTCCTTGAACAGACCCCGGCGGAAAGTACGGCTTATCGTTTTGCCAAGCTTGATCTCAAGTACTACCCCGAAGAGGCAGGGAAAGTTGTAAAGGGAAATATTGACAAAAACGAAGTCTATTACACCAATTCTACACTCTTCAACGTCGGAGCCGCCATCAACCCGATCAAGAGGGTGAAACTGGAGGGAAGATTTCATCCGATTATCGAGGCAGGCGCCATCACGCACGTGTGGCTCGGCGAATCAAAACCGTCAAAGGAATCGCTGGCGAATTTCGTGACAAAGACCTTCAATCACAGCAAGAATGATCAGATCGCCTTTTCCCCGGAATTCACTGTATGCAAAGATTGCGGCAGGGTCGGCCGCGGGTTAAAGGAAGCCTGTTCCTATTGCGGTTCAAAAGAGGTGGATGGAATTACCCGTATCACAGGATATTTTACCAAGGTTTCGAGCTGGAACAAAGGGAAACTCGGTGAACTCAAGGATAGATACCGGAACCAGGACTATTTTTCACCAAGTAGTCCGGTAGTCGATTGGTCTGGCGGCAAGGCAGTATCCGACTCAACAAATTAACCACTCAACCAACAACGTACAGGAGGGACTATGACTCTTTTTACAAGGGATCTTTGCAGCGCATGTCAGGAAGTAAAACAGGAGTTTGATCTTAAAGGGATGGGAGTAAAATTAGAAGAATTAGGCCCTGACAATCCCACTGCCCTGGCTCATCTTGCATGGCATGAATTAGTCGAGACCGTTGAAACGGAAGGGCTTCCGATCCTGGTGCTTGACGATGCAAGCGCCATTACCGGCACGGATAAAATAAAGCAGTGCCTCAACGACTTCGATAACGGTTAGGGGGAGAGGTGTGAATAGTCGGCCTCCTGTCAAGGGCTTTATAGAAACATCCTTTCTCGATTGGCCGGGGAAGGTCTGTTCAGTAATTTTTCTCCCTTTCTGTAATTTCAGGTGCCCGTTTTGTCATAATCATGTACTGGTCACCAATTCCGAATCCCTGGAGACCATCCCGATCGAGGCTATTCTTGATCGACTGGCTCCCATGAAGGAATGGATTGACGGGGTCTGTATCTCCGGAGGAGAACCGACCCTGCACAGGCAGCTTCCTGAAATGATAAAGGATATACGTTCGGAAGGATTCAAGGTCAAACTCGATACAAACGGAACGCAGCCGGAGACCCTTCGATATCTTGTCACACAAGGGCTTATTGATGAGACAGCCATGGATATCAAGGCGCCCTTGGACGACATCAGCTATTCGGCATGCGCCGGGGTCCCGGTGCCGACCGAACTTGTTCGGCAGAGCGTAGATTTTTTGCTGGAAGATCGAATCCCGTACACCTTTCGCACTACCGTGGTCCCTTCCCTTCTTTCCGAAGAAAAAATCTATGAAATAGCGCGACAGCTCCGCGGCGCAACAGGTCTGACCCTGCAGAACTTCAACCCCGCAGACCCAATGGACTCGACCCTAAGGGGAACAAAGCCGTATCCTGAAGAAAAACTGGCTGAAATCCAGAAGAATGTGAACAAGATCATCGGGTGAACTCAAACATGACCAAATGAACAACAAATTATTGAATC
>LGVC01004064.1_pt2 | contig 10391 bp, 7 predicted proteins | sample 469851 | NCBI WGS metagenome assembly LGVC01 (sample SAMN03857202, study PRJNA290197) | marine sediment metagenome | biome: ocean floor; feature: cold seep; material: sediment; isolation source: sample #5133, Elevator 3A push core 47, collected at Hydrate Ridge North... ...
GTACCCCTTGCCAAATCCTTTCTAAAAGGTTTTGAATGCCAGCGTGTACTTACTAAAACCGTTGATACACAACTGCTTTCAGGTGTGTTCAACCCTAAATCTGGCACGACTGCTGACTTCCGTCGTCCCGTTGACCACAAATCAGACCGTACTTCAGGCGGTGATATCTCGTCTGTTGCCGAAAGTGACATCATTGTAGGCAAAGCGACGGGTACTGTGCAGGATTACTTCACTGTCCACATGGATTACGATGAGGTAGATGAAGCACTGAAGATGGACAAGCTCGACGAGCTGGTAGGAATACCTGCTTCTGAGCGTCTTATCGTTGACCTTGAGCTGGACTTCGGCGCGTACATGTATAAGAACTGTAACCTTTACTATGGAACACCAGGCACTGCAATCGACGCATGGTCTGATGTGGCAGGTGCAGACGCATTGATGACCTCAATGGGCGTCCCTGGTAATGGCGAACGTTCTTATGTTATGAACCCATACGTCACCACTAACCTTGCAAACGTGCAGAGCGCTTTAGCAAACGGCAGTGATGCGCTGGTTAATACCGCGTGGAACAATGCACAGATTGCTAAGAAGTTCGGCAACATGCAGGCAATGACCTCGGCTGCTTTAGCGTCTTACACTACTGGTGCTTTGACTGCTGGTGCTGAACGCACTGGTGCGTTATCGGCTGACCCTGATGTGACTTATGCGACAGCTAAAAACACCATGACGCAAAGTTTAGCTGTTGATGGCTTTGGTTCTGGTACTGATGTAATCGCTGCTGGTTCGATTGTCGAGATTACAGGGGTTAATCGTATCGGTCTTTCAACTCGCAGCGCCTTTACTGACGCTACAGGTGGTCAGGTTCTTTACTCAGGCGTCGTGACTGCTGATGTTACTTTGTCTAGTGGCGCAGGTACGCTTGTTGTTGCTGGCGCTGCTATCTATGATGCAGCCAGTAATAACCAGTACGACACTGTGTCAAGAGCGCCTGTTGATAATGATGTAATCACTATCAAGAACCCAGCCGCTTCAACCGTCTACCAACCTTCTATGTTTTATCATAAGCAGGCTTTCGGTATTGGCACTGTCCCACTAAAGAAACTGTATGCAACAGACACTATTGCTACCACTAAAGACGGTATGCAGATACGTGTGTCCAAGTATTCAGACGGCGATGCCAATAAGCAAAAAGTTCGTTTCGACTTACTGCCTGCTTACGTTACATTCAATCCGTTCTTTGCTGGTCAAGGCTACGGCGTAGCTTAATAGCTGTTTTAAATGAGGGGTGGGCGAAAGTCTACCCCTCTTTTTTTTGGAGAATGTTATGAAGTGGCTTAAAGACAACGGCGACAAAATCGAAACAAACGATTTACCCGCTACGGTAGAGCACTGCAAATCTCTTGGTTGGAAAGAAGACAAGAAAAAAGCAGCACCGAAAAAGAAAAAAGCAACAACTGAATAATGCAAGCTAACACGATTATCAAGGCCGCGCTTCGCAAACTCCTTGTTATTCCGAGCGGCGGTACGCCTACAACTGACCAGTACGCTGACGGGCTTGAAGTCTTAAACGATCTGGTTAATTCATGGTCGGCTAATTCGAGCCTTGTTTATCAGGACACGCTCGAAGAAATAGTTATCGCAGCCAATACGCAGAACTTTACTCTGGGCGCTACAGGTGATTACGTTACCGGAAAGCCCGTTGAAATTGTGCAGATGTCATTACGCGAAGACTCTTATGAGTGGCCTTTGTTAGAGGCGCATTCAAATGAGTACGCAGAGTTCAGCAACAAAACCAATACTGGGCAACCGGCCTGGTATTATTTCAGAAACACCCACCCCGACAGTACATTCTATTTTGATGTTACGACTAGCTCAGCATACACGCTTATCTTAACGTCGATGAAAGAGCTTTCAGAGTTCGCCGATGGCACCACTGAAGTCTCACTCCCTGCTTATTACGAAAAAGCATTTAAAGATAACTTAACGATTGAGCTTGCTCCCGAAATGGGCGCGGCTAATCGCGTTACCCAGATAATGCTTCAGGTAGCAGAAGAGTCAAAGAATGCTGTTATAGGGAAGGCTGTAAAAGTTGTACCATCACGAACTGATCTGAGTCATCTAAACGACTATAACAACACGGTGCGGTATAACTGGGACGCTAATTAATGAAAGTCGAGACAACGCCTAATCTCGACATACATGCTTTTTCAGGTTCAGGCATTACCGAATATGAGTCGGGCATGACGAATGTTGTTGCTCATGAAAAAAACGGAAAGGTAAAAGCAACACAAAGACCGTCTATTGATATCTCCGAGGATTCCAGCACTATTCCTGCCTTAAACGACAGGGGCAGAGGGATTTACTACTGGGAGACAAATGCAAAACTTTATCTTGTTCATGACAATGACGTTTATTCAGTAACACAGGATTCCACCCCAGTAGGCACGATCACTACCGGCACACAGCGGGTACAGGTTTTAGAAACTGTTGGCACACCCAGACTTGTTATTCTGGATGCAGAGAATGATGAAGGCTGGGTAATGGATACAGCAGAAAACGTTACTGCAATTGCCTCAAATTTTCCCACCACCTTATGTCATGGCGGCGCGGTTCTTGATGGTTATTTATTCGTCATGGATGAAGACGGCGTTATTTATAACTCCGACATCGACGACCCGACAACTTTTCCAGCACTCGGTTTTCTTGAGGCTGAAAGAGATAACGACAAGGGCGTTTATTTAGGTAAGCACCATGACCATATTGTTTCATTTAATACACGGACTATTGAGTTTTTCTATGATGCGGCAAACGCAACAGGTAGCCCGTTAAATCGTCGTCAGGATATTTCGTACACGATTGGCTGCGCGAGTGGTTTAGGCGTCTGGGAAAATGGTGATGTAACTTATTTTCTCGGCAGTAATCCAGAAGGACAGCTATCAGTTTATAAGCTTGAGAATTTTCAGGTTACCCCAGTCGTAACAGACACAATGAGTTCATATCTTACGCAGGGCGTTACTCAAAACTCATTAGACCTAGTTATGAACGGTGTCTCTGCAATGGGTCACGATACCCTGTTGATTACGATCTATACCTTAACAGGTGCAGCACCAGGGCAAATTGCACCTCAAGTCACAATCTCCTTTGATGCAAGAACAGGGCTATGGGGATTTTGGTATACCGCCGCTAGCTCAACGGAAACTTTCCCTTTAATGGCGTGGACAAAACGCACAGGCGGACAAAATGCAACGGTTGCCGCAAGAACGGGCGAAGGTATTTTATACAACGGCGATATTATTAGTATCAATGATAATTTAATCCCCGTTGATACCCTGCTCGGTAATGACGGCGTTTATGAGGCAGGCGTTTATGAAACCGATGTTTATGCTGCCCAAGGCGCAGAGGCAGGCTCAAACATTCCAATAATTATTCGTACCGGCCTGCAAGATGGCGGGATATCAGGATACAAGTTTCAGGCGCGTGAAAGTGTTATTGCAGAAAATACAAATTCATCACAAACGCTAACCATTAAACACTCCGATCAGCACTCAGATAACTTTAACTCTGGCTCTACTGTAGATATGGTTGACGAGAGGAAAGAAGTACACCAGGGCGGCAGGTTTAGTAAGCGCAATTATCAACTTGAGTTTGCGGGTGATGAACAAATCTTTATTGAGCACCTTGATGTAGAAGTAGAGGCAGGATTGTGAGTTTCAGCCCACCACCGTCGATGGTGGATTTAGTTAAGGATAACAAGCAAGGCGATTCAATATGGAAGACATGGTTTAACTCTATTTATGAGCGGTTTGGCGGCAATCAATGGTATGACCTAACTGCTCCAATTATTTCAGCAGGCAGGCGCGGTGTAACTTCAGATTTTGACTGGGTTAATTATAACGGCACAGGCATTTATCAGCCAAGATTTAGTATAAATGAAGACGGAATAATTAACTTCCATATAAATCACGATATTAAGCGCGGTTCAAAAATGTACCCGCACGTTCACTGGTCATGTGCAGGGAATAATGCAAGCCCTGTCCACTGGGAGTTAAATTACATTTATGCCGCCCGCGATGATGATTCTCCTATCGCGTTTTCTAGTGTGCAGACAAAAACCCTTATTGGCACCCCCAGCGGTGTATCTCATACACATCATGTAACAGAAACAAGCGATGCAAACGCGCTCGATGCTTTTGAGGTTGACACTATTATTTGTATGCAGCTTAAACGTGTTGCTAATGGGGCGACAGATAACACAAATGATATTTTTGGTCACTTTGTTGACTTTCACTATCAGCGGGAGCGCTTTGGAACAATCAGCAAGTCCCCAGATTTTTATAAGAGATAAGCATGACAAAAATAATTGACAGGTCGGGCAAGGGTGCAGCAATAGACGCCACCGAGAACGACGAAAACTTAAGCTCGCTATCAGGTATTAATCTTGTTGACGCAACAGCTTCTCGCACAGTTGATATTGACGATCAGAACAATACCATCGAGTTTTCAAATGGTGGAGCGGTTGCGGTAACGCTTGACGATATTGCGACGATAGATACGGCACTACATACAGACGACTTTAAAGTAACGATCATCGCAAGCGGCGCGGGCACGGTTGTTACAATCACTCCTGACGCAACAGATTCCTTTAATACTGGTATTTCTACAATCGTCTTAAAAGACACCGACTTTGTTACTCTACAGACAGATTCAACAGGCGCAATCTGGAATATCATTAACCGTGCAGATAAGTTAGTTTTTCTTGACGAACAGACGGCCTCTGCAAGTGCCGCAGTTGATTTAGATACTAATTTTAACGCGGCTTTCTCTCATTACATTGTTGAATTATCAAATTTGTCCTTTGACTTAAGTGGCGATGAGTTGTCAATACAATTAAAATCAGGTGGTGCATGGGATACAGGCAGCAATTATAAAAAAGGTTCTGGTTCAGGAACAGAAATTGATATTGCAGATAATGTAAATGCAGATGGAACGCTGCTCTGGACTCCGGCTGGAACTGGACTTGTAAACGTAAGGCAAAGAACAGCAACACAATGGGCTGCAATAGACGCGGATATTAATTACTATAATCAAACAATTAACGGCATTATAAACCAGAAAACAGCGGGCGCTTATACTGTGACGTCAGACATACAAGGAATAAGGTTTTTCACTTCTCACGCAGTCCCTGGTTTAATTACAACAGGCACATTTAGGTTATACGGGGTACGTTGGTGATGCGCTTCCCGAACCGGAGAAGCTATGAGTAACGCCCTTGATTTGTTGCCTCAGTCAGAACAAGTGGCAATGGGTATTGTTTTCTTTGGTGGAGAAAAAACGCGGGAAGATGTCCTCGACTTTGAAGAATATATAAAAAACCTGCCTAACGCTTTTGACGAATGCCCTTATGAGCTTTTTCATTCTTTTGCTAACGGCATGTACACCAGGGAAATTCATATCCCTGCTGGCGACATTATCGTTGGTAAGATTCATAGAAGTGATTATTTTGTCAACGTCATAAAAGGCAAATTGTGGGTGATGAGTGAGCATGGGTCGAAGGAAGTAACTGCGCCCGCCTCTTTTGTTGCTAAAGCTGGCGTTAAGCATATCGGCTACACACTGGAAGATACTGTCTGGTCTGATACGCATAAAACAGATAAAACGACCATTGAAGAAGCGGAGAAAGAAATCTTTGTCGATTCATATCAGGAATTAGACCGGCTCAATGGCATCATTGAATACGGGGAAGCGTGCAAAGACATCGGCCTGACTGTTGAGCAAGCGCATGAATTATCTCACATTGATTATGACTTAATCGAACAGCCTGACCGATTCATTGAAATTAAAACCTCCCCCATTGAAGGGCATGGTGTTTTTGGAACAATAGATTTTAATAAGGGCGAATTAATAGCAGTAGGTCGGATTGGTAAATGCAGGACNNAGGACGCCAGCCGGTCGATACACAAATCATTCAGGTGCCCCGAATTCTGAGGCAGTAATCCTTGATGATAAGGGTTATTTTTTTGCGCTAAAAGATATAGCGAAAGGTACTGAGGTCACGGTCAATTATCGTGAAGTCAGAGAAAAAGCAATGCAATTAGATAGGTATGAATCATGTCTGGATGGGTAGCGGGAGCGGTAGTAGTTGGCTCAGTAGCCGGTGGATATTTGGCCTCTGAAGGGGCAAAGGATGCTGCACAAACAAGCGCAGATGCTTCGGCACGTGCTGCACAACTTCAACATGAGCAATACCTACAAGACCGGCAGGATTTATCACCTTATCGTGAAGTCGCCGTCGGTGAGGAAATATACAGCAATTATAATGATGACCGGCTCCAGGCATGGAGAGATATCGAAGCGTCAGGCGGGGATTGGCAATCAGATAAAAAGGCGATGGCTGACTGGGATAGAGCAAACCCAGAGGCAAGCTACACGCCAAAGCTAACGGGGTACACTGGCGGTGCATTAAACACACTTGCTGATTATGGCACCAGCCAAGTCGCACCAGGCGATTACATCCCTGACTCTAACATACCTCAGTATGAGCGCTCAGTTATTGGCGACATGCCAGACGTTCAGGGCAATATCCCTCAATACGATGTACAGGGCAACATCCCACAATTTGATGTACAGGGAGATATCCCTGAATTTGATTCGACGCAGTTTGACATCTACAAAGACCCGTCTTATGAATGGCGCAAGGAAGAAATGTTACGAGGTCTTGACCGTACATCAGGTGCTACCGGAAAGATCACTTCTGGTAATCGCATGGACGAAATCATGACGCGTACTGGCGATATGGCTTCACAGGAATACGGCGCAGCACGTGACAGGATGGTGCAGGATTATGATATCCGCCGTCAAAATGAATCATCTCAGTATGGTCGTGATGTTAAGTCTTATGATTATGGCAGACAAAACGAAGCGACTCAGTTTGGCAGAGACTTGACGGCTTATGATGCGAACCGCGCCAATGCTCTAACACAATACGGCTTTGATACCGATGCTTACAACCGTGCCTATGGTCGTGATACAGATCAATACGGACGCGACTTAACAGCCTTTAATGCCGACACTTCCAGAGAGAGCCAGCTTTACGGTAGGGGTGTTGATGACTATGGTCGAGCTTACAGTCAGGAAGGTGATTACTTAAACCGTCTAGCCGCTTTATCGAAAACTGGGCAGACAGCCGTTAACACTGGAGTCAATGCAGGCGCTACCTATACAACGAATGCAGGTCAGGCTTTACAGGCGGCAGGCAATGCACAGGCCGCAGGTATCATCGGCCGGTCTAACGCATACGGGAATACCCTTGCTGATATATCACAGGCTGGTGGTTATGCCATGCAGCAATATCAAATGCAAAATCAACCACAATACGCTGACCCGTGGGTGAGCAATGACCCGTCAGTTTGGGGGCAATAATGTCAGTAAATAGTCTAATAGCGCAAGGTGGCACAGGCCGCTCCCCCGTACAGTCTTTTATTCGAGGTTCTCAACAAGGGCAAAATCTCAATGTAAACAATCTCGCTATGCAATCGACTAAGCAGAGAATGGGTATCAATCAAGAAAATCAGGAAGTAGCGAAGCAACAGCGCCAGATAAAAGGTATTGCCTCACTGGCTAAACACCTTGATTCACTCCCCGATGCTCAACGTGAAGAGGCTTTTAACAAAGCAGTCGCAAAAATGCCACAGATGGGGCTAGAGCCGCCTCCTTTTGGTTCGACTTATGCCAGCATGAAGCCGCAGCTTGAAATGGTTAAGATGCAAGTCTTTGGTGAGCAGGAAAAATGGACTCAGGGTCAATCCGCGTCCGGTACGCCTGTGCAGACATCTACCGTATCAGGCAAGCAAATAGCAGGGTTCGAGCCTGACCCAACAACGATGTATGGTGCCAACCGACCAACAGCAGCAGACCCTAATCGCTATGGTCAACCACCCATAAATCCAAAAGGTGACGTTGTCCCTGGTGCGTGGAAAAACATGTACAACCAGAAACAGAATGTTGTAACCGACGACATCGACGGGTGGAACACAAAAGGCGCAGCCGATAAAGAAAAGGCTTACGCGATTAAAATGCGTGAAAACGTTTATCAATTGCATAGCGCTGTAGATAGTATTGTCAAAGATATAGAGTCATCGACTCATTATGTTGGCGGGGCATCAGGCTCAATTGTCAAAATGATTAATAGTGCTTCACAGCAATTTAACCAGTTAAGAAATAAGCCAGACGACCTTATGACTGACGGCAAGTTTAATTTAGATAAGCTCGGCAAGATATCAAAAGAAAACGCAAGCTGGTTAAGAAAGGCCGCAATGGAAACAGGCACGATGGATAGCGCTGTTTTAGAGCTTGCCTTTACCCATGCTAAATATCTGAACAACTCAGGAAAAATATCGGATGCTGATATCCGTGCCGCACGTGAGATTATTGACGAGCCAGATAGGGCAATTGCAGCACAGAAGCTAAACGAGCTAAAACAACGTGCTACCGATAACTACTATGCCGCAAAGAAAGCGCGTAAAAAGAACGACTCTTATGGTGAGTGGCATGATCTTGAGCTGGACAGTGGCAGTAAGACAGGCGACTTTATACCACAAAATGACAACTCCTTTATCGACAACCTGATGGGTGTGCCATGAGGGCACCGCTATATCAGCAATTTGTAAAGCAGCGCTATATGCTAAATAAAGAGCAAATAGACGCCCTGCCAGATGAGCAAAAACGTCAGGTTCTTCAGCAAATGATTGATAAATCAAAATCAATCTTTAAAGAAGGCAAGGTATCAGAAGGAACAAACCGAAAGCTTGTTGCCGCTGCTGCAAAAAACAGGCGCATGGGTGAGCAAGTCAGGAATATGGAGCACCAGGGGCAGCCTTTTGATAGGGAGGCTATGCGCCAGAAACAGACGGCTAATTTGGAGCCACTAATACAACAGGCAGAGCTGGAATCATCCGGCGTTGTCATGGACAGAGACTTACCAGATTCGTGGGAGCTGGGCTTTGGTGCTGATATTGTTGCAGACACGAAAGCTATTTTAGATAACCATTACGACAGTGATGTGAATGTTATTCATCATGGTCAGCATTTAATCTATATCGACCCGAAAACAAAAGAGCCGGTAAAAGTTAACTACGGCGCGAAGGCAAAACTCGGATATGGCATACCGATGGCGACGGATGTTGCTGGCACTATTGCCGGTGGTGGAATGTCAAAACAGGTCATTAAGCAGGTTGCAGGTGAAACGGCAGGTTCATTTTTAGGCAGCGGGTTGGGTGAGTACATTCGACTTGGCGTCGGTAGTGTAATGGGGGTTCACGATCTGACCGCAGGAGAAATGTTTTCTAAAGCCGCCGCGCATGGCGGGGAAGCCGCTTTATGGACGGGCGGTATTGGTGGCGCAATCGCTGGATTAAAAGGTGTTAAGAACTTTCTGAGTGGTGGTATTTTTACCCTTGATGAAGCGGCAAAATACGGGTTGTCCGCAGAAGACGCACAGCTTGCGATTGATGAATATAACCAGATTGCAAAACGCACAAAAGGTAAAGAGTTTAAGGGCACGGCTTATCAGAAAACAGGTGATGTTGATGTCGGTCATCAAGAGGCTATTGTCAGAGATTCCAGCGAACACAGTAAAGCATACGCCGAGCGACTTGTAGCCGATCAGGAGTCACTCGCAGGCACGACTAAAGATGTATTGTCACCACAGTTAGCGCCTTATTCCGGTGTTGATGAAGTCGGCATGGTTGCGAGAGGACAGGACAGGGCGATTACTGGCGCGAAAGAAGCCGAAGTTTCTGGCATGGAGAAAACGCTACAGCGTCAAATTGAGGAGCCGAGCAGTATCAGTCATTTTTCTGTTGGCAAACACAGCGATGAATACCTGTCAGAGCAGGCAACAAAAGCAAAAGACAATTATGAGCTGGCTTATGATGAAGCCAGACAGGCCGGTGGTTTTGATGACCTTACACAAACCTATGGCATTGATGTGCCAATGGGTGAGAATGTCACTAGATATCAAAAGATTTTAAAAGCAAAAAAAGAAGCATCATTTACCAATGTTGGTTCTGAAACATCAAGTATATTTAAGCCTAAAACGCCAGACGCCGCGCCAGACCTGAATTTTTATAATGATGAAATCGGGAAGCTAAAAAACAAGTTAAGAAACATTGCGACAGGTGTTGATAAGTCTGGCACATCTAAAAAAGAACTGGGTGATATTATCGGCGCTTACCAGGAGGACAGGGCGATAGCTTTGTTACGGGCAGGTAAAGATGATCTGCTGTTAAAGATAGAAGCCGCTGAGCAAGCCGCAAGTGATTTTCATACTAAGTGGCGTAAAGGCTATGTGGGTAAACTGCTTGAAGTTAAGGACGGTGTGCGTAGTATAAGCC
>LGVC01001854.1_pt1 | contig 10388 bp, 9 predicted proteins | sample 469851 | NCBI WGS metagenome assembly LGVC01 (sample SAMN03857202, study PRJNA290197) | marine sediment metagenome | biome: ocean floor; feature: cold seep; material: sediment; isolation source: sample #5133, Elevator 3A push core 47, collected at Hydrate Ridge North... ...
AAGTTAATGAGTCTTCAATCCCGGCAGAAAGCGATATTGGAGTTGTTCAGCCATACGATGGCGGTTTTGATTTTAGGGTGGGAAACCTGGGTTGCACAGGTAAATATCTATAGGTATATATAATTAGACGAACTTATATTGGCCATTAATAATAAAAAGTATCACAATACTTTTCATAATGTTTATATATTAGTTGGATCCTGTAATAATTACTATATCCAAATGCATGATATTATCTGATAATTAATAGAAAAATGATTATATAGAGTTGATATAAACTCTTCGAGAAAATTTTATTTAGTGAATAACTTTGTTAAAACTAATGTGAGAAATGTGAAGATAATAAACCACACACTAAAATAATAATTTTCCATCTCCGGTCTGAAAAATAATAAAATATAATCATTTAATCGGAGGCAGTATGAATACAATGCACCGTTTAAATAAAACAGAAAAGGACGAAGCGAAATTCGACGCCAGAAAAGAACTGGAACTTAAAGTCAGGAATGATTTTGTTAATCACTGGAGTGAAGTGCATAAAGGTGAATATGATTACCTGGCAACATTAGTTGGCAGAACTCCAGAGCCTATCATCAGAACTATTCTCTCTATAAATCCAAAAAAAGTGTTATTCATTCATACAAAAGATACTATCCGGGAAATAGATGAAATTGTACAGGAAACCAAATTAAAACCATCTGGTTTTGAAAAAGAACTGGTAAATGGTTCAAATCCGGATGATACTTATGAGAGTATCAAGAAATACGCATTAAAATGGGGCAGGATGTGTGTAGATATCTCTGGCGGAAAAAAGGCTATGACAGGTGGGGGTGCAATTGCAGCAGCCTTTCTCAATCTGGATATTCTTTATAATGATTATGAAAAATATAATACGAAACTCAGAATGCCTGAGCCAGGCACCGAATTTTTAAACAAGCTGGATAATCCATTTGATACTTCACAGGATGTACTGGAGCGTATTGGAATTGAGCTCTTTAACAATTATGATTATTTTAATGCAAGAATAATGTTTGAGAAAGCTAAGGAGCAGGCTGTAAATCCGCTTCGCTTCGAGATCCTGCTGCAGTTATCAAAAGCGTATCATGGCTGGGACTCATTTGAATTTGCATATGCTAATAAATCATTTGAGATTGCCATGGAAAAGATCGATCAGTATCGGATTGATCCCGGATTTGATAATTCTATGCTGCAGTTTCATAAAAAGGTATTGGGGCTTCTTGCAGGCGTTCATGGACGAAAGTATGTGGATGTATTGAGTGATAATGAGGTTACTAAGGCATTGGTGTATACATGTTATACATCAGCATTACGGATGGAGGGACGGGGTCGGTTTACTGATGGAGTGTTGCGGCTGTACCGGTGCTGTGAGATGATGGGGCAAAATAGACTTGCTCTTGTGGGTATTGATACATCGAATGTTGATGTGGGGGAGATGGATGAAGGGGTTGTTGAGAGATTTAGGAGGATTAAGGCGGGTGTGCTGTCGAAAAGTTCATTCAGAAATGGAGGCATGAGTTTAATGGAACAACCTGATAATGCTGATCTTATTAATTCCAGTCAGCCAATAAAGATGCAATATAGTACTCATTCTTCTCCTCATTCTCTCAACATACAAAGTTATTAATTGAAACGCACAAAATGGTTTTAGATACTGAAAAAAATTAAAAAAGAACGAACACTAATAAGAGTTGAATAGCAAACAAATATACAAAATTTTATGAGAGTAAGCAGTATGAAATCTATGCCCATTGAAATTAAAACCCTAACCCCGATCTGGACTGGTGGTGTAAAGGGAGAGTGTGACATACTTCATGAAACAGGTATTATCGGAAGTATGCGCTGGTGGTATGAAGCGATAGTGCGAGGGATGGGGGGTTATGCGTGTGATCCAACATCAGATGGAAATGCAAAAATACCTAAAAGATGCGAGTTAGATGATAAAAATTTTAAAAAATCATTGGAATCTGGAAAATCTGTTCAAGATGCACTTGATGAGCAAATATGTCTGGTATGTCAACTATTTGGATGCACTGGATGGAGACGGAGATTTAGAATTGAAATTGAAAAAGTTGAGACTATAAATTTAAATTTTATTAATAAACTTGATGATATAGATGTTGGTTGGTGGATTGGAACTACTTTAAAAAAAAATCCAAAAGCATTTTTCTCATCAAATACAATGATGTTGAAGTTGATTTCAGAAGATAAAGAAATTGAGAATAAAATCCTTATTTTATTAAAATCGATTGAAAGTATCGGTTCATTCGGAGCAAAATCCCAAAATGGTTTTGGTATTATAAAATATGTTTCTGATAAAGAGTTTAGGAAATCGATGATCAGTGATGAGGTGATTAGATATAAAAAAAAGAATCCAGACAAATCAAACCAAAGTGAATTTCGTACTTTAAAAGATTTATATAAATTTTCACTCAAAATTAAATCAATGGATGAAATGATGAAATATTTTGGGGGAGAGCAAAAAACACAAGATTATATGCTCACCGGATTTACTTTAAAATATTTTTTACGTAAAAGAATTAAGGAATTTGATAATAATAAAATATCAATGCTTGTTATCAATTTTAATGAAATTGAGAATCTAATTAAAAATAAGTATCCTATTGAAAAATATAATAAAGTATCTAAAATAGTTGCAAGAACATTATTTGGCTCGGATATTAAAGAAGAAGACTCCAAATGGGCAAGTCTAATCGATATTAGCCATACTTATAAAAAGGATGGAAAATACCAGTTTAGAGTTGTTTGCTTCCTGCCAGAAATTGTAACGTATGACGATATAGTTATCAAGTTTGATATCTCATCAATCATCGATGTTATTCAGGATTTGCTGAAAGATGCATTGGGGAACTCGATAGAAATAGGTGAAACGTGGTCCGGGATGGAGATATTTAACAACTTATTTGAGGATTGATAATGTTTAATCAAAACACTTTAGATTTTCTTTTAAAAATTGACACTGATTTTAGGGAATATCTCAAACATGAAATCAAGAAGTTCAATGGTCCACCTGCTACGCGGTCCGATTGGATGGAAAAGAATTTATCAAAATCTTTAAAATCTTATCTAAATGAGGAAAATTACCATATCGCCATTCAGAGAGCTGTAATTTTTAGTAAAGTCGAAGATGAAAAATATAAAAACGATGCGCGTGATGGTTATAGAGGACTTATTGAAAGAGGTTATTACAAGCAGTATATAGAATATTATAAAGAATTCTTAGATAAATTGAACTTATATCGACCAGATATTAAAATTACTACACTTCCAAAACACTCATTTTTCATTCAATTCAAATTCACATTTAAAAAACCATTCTATAGTCATGATGATGACGATTTTTACATAATAGACAATCCTGTGATGAAAGACCACATCTTCAATATTCCAATGATGCGTCCAAGTAGCTGGAAAGGAAATCTCAGAAGTACTATGATTAAAGTCAACAATATAACCACTGAAAATTGTGATAACCCTCTGATTAAAAGGTTATTTGGATGTCTTGACGAAAAGGGAAAGATCCAAAAGAAAGGGCGTCTTATTTTTTATCCGACCTACTTTGATAACATCGGACTTGAAGTAATTAATCCGCATGATCGAAAAACCAAGGTTGGAACTAAACCAATCCTATATGAAGTGATACCAGAAGGCAGTAGTGGGGTTTTCAGTCTGCTTTACATACCATTCGATCTGATCGGAGACGCTGATGCAAATAATAGGGGTGATAGTATAGTATGTTATCAAAAAGTTTCCGAAGCAATTACGGAAATGATGACAACATACGGATTCGGAGCAAAAACTAGCAGTGGATATGGTGTTGTAGAGACTAAGATAGAAAATGGTACTGTAGAGATAAATGGAATAGATGTACCAAAATCAGAATTCTATACATTTGACGAATTAAAGAGGATTATTGGGGGATTGAGATGAGCGGACTACAGAGAATAAAAGATAACCGTCACCTCATACTGCTTGCAGAGATTGGCGCATTGTTGCATGATTTGGGGAAACTGAGTGAAGAATTTATCACACAACAAAGTCCTGAAATCACAGGAAATAAATATTTATTTAAACACAATTTAATTTTAGGTAGAAGCATTAAATTTCCATACAGTATAATTTCGAAAGACAATTCCAAATTTATGTTAATGGAATCTGATATCAAATTTATCAAAGAAGAATTTCTTAATGAAATTGTAAAAAGTAGTTATAGTCAGAGTGAATTGAAAAAAATCCTAATAGCCATTTTTAAAAATAAATATGGTAAAGAAATTAGTGTAAAGAAGTCAAAAAAATTATTAGATTTTATCTATGAGTATTACTCATATTCACGTAATGGTGATACAAGATTATCAGAAAGTCTGCAAAAAATTCCATTGCAGGTTCTCGGGGAAGAAATACATATTGCAGATATTATAGCGAAACATCACAAAGGAGAAAATTATATTGTAAATCATTCTACTGAATTTATTAATTTGTTGAAGAGCATAGATGGTCTGGATTCTGGTGTTGACAAAGGCATACTTCATGATAAAGGAAAACAAATGAAGAATAATACCTATCAGGCTACTTCGTTTGGTTATGAAGAAAACACAATCGACATTTTAAAATTAAAACCGATTAGGGATCATCTTTATGCGAAACTAACCAGTAATTTAATAGCTATTGAACAGGCATACAACCAATATCAGAATAGCAAAGAAACAAAAGAGGATTATGAAGTTTATATAAGTAAATTACAAAAAATTAGAAATAATATCCACGAATCAGTTAAAACTGCATTTTTAAAAGGATTGGGCGATACTAGAAGAAGTGGAAACGATGTGACACTGTGGGACCATTCCTACTCTGTTGCAAGTCTTTATAAGTCAGCAATAGTAAAGAATATTTATGAAAACAACTGGACTGAACCGTATAAAATCAAATGGAAGATAATAGGCATTCAATATGATAAACTTGGCCTGATCGAAAAAGCACACAAATTAGCCGATATTGCCGGATACAAAAAACTGACCGAAGATGTTGATGAAAAAATAAAAAAAACAATCGAAGAAGAAATTCCATTAGGCAATGAAGTATATCGGGATGAGACTGGAATATATTTTACGGGTCCTGACATTGACGAAGACAAATTATGGAATTTAATTCGAGAACTGATCGTTTATACGTTCCAAAAAGAAACAAATGGGGAAGTTATACCTCACATTACTATAAGTACTGCCTCGCGTTCGTTGGTGATTTTAACTGAACTTTTAGAAGATTCTAGGCATAATTTTTTACTACATGAAATCACTCCAAAGTGGACCGAAGATTGGAATGCTGCATCAAGTCAAACTGTAGGTGATATTAAACAATGTAGTTTTTGTAAAAAACAACATAAAAGGGATTGCGTAGCAAATGGAGGGATTAAAGAGTACCAGATAGACATCTGTCCCGTTTGCGGAGTTCACCCAAAATGCGAGCATCAAGAGATCTGCAAGCATTGTTTGGAGCGCAGAGAAAGTCGCATAGAAAAGTGGAAAAATAAGAAATATCAGACTATCTGGATAGATGAAATCGCAGATAAAAACAAAAGGATTGCTGTTATCACTGGAAGGTTTAATCTGACTGGGTGGCTGAAGGGAGAATTTTTAAATACCATATTTTCACAAACTTTGGAAGATAATGATAAAAACTGGACAAAATTAAGGAACGAATTAAAAAAATGCTTAATCTCAAATGAAGAGAAGTCAGATTTGCTGAAAAGGATAGCAAGCGAATCATACCACGATGAACGTGCACAGGTGTTCTATGACAAAATTGTAGTAGATAGAAATCCACAGTGGCAAGAACCTAAAGTCGATTGGACGGTTGAGTCGGATTGTCAAATAGCAGCCGAACGTCTGCTTTTAACTATATTTCGAAAACATCCGTCTCCTGCTCGTTTACGTAGGATTTGGACATCCACTGAAAAATTCTGGGAAGATGTCCAAAATGAATTAGAAACAAAACAAAAGATATATTTGCGAAATAGCCATGACATTCGATTCAAAAGGCTTGAGATTAAATTAAAAAATAATGGAAATATAACGAAAACTATACAAAATGTGGAATTTGAAAACATCAATATTTTAATGTATTTTGATGGTGAAAAGTTGATCTCTGCGCAAAATCTAGAATTTACTTGGTTGAATAAAGAAATGGACTTGAATAACTACATAGGTAAATCCATTAGAATAAATAGAGAAGACGAAAGTAACAGTAAATTTAAGAATTTCGAAATTAAAGAAATTTCGTGGGGGAGGACATATTGCCCATTTTTAAATGTTTTACTATCTCCGATAAGTTTTCAATTCATAGTTCCGGCAAACAGTGTTCCTGATGTACTGCAACTAATTCAGCACAAATATTCAACTGAAATGGGCGAGATCGCTGGGAGATTGCCTCTAAATGTTGGAGTCATTTTCTTTGATTACAAAACCGCATTGTATGCAACAATAAACGCCTCAAGAAAGATGCTTAAAGGCTTTGAAGATGAGCCTGCTGAGCAATTTTTGGTAAATAGTGAAAAAATTGGTTCGAGTATCGAACTGACCAAGAAGAATAAAGGAAATAAGAAAATGAAGGTTGAAAACACAACAAATTTTTCATCCAAGTATTACCGGAACTTCATCGTTGTGAATTCCTCCTCTGTTGATAAGCGAAATGGGTACTTCAAGAGTTTTGTATATGGTGAGGAAGTTAATCTGTTGAACGCATTCAAATTAGAAAAAGATGATGAAGTGGTGATTTATACCAATCATTTTGATTTTGAGTTTTTAGATTCTACTGCACGAAGATTGGAAATTGGATATAACAACGGGAAACGCATATCTCAGAGCGATCTTCGTGGACCAAGACCGTATTATCTTGAAGAGTTCAGCACTGTGTTTGACGAAATTTGGGGATTGTTTAAAACATTAACGATCTCACAGATTAAAAAAATCCAGTCGGAACTTGCAAAATTACATTTGGATTGGACAGGGTATGAAAATTCAGAAGAATTCGAAACCCAAATAGAGAACATACTGATAAATCATGGCACGCATAAATGGTGGGACTCCGTAAAAGATGAACATGAATTGCTGAAGCAAGTTTGTCTTGATAAAACAATATTTGATATTCTGGAGTTTTATACTTCAATATTAAAGTTAAAATCAGGTTGTGATACGAATGAGTAAGTATTTAACGATGGCACTGGATCCGATTCACATCGGAACCGGTGGATATCAAATTGGAAGGGTGGATAATGTGATTGTCAGAGAGCCGGCAACCAATCTTCCTAAAATTCCTGGAAGCAGTATTGCAGGGACTACGAGAACCTACACTACTTACCAGGAAATAGAGAAGGAAAGCCCATCAGTGAAAATAAGTTGTGCTGGACAGGATGAAGAAGTATCCAATAAAGGCGCAACAGGCCACTGTGGAAAATGTATCGTCTGTAAATCTTTTGGTTATTCCAAAAAAGACGATCGAGGAAGTCGCCAGGGACTAGTCTACTTTAGTGATGGCCATATACTACTATTCCCTGTCAGTACCAGACTTGGACCTGCATGGGTAACGGCTCCAATGATACTGAATGGATTTGGAATTTCGTTGAATGACGATAATAAAACCGCAAAAGATGCGATCATAGTAGGTTCCCAGTTCACTGCTGAGTCGAGTTTGAATTTGGGTTGGCTTAACTTACCAATCGATAAGAGCAAAACATGCCCACCCATTGAACTGGATAGTCCCGGACAAGAAATAAAAGAACTCATATCTGACAGAATCGTAGTTGTGCCCGATAGCTTGATTGCGCAGATTGTCAATTCCAATCTTGAAGTAAGGACTTCGGTATCTATCGATCCAAGAACCGGTGCCGGGATAGATGGTGCATTGTTTACTAGTGAGGCAATCCCAAGAAGCACGATACTTTGGTTTGAAATGAATGTTAATAATCCAAATTATTTTGGATATGATGATCTCTCTGCTAGTAAGGTAAAATCAGCAATAATATCAGGATTCAGCCTTTTTGAGACACTTGGAATTGGAGGAATGGTTACAAGAGGCTTTGGTAGGCTTATGATTCGGGAAATGATCACAAATGACGGACAGTAATCTAGATTTCACTGCTGCCAAACTTGGTTTTTCAATAGTGAAAAAGGCAACGAGTAAGAAAAAACCAAAGGAGGTAGAAACTCTAATAAACAAATCACTTGGTGTTTTATCTTCAAATGGAGTCTATGCACTCTGGTTATTTCTGCAATCGGAAAAAGAAAACGAGAATATCGATATCCTGTATCTAATAAATCAATTTGGTATTGAATTAAATGGTAGCAGTAAAGAAGATGAGATAATTACTTTATCAGATGATATCCATAACTTACTTTTTGCAAAAGAAGCAATTGAAAAAACATTGGTTTATGCTCGGTATCATGTAAAAGCAATGAAGTGAGTGGTCGAATATGACTTACACATGTTATCAATTAAAATTTAAGGCAGAATCTCCTGTTTTTATAGGGAGTAAAAAAATTGGAATAATCCAGCAAACAAGGCGATATATCCCCGGCAAGACAATGTGGGGTGCAATAACTGCGAAGGTTACACGGGGATTGATTGATGCTGGTGTAAAGTATAGCCCAGCTCTCTATAGAGATATTGGGAAGTGTATCGAAAACTGTGTAAAGACCACCTATTTTTACCCAACCACCAATAACAAAGGAATTTTAATTCCAATGTTTACAAAGGATTATTTACGATATGGTCAAATGTCCGAAAATGAGTTTGAATCCACATTCATTAAGTCTTTTGTATCTACCTCTACAAAAGGAGATCGTGGAGCAGCAAAGGATGAAAGTTTGCATGAGACAGAATATATTATAAACTGGATAAAGTTTAATGGTTTGTTTGAACAAGTCTACTGGACGGGATATGTGTTTATAAAAAGTTGTGAAAATAGCAAATATTCTCTAAATAATCATGCAAACTTTGAGAAAATCGAAGTTGAGTGTGGTAAATATTCAATAAAACTTATTGACACTTTAAAACAACTTTTCATTGGGGGCGATAATAGGTATGGTTTTGGCAGACTTACATTAATATCACAGGACGTATCTAAAGATGTATTTGGTTTTAAAATTAAATTAGATTCTCTGAAACTCAACATTAATGCTAATAAACCAATCTTTTCCCATCTGAAAATGAATGATAACAATAAAGAGACTTACATAGGTGATATCGAACCTCTTGTTTCAAGAGTCTATGGTAAAAAAGGATTTGGGAGATGTATTGCTCCATCTGGAATCGCCTTTATGCCAGGAACATGTTTTAAAAAGGAGATATTAGATATCAAAATAAAATCATTTGGAATCTTAGAAAAATATGACTCTGAATACTCATAAAGATGTTAAAAATTGTTAATTACCGATTTTCGTCAACCGTTTATATTCCACAAAGAGTCTATTATTTAAATAAAAAAAAGCTTACTGCAATTCCAAATTACCATCTATCTATTGAAAAACTTCATATAAATATAATTCCAACACCCACATCAAACACACAAAATCTATCCTCACATAAAAAAAGAATAACCATCCAAAAACCAAAAATACCACATTCCAATGAAACTAGCAAATTATAAATTCATCCTCAGACCCTCAAGTAAATTTACTCTCCCCTCGTATAAAGGCTCCACCTTCCGCGGTGGATTTGGTCACACACTCAAAAAAATCACATGCCAAAATAACGAAAAAAACTGCACAAGCTGCAATCTTCGCAGCAAATGCATTTATCATTACATTTTTGAAACAACAATTTCACAGGAAATAAATGGAAAACAAAAACACACAGAACTTCCACATCCTTTTATCATTGAACCGCCTTTTGATAGAAAAAGATATTACACTCCGGATGATAAAATCCTCTTAAACCTAATCCTTGTAGGCCATGCAATAGACTATATCCCGCATATTATCTTCGCATTTGAGGAGCTTGGGAGAATAGGAATCGGAAAAGATAAAGGCAGATACATAATCGAAAAAGTGATAAATATCTGTGAAGATAATGAAATATGTATCTACGNNCATCACAGCTTAATTATCAGCAGATCACACTTAACTTTCTCACCCCTACCAGGATAAAATATCAAGGAAAACTCATTATCGATATCGATTTTGAGATAATTATAAAAAATCTATTAAGAAGATTATCATGGCTTGCAGAGATTCATTGTGATGAAAAATGGGATCTGGACTGGCAGGGGATTATAAGCAGAGCAAAAAACCAGGTCAGTATGCTCAATTCAAATTTATATTGGTATGACTGGGAACGTTATTCACAAAGGCAGGTAA
>LGVC01000278.1_pt7 | contig 10362 bp, 10 predicted proteins | sample 469851 | NCBI WGS metagenome assembly LGVC01 (sample SAMN03857202, study PRJNA290197) | marine sediment metagenome | biome: ocean floor; feature: cold seep; material: sediment; isolation source: sample #5133, Elevator 3A push core 47, collected at Hydrate Ridge North... ...
TTCCGTCCCCGTTCCTTAGAACTTCAGCTTGAAACCGAGAAACACACTCTCGTCCGAGAACCTCCAGTTGCTGACGCTTTCATCAAAATGGACTCGAAGGTACTTGTACCTGAGAACGATCGCGGCCCTTTCTATGATATAAAAATCCATGCCTGCATTGACATCGCGGTAGCTCTTTGAGTCTTGATAACAGAGGGGTCCGGGAGCCATGCAGAAGCTTGCATAGACCTGTGTGGGAATTGGCGTTATCATTTCGGGGAGGTCATAGCTTGCTGAGACAAGAAAGCCGAGGGCCAACAGATCGCCATCCAGATCGGCCTTTTTTGCATCTCCGAGCAATCCCTTGATGCCCAAAGCGAATCTGAGGCCGGTTGTCAGCGCTTCACTTTCCATGCCCGCCATTAGGTCATACATGTCATATTTCTTGTTGTTTTCGTGCCATATTGCGCCAAATCCGGCTATCAGGGAGCCCGGGTCGAAATCACGTTTATAATCAAATCTGGTTTCCAGGCTCGAGTCGTTTGCATATAGAGCAGCGAGGAAGGTCTCTTTGGAGGATGCGGTCTTTGGCTCATCTGTATACATGTCGTCAGAGTAGGTCTCTGCAAAAGATGCAGTTGCAATGAGTATTGTCACAAACAAGACTAATCCTGTTATCTTTTTCATGTATTTCTCCTTAGCGAGCCCTTAATAAAGACGCTTGAATTTTTGAAAAACAGTCTTTGACAATCAAACATGTCAGTTTGCTCTATATCTTTCCCATAACAATATGCCCTGCCTTTGTCAATTAACGCCGTGCAATTATTTAGGTGAAGGTCTATACAAGTGTTTTTCAGCCTTCATCCGCTTCATATAGTCGTGCATCAATGATACGAGAAGAGGTGTGAGTGTGATCAGGGCGATGAGATTGGGAATGGCCATCAGCCCGTTCATGGCATCACAGAAGTCTATTACAACATTCAGATGGATAACAGACCCGAGGATCACAAAACCGACATAGACCAGGCGATAAGGAAGAACCGCCTTTTTGCCAAAGAGATAATCAACAGCTCTGTCTCCATAGTAGGACCATGAGAGAAGCGTGGAAAAAGCAAAAAAGATAATGGCAAAGGAAACCAGCTTCCCTGCCCCGGGGAGGCCCATCTCAAAGGCGGCGCTTGTGAGTTTCCCCTTGACGGCCACGGTCTCGTAGGCCCCTGTGCATATAATAACGAGGGCGGTAATGGTGCAGACAACAATGGTGTCGATAAACGGACCAAGCATGGCCACGATCCCCTCACGAATGGGCTCTCTGGTTCGTGCTGCGCCGTGGGCGATTGCCGCGGAACCAAGGCCCGCCTCATTGGAAAAAAGACCGCGGGCAACGCCGGAACGGATGACTCCGCCCAGGAGACCTCCTGCGACCGATTCCGGCGCTGAAAAGGCCGATTGAAAGATGAGCGCTAATCCGTGCGGGATGGCTGCTGAATTTAGCAGCAGGATGAGAAGGCCTGCCAGTATGTAGAAGACGCACATAAAAGGGACGATTCTGCTTGCAACGCCAGCGATCCGTTTGACCCCCCCGAGGATGACAAGGGCAACCGCGGATGCGGTCACTATCCCCACTGTCAGGTTAACGGTGTGCGTGGATTGAAGGTCATGGCCATAGAGGAGCGTATTGACCGCGGCTGCAAGATTGTTGATCTGGAACATGTTCCCGATCCCCAGGCTTGCTGCCGCCGTGAACATGGCGAAGAGGACTGCGAGCCATTTGAAAGAGGGGCCCATGCCCATCTCAATATAGTACATAGGGCCGCCATGGGCCTCGCCCGATTCATCGATCCTTCGAAAGTGCACGGAAAGCGCACAACATCCGAATTTGGTGGCCATTCCCACTATGGCTGTGATCCACATCCAGAAAACCGCGCCAGGACCACCTACGAGGATAGCGGCGGCAACACCCACGATGTTTCCGGTGCCTATGGTTGCAGACAGCGCGGCCGAAAGGGCGCGGAAATGGCTGATCTCTCCGGGATCATCCTGTCTGTCAAAGGTTCCCCGCAGGACCTTCACCCCATGGCCGAAGGCGCGGAACTGAATGAATGAGGTGCGCAGCGTAAGATAAAGCCCTGTCCCCACCAGGAGGATCATCAGCGGAGCGCCCCAGATATATCCGTCGATTCTCGTTATTATATTTGCAATGTCCATCCTGTCAAGGTTTACAATGCCGGTTTCGCTTAGTCAATACAAAAGCTTGTNNCGATCTTCTCAAGAAATGTCGTGTTGTGCAAAGCTTTCTTCCCATGAGGGATATTTTGTGTTATTTTTTTAATTTAAAGGCGGGATTACACGGATTTTTTCAAAAAGAGTCACGCCGCAGGCGGGTGATTCAAGCGGATTGCGAAATGGGAGAAAAAGAGGAAGAATACTTCGAGGAAATGCCGACGGAAACGCTCGCGAGGTTGTATGTCAGGCAGGGCTTTCCGGAAAAGGGGCTATCGATTTATCGAAAGCTCCGCCTCATGGATCCGGCGAATCGCGAATTGGAAAAGACGCTGGAGGACCTTGAGAGACAACTGACCGGAGGCACGGACCAGGGCGGGGGCGAAACAGATGAAAGGGCGCTGAAGACCCTTGAGAACTGGCTGTCTGCAATTCAGGACAAGAAGGGAAGGCTGAAAATGAAAGAATCGGAGCAAAATTGCGTTCTGGTGATTCATGGCCCCAATCTGAATATGCTCGGGAAGAGAGAGAAGGATATCTACGGAACAGCGACGTTAGATCAGATCAATGCAGAACTTGTTGCTGCCGGTGAAGAGATGGGGCTTTTCGTGGAGACATTTCAGTCGAATCACGAGGGGGATATAGTAGACAGGATACAGGCTGCATTAGAGGGGCGTCGGGGAATAATCATAAATCCTGCTGCGTACACGCATACGAGTATTGCAATAAGGGACGCGCTCCTTCTTCTCGATATCCCTGTTATCGAAGTGCATCTTTCCAATATCTACAAGAGGGAACCATTTCGTCACAAGTCAATGACATCGGCTGTTGTGACGGCCCAGATAGCCGGATTGGGCAAGCAGGGTTATCTTGTTGCGCTGCGGGCCATAGCGGAACTGATCAAATGAAAGGAATGGAAACAGGCAATGTACAGCACATCGGATTTCAGAAAAGGACTCAAGATAGAAATAGACGGCAAACCATTTCAGATGGTGGAATTTCTTCATGTAAAGCCCGGCAAAGGCGGGGCATTTGTGAGGACAAAGCTGAAGAACATGATCAACGGACGTGTCATAGACCAGACGTTTCGTTCGGGCGAGAAGGTGGGACGGCCGGATATCGAAGAAAAGGAGATGCAGTACCTGTACAAAGACGGTGACACGTATTGCATGATGGACAACGAGACGTACGAACAGATATTTCTGACAGAGGAACAGATAGAGGACTGCCGGAGCTTTCTTCTGGAAAATACTGTTGTGAAGATGCTTACGCATAATGGTGAACCGATAGCCATAGAGCTTCCGAATTTTGTCACGCTTACCGTAACTCAATCGGAACCGGGACTGAAAGGTGATACCGCAACAGGCGCTACAAAACCGGCTACACTTGAAACAGGGCATACTCTTGGTGTGCCGCTTTTTGTAAATGAAGGCGACAAGATCAAGGTGGACACGCGAACTGGTGAGTACGTGGAAAGGGCGAATTAAGGAATTTGCGAACCCGTGAAGGAAGAGATGAAACACTTTTCCATCAAGATGCTGCTGATCGGGGTTTTTCTGCCTCTGTTGTGCTATATCACGACCATACAGGCGCTGGAGACATATTTCCAGAGACAGGAGGCGGCAAGACTCGATCAGATCCTTGTCCAAATCCGGAATAACGAAGCCCTCTACGAGGGCCGTTACACGGTCAAAGAAGAACTCAACAGAAAGATAGAAGAATATCTGAGCCAGGGACTCGAGTTCAGGCTTGGCGTCAGTCCGCACATCCTGGTAAAAACAACAGATGACAGGATGCTTTACCCGAGCCAGTTCCAAGTGGACGAAAAGCCGGACGATTTCTCAGGGGTCCCGGTTGAGGACCTGAGTTCCGCTCAGGTGGGTGCGGAAAATTACAAGATTCTGAATCAAGGATTGGTCCCTTCTGTTCATGTTGACATAGAACAGAATAGCTGGCTGTCAAACAGCATCCTGGTCTTCTATATTTTCCTTTATCTCCTGATGAGCTACAGGGTTATCGGAAGGCATATCAGAAAGACCCGGTTGCAGGAAAAAGGGCAGGACAGAGTCATAGAACGCCTTTGTGCGCAGTTGGACAAGGCCGAAAACGGATTGCGCGAGATAAAGGTGCGGGAGGTCGATTACCTCGAAAGGATAAGCAGGCTCAAAAAAGAGAGGGAAAACCTTTCAGAAGATATTGACGAGCTGCTGGATGAGATGGAAGACCTCGAAACAGGATTAAAGACCCATAGAAAGCTGAAAGAAGATATGAAATCAGAGGTCCTGGAACTGAGAGAAGACCTGGATCGTTTGAGAGGAAAGATAGCAACCCCCGCAAAGAAAAAGAAAGAGAGCAATANNGCCATCGAAGGGTTTCTCTCATTGTCCGGTGAATTCAGACTAAAGGCCGAAGAGGTGATACACAGGCTCAACGAAGACGCGTCTCGCGTTTCTGTAAAAAGAAAGGTTTTCAGCAGGGGCGGGAAAGCCCAAATCCTGGAGACGGAGTTTTCTTATTCGGGAAGGATCTATTTCCAGAGGGGTCCTCAAGCAAAAACTGTTATCGTTGTCATCGGCACAAAGAATACCCAGGAACATGACCTTGCCTATATCGAAAGGACTCCGGCCCGCAACGCCTGTGCGTAGGGGTGAATATACCTCAAGTGAAATCATACCATGTTCTCAAACCGTATTTTGCAGAACGCAAAACCGTTATTTTTGCCGGTCTTTTTTCTCTTCTCGCGGTTGATATCCTTCAACTTCTTATTCCCCTGATTATCAAACGGGTTATAGATGATCTTACAATCGGGGCCGTGACCGGCCGGGGTCTGTTTCGATATGCCTTGTATATTCTCTGTGCGGCTCTTTTTATCGGGCTGTTCCGCTTTGTGTGGAGGCGTTGCCTGATCGGGCATTCCCGGAGGGTCGAAGAAGGACTGAGAAACAGACTTTTTTCCCATGTGCAGACCCTTTCATCCGCCTATTTTGACAGGACCAGGACCGGAGAACTCATGGCCGTTGCCACAAATGATGTGCAGCATGTGCGCATGGCCGTGGGAATGGGAATGGTCGCCTTAACTGACGGCATTGTTCTCGGACTTTCCGCCATGGGGTTCATGCTGTATATCGATGTCGGTCTGACCCTGTTAGTCCTCATACCGATGCCGGCAATTGTTCTGTTTGCCCGTGTCCTGAGCAGGCGCCTGCACCGCCGTTACAGGGAGGTGCAGGCGTCGTTTGGACAGATGACGGAAGCGGTCCGCGAATCTTTTGCCGGGATTCGTGTGGTCAAGGCATACAATGGTGAGGTTGCCGCTCAAAAGAGGGTTGCGGGCATATCAAAGGACTATCTGCGTAAGAATCTCGGTCTGGTGCGGGGCGCGGGAATGATATCCCCGGGCATGATGCTTTTTTCCAATATCAGTATGGTCATCCTCCTCTACGCAGGCGGCCGACGGGTCATTGATCTTACAATTACACCAGGTGATTTTGTCGCCTTTATAAGTTATCTCGGACTGCTCGCGTGGCCCATGATGGCCATGGGATGGGTCGTGAACCTGCTCCAGCGTGGGGCCGCGTCTTTAGACAGGATAAACGGGGTCCTTGAAACCAGACCCGGAATAGTAAGTCCAANNGGAGACGGCCCTTACGCGCTTTCTCGGATATCGTTTTCAGTTGTTTCAGGCCAAACACTCGGAGTTGTGGGATACACGGGGAGCGGCAAGACCACGCTCTGTCATCTGATTCCGAGGCTGATGGATCCTGCGGAAGGAATCGTATCAATTGATGGCGTAGACATGCGGCGGATACCCGTTCAAACCCTTCGATCTCATATCGTGGTCGTTCCGCAGGAGCCCTTTCTCTTTTCAGGCAGCATACGCAAGAACCTCTGTCTCGGCAGAGAGCATGCCACCCGTGAAGAAATAACACGGGCCGTGCGGGCAGCCGACCTTTATGAAACCATCATGGAATTTCCCGATCAATTTGATACCGTCCTCGGAGAAAAGGGCATCACCCTTTCCGGCGGTCAAAGGCAGCGTCTCGCCCTGGCAAGGGCTTTCTTGATGTCAGCGTCTGTAATGATCCTCGACGACCCATTGAATCAGGTAGACACTGACACCGCTGCATCGATTCTTGACGCGATCAGGACGATTGCCCGCAGGCGGACCACAATAATGGTTGCTCACAGAATCAGCCATGTCCGGCACGCTGATCTGATTATTGTGCTCAAAGACGGTCGAATAGTCGAGCGCGGCGCACACGAAGAGCTGATGAAGGCTCCCGGGTTTTACAGCAGCATGTATCAGCGGCAACAGATTGAATAAGAGTCAAAACAAGATGCGAACCAACTACGGATACTTTGAAGAGGACCACCTTGGCAAGCCTTATGACCTGAGACTGGCGAAGAGGCTCTTTGGCTATATTCGCCCGCACGGGCGCCTCCTTATGCTTTCCATTGTTCTGACCATGGCCATTACAGCGCTCGACCTGACACTTCCTTATTTGACCAAGGTGGCCATTGACCGGTACATTGTGCATGATGTGTCGGATAATGCAAGCCGAACAGTTGATGGGCCGCTGATTTCCCACAAAGACCTTTCCTGCCTGAAGAAGGCCGATCTGACCGTTCTCAGGAGCAAGGACTATGCGGGCATGACATGGATTGCCATGATCTTTCTTGGCATCATCGTCTGTCATTTTGTCTTCAGCTTTGGCGACGTGATCATCATGGAATACGTAGGCCAGTCAATCATACATGATCTGAGGAGAGATCTGTTTGCCCATCTTCTGCGCCGTTGTGTCGCGTTTTTTACGGCAAATCCGGTGGGCCGTCTTGTTACACGCGTTACAAACGATATTCAGAACCTCCACGAGCTGTTGACTTCCATTATTACCGTTCTCTTCAAAGACATCTTCCTGCTGGCCGGAATTGCGATTCTCCTTCTTGTGATACACTGGCGGCTTGCCCTGATCTGTTTTGCCATGCTTCCGATTGTCTTTCTGACAACCTCGTATTTCAGCCGCCTGGCGCGGGACGTTTTCAGGGATCTGAGAATCAGGATCGCCGAGATCAATACCCGGCTTCACGAGACGATCGCCGGGATCAGGGTGATTCAGCTGTTTTGCGGCGAGACAAGGAATTACCACGGATTCCGCAGGCTCAATCACAAGAACTATCGGATGGAAATGCGGCAGATCAACATATTTGCGGTATTTATGCCGATCATAGATCTCTTGAGCTCAACCGGCACAGCCCTGGTTATCTGGTATGGGGGCGCGCATGTGCTTGCCGATGACATGAGCCTCGGGGCGCTTGTCGCATTCATATCGTACATGAGGATGTTTTTCAGGCCGATCCGGGACATCGCGGAAAAATATAACATAATGCAGTCGGCCATGGCCTCGTCCGAGCGGATATTTCTGCTTTTCGACAACAGGGACGAAATTCCGGACCCGGAAAGACCTGTGACGTTGGAAACAGCGAGAGGGGCGATCTCCTTTGACAGGGTCTGCTTTTCGTATGCAGGAGGGACAAGGGAAAAGGTCTTGACGGATATTACATTTTCGGTTCGGCCCGGCCAGACCATGGGTATTGTGGGGCAGACCGGAGCAGGCAAATCAAGCCTCATTCATCTCCTTGAACGGTTCTACGACCCGACCGAGGGGCGGATCAGCATCCACGGGATTGACATACGGAGGATTCCAAAGGCCGTGCTTCGCAGTCGCATGGCCCTGATTTCCCAGGATGTCTTTCTTTTTGCAGATACACTGCGAAACAACATTCTCGGGGGCAACCGGAACATTAGCGAAGAACGGCTCAAAGAGATCATTGCGGCCGCAAACATCGGCCGGTTGATAAAAGCGCTTCCTGAGGGTCTCGATAGCGAACTGACCGAAGGAGGCCGCATCCTTTCAGTGGGTGAACGGCAATTGATCGCCTTTGCCAGGGCACTTGCGCACGACCCGGAGATACTGATTCTTGATGAAGCGACCTCCAGCATAGACACGGAGACCGAACGTCTTATCCAGGAGGCGGCGTCAAACCTGATGCAGGGCCGTACGGCCATAGTGGTCGCGCACCGGCTTTCCACCATCCGGCATGCAGACCGCATCATAGTCCTTCACAGAGGCCGTATCCGGGAAGCAGGCAGCCATGACGAACTCATGGCGAGACAGGGCATGTACTATCAATTGTATCAGAGACAGGGGGTGTGAGGTGAGTGGGTGGTGAGTGAGTGGTGAGGAGGCGTGGTTAATATCCTTTTTTCTATTGACAAACAGGATGCACAATTTTACGTTGCATTCAACGTTTTAATCTTACGTTGTCACATTAACCAGTTAATCAACCAGGGACACAAATCATGAAAAAAGCACAAAACGCGGAAGAGTACATAGCTCGACAAAAACAGATGATAAGTTCAAACCCGGACTGCGGCACAGCCTATTATAACCTTGGCGTGGCTCTGCTCGGACAGGAAAAGTACGAGGCAGCCGAAAAAGAGCTTCAAGAAGCAATCCGGATGAGTCCGAACATGGCTGAGGCCTATGTGCAGCTCGGAGGACTTTGCCTCAGGCGGGGCGACCTTGACGGATGCTTTGCATACAACAAGGAGGCGACCAAGGTAAGAGCGGGGTTTTTCGAAGGGCACGGAAATATGGGATTTGTCCATCTTCAAAGAGGAGAAGTGGAGAAGGCGATCTCGGCGCTGCAAAAGGCCATAAAGTATAATTCCAATTTCGTTCAGGGCTATGCCACGCTGGCAAACGCGTATCTCATGGCGGGACTGGTTGACGAGAGCATAGCGGCCAGCCTTAAGTGTCTGAAGATTGAGCCCAATTTTGCGGTCGCCTACAACAATCTTGCAATAGGATACATGGGAAAAAAGGAATATGCCAGGGCCGCCGAGAATCTCGACAAGGCAGAGGAACTCGGTTATGAGGTGTCCGCAGAACTCCGAAAGGAGATTGAAGAACACAGATAAAGCGGGGACCAAAACCGTAACCGTTCAGAGGTTTACGAAGAATCTGAACCCTGAACGGTTACTCCAATCCTTCTTTTTTCAGGAGTTCGTGATACCAGATTGAAAACTCGTACATGCCCCTGGAGCTATCGTCATCGTTTATTATTCCGATGCACAGATCAAGAACCCCTTTTCCGAATTCGTTGCTGTAATCCTCGGCAGGGCGTGTCTGGAGGAACTCCCTCACGAGCATCTGGGTCGTGCGCTTTGTCTTGTCTTTTCTGATATCTATGGGGTCCTTTGGCAGTTGAAAAGGGTCCCATTCGTCATATCCTTTTTTGAGGATATGTTTCTGCCTGCGCGGAGACATGCAATCAAAGATACCCTTTTTTCTCTTTTCTTCCTCTTCGGGTGAAACCTCATTTATTTCGGGTGAGACCTCAGTTATTTCGGGTGAAACCTCATTCATTTTCATCTTCCTTTTTTTCAGAATTTTCCTTGCCGTCAATACCGAGATATTCCTCGTCGTAATCGGTTAGAAGGGCCATGGATAAAGGCACAAGGACCTCCGCCATCTTTGCATACTTGGACTTGATCTCTGATGTGAGTTCAAGCGAGATCCGGTAAAGCCTCTCCTGGATTATGTCGAGCTTGACTGCGGGATACTCCTTGCCCTCTGCAAATCCCGACATTCCACAGGTATGAACCTCGACTCCTATGGATGTGGGTATTCCATAGAGCCTGCATGTTATCGGGCGGTATTCATAAAGGTCGCACTTGTCGTTGTCGTTGAGAAAGGCGCATCTGACACGCTCTGCTGCGAGTTGCGTCAGTATTTCGTCCTGCTTTTTTCCGGCCTCCAAATCCTTATATGCCTTTTTTTTGATCTTGTATACCTGGCGGTCGGCCCGGTTGGCCCTTTCAAGAAGCGCTTGCCTTTCTTTGTCCTGAAACCTTTTTCTGAAATGATGGTTTATATACATCGCCTCAATGAGAGATAGATCGAATAATGCGTTGCAGCAGTCAGAGCAGTGGGTCTTGCATTTTACACATTCGGGATGCTCGTTCTTTACACGCTCGAACACTGCGTCCGCCATCTGCGAAACCTCTTCGTATTTCTTGAAAAAAGGCGTGAAGTCTGTTTCCATGGTTTAACTCCTGTTTCTTTTGTTTATCTGCCTCAGGCAGGGGATCAGGTT
>LGVC01001359.1_pt1 | contig 10348 bp, 24 predicted proteins | sample 469851 | NCBI WGS metagenome assembly LGVC01 (sample SAMN03857202, study PRJNA290197) | marine sediment metagenome | biome: ocean floor; feature: cold seep; material: sediment; isolation source: sample #5133, Elevator 3A push core 47, collected at Hydrate Ridge North... ...
AGAACTTCTCTTGCCATTGCATTCACAGTTAGGTCACGACGTTCCAAATCTTCTTCCAAAGTGATGGAAGGATTGAAGTCAGTTTCAAACCCATTGTACCCAACAGAAGTTTTACGTTCGGTTCGTGCAAGAGCGTACTCATCGCCAGCAGGTGAAAGGAAAACTGGAAAATCTGCGCCAACTCGCTGGAATCCATTAGCAAACATTATTTGAGGAGTAGCACCAACAACAACGAAGTCGTGGTCTTTACATTCGCGCTGTAGTAACCGGTCACGTACGTAACCACCCACTATGTATACTTTAAATTTTGTTAAATCTAACATCCGCTTCTTCCATAATTAATGGTTTATAATTTTTACGATCATTAATGCTAACAACCAATTCATATCTGCGTATTAATGTAGTACATGGATCATTTTTGATAGGTATATCTGTATGTATAACTCGTACAACCGTTGCTTCCGTCCAGATTCTATCGTATATGTTTGGCCTTACTTCTACTGTATCACCAATAGTAAGTTTTAAAAATTTAGCATTTGTCTGTCTCATTTTGTTAGTTGATTCCTATACCAAATTTTACCGTTAGATTGTGTCATGTGTTTACGATGTCGAGCTGCATGGGCCATTGGTGAATTCCATCCCATCTTATCTGCCCACCGTAACATTACATAACATATGTATCCAATATTTTCTTTTGTATCACATGCCATTTCATCNNCTCTTGTGTCGCATGCCATTTCATCAATGATACTACCATCAGTATGTATCAGTCTTGCATGCCAACGATTTTTAATTTTGGTTACTTTTGTTTCAAAGATTTCCATAACTTAATCACTCAAATAGCGTTCAACAACACCAAGGATGTTCTTCACTCCAACAGGGTTTGCAGAGTGACAATAGATTTTAGGAGGAACATATAACCCGTCATATTTTCGTTGAACTAGATACAACGCAATGTCATACCCTGTCATTTCTCGTCCATCCTCTCGGAAACTTGCAATATCATGATCTAATGACAATTCATCGTATTCTCTGGTGGACAACATTATGATTGCTTCTTCATAATTACGAGCAGTTTCCCATTCACCAACACACCACGAAGGACGGTCACGGATATCATCAACATATAAGCCTTTATTCATTTGGCTATCTTACACTATTTAGTGAAAAGGGTCAACGCTTATTTAATTAATTTAAAAGGGAGTTATCCCTGCAGGTTCCTAGCATTAAATAGCGTTATGAATACATTATTCCACAAAGCAAAAGAATGTTTTGAGAAATACGGCACTGTTATACCATTTCTTAAAACGATTACTGAAAGGGTTGATTTAGATGAATTACAATTCTCTGTAAAAAACAAACACGGTGACTTTTTTAAAATAGCTCGTGCAGAGATTGTCGAGTACGGACCGATACTTCGACAGAATATTAGATTTCAAAGTAGAGTTGATATTATAGATGATTTAATATGTGCTCCTCATATACTTCGCAACGGTCCTCTAACTAAATTAAAGTTTCACGACTTGTCAAGAGGATTAGCGACTGGTGGTATAAGAGAACTTCCTCTTAAATGGACTGGATTAATATCAAAAAACGCATTAGCAAATTCTAAAGGGAATATTAAAGATGCAAAGAGAGGCGATTCAAGATCACGATTAACCTATGCAACATTTTTAAAAGCAACTCCTGGACATGGTGTTCGTAATTCAACTGAACACTTCTACAACAGTCAATATGCAGCAGCTGTTATTCTATGTTATAAACTTTACTTTGATGATAACAGAGCAGAACTTGAAGATATGTGTAATGTGTTCAGACAAATACATATTACTACAGCAAAAGAGAATCNNTGGGTTGGAAGAAAGCATATGCTCAAAATAACATTGACTTAGTAGATGCAGGTGTTCGCTCAGTTTGGGTAGATAGTATTAAAGACGTAGTTCCAGAAGGACTAATTGAAATGACTATGGATTTACGGGTTGGTTGGAAAGACTAGGGTTATACGTATCCTATCCAAGCGTTTTGTTTATATCCTGTTGGCCATTTTTTCAAACTTTGAATTGTTCGGTGCCACCCTTCTTCAAGTGTATATCCGCCGTTTGTTTCAATGACAATGATTGGCTCTGTAGCTGGTCCTGATGATAACAACTCTTGTTGTTTTGTGTGGCGGGCTTGATCGTTAGGAACGAAATCTTGCGATACTCCACCCATTCGTTCTTTCAATATACGTTGTGTTGGTGAGTCAAATACTTCCAATGTTACATTAATCGTTTCTTTTTTCCAATCCAATCCACTAACATAATCAGTCCAGCCATTATCTTCTGTTGGATCTTTCTTAAATGCTTGATACATCAAATCCTTCAACACATATGGAGGCATCTTCGAAAATCTTTGACGAAGATGATTGAGAGACCCTGAACGTATTTCAAATAATTTCATTATTCGCACCAATCCTTTGTTTTAGTTCCACCATCATATTGAACAGCAAGGTTAGACTTAATTAACGCTTGAGCAACATCTTTGCCGCCAATCTTCACATCCGCATCAATACGACCGCCATACTTGTCCCACTTGAAGTTATCCACTTTCATTTTTGATACACCTACAGCCATCGCTTGTACAAATGCCTTTGCTGCTAATGCTAGTTCAGCTTCTTGCACACATTCAGCTCTGCCAAGTTTACCAGTCTCATAATAACTCTTTGCAGGAAGTTCAGGTGTGTCTATTCCCATTATACGAATTGATACTTTGTTTAGTGGTTCGGGCAATCTGTTTGTTGAGAAATGAGTCTTGATTGTGTCGCCATCATATACTTCATCAATAGGAAGCAACATATAGGCATACGCTGGTAGGGTTACTGTTAACAGTAAGAAGAGAATTAAATTTTTCATACTACTTATCCGCGTTAAATGCTCTAGCTATTTCAGGATAAACAACCGTGAGTGGTTTTGCTACTCGCCTAACAGTTGAAGCTGGAATGCTCATTAATTTAGCAATTGCTTCTACTGTTATCGGCTTACCTTGTTTATCTAATTTAGCAAGTGCTTTGCGGAGACTCATTTTTTGAGTGTGTTCCACCAGCAAATACTCCTTAAAGCTAATCATTGTTATTGTACCAATGCTTTAAATACTACTTTACCCGAATTTTGTGACACCCCAACCTTTTTAAATTTCGTTCCGTGAGGAATAGTTGTTGTTTGGCCACCACTACCTATCTGTTTAACTATCGTACCTTCTCTGTTACCTCCAACCACAATATAACGGTTGGCTCTTACTATTACAACATCGCCTCGGTCTGGATTATCACCTAACTTATCTTTAAAATCCTGTTGACCTTGAACCATTGCTGCTTGGTCCTGTTGTTTCTGTTGGTGCTGTTGGTGAATTCGTATATCGCCTACATCTACCTCATTCAAAAAATCAATAAAGGTCATCGTTCTTTTTTCTTCCTTGACATTCAAACACATAGCAACATGTTGTTTATGTGCTGCTTTCTTGCCTTTCTTTTTGTCACTGCGACCTTCAGGAAATTCATCCTTGACCTTACTCATACACTTCCCCATATCCTTTGGTAATGGCATTTATCTGTCGTCGTATGTGTCTTTGGCACAATCACCACAAAGACCTGTGTTATATACTACCCCTGATGCACCACAAGCACGACACGTATCTGTTTTGTTTGCTTCATCTTTCGTTAGCTGCTTTTTCTTCTTCTCGCCTTCAGATAACTTTTTCTTTTTCTTGTCATCTTTCTTTTTCTTTTCAGCTTTTCGGTTACTAGCCAGAGTTTTATCAGGATCTTTGTCGCCCATAGCTTTCATCATCATTCGAGTCATTGGGTGGTCTTCATCTATTTTATGTTTCTTATTTAGTTGAGTTGCAACACGTATTGCTTCTTTCCTAGTATCATAAGTATCATGAATATCACCTTTACTGGACATAACATTATATGGTCCGTTGCCGTCAATCGTAAATTGTAATCCAGTAGCCTGTTTTGCTTCATGTAGTTTCATTATTTTTCCTGTTTGTTTTTTAAATGTTTACGCCGATCAGTACGATCAGTTCGTCCTATTTTAAATCCCGACATGTATTCTTTGTCATTCGGATTTTTAGCTGGTTCACCATCAAACCCATCTTGGTATCCCATGTTCAAAGTTTCCTTGCCTTCAAATAAATCTGTAAGTTTCATTAAGACATTCCTAATTTCTTTTTAATGCCAGCACCAACCCATTTCTTGAATTCGCCGACCAATTGTTCTTGAGAAGATACATTCTTCATCAAATGCTTTATCATTTCTTCTGGTCTAACACCATGAGCTTCCGCTGCTTGCTGTATTGCGTCTGCACCAGATAATGCTTTAAATCCATCAGCTGTTGTAGCTTTAAATAATCCATCAACTTGACCTGTTAATGCATCTACTAATTTAGGACTAATTTCACTACCAGCATCAGCTGCTTGCATAACACTACCAGCTTGGTCAACCATATCAGCAGCATTCACATCACCTATGCCGCCCATTAGTGTAGCTATTATAGCTGCACCAACAATATAACTTTTCTTGTGTTTCTTTAAATGATTAAGTACACCGTTGACAACAGTTTTATCACCACCAGCGCCTGTAAACTTTGTGGCAGCATTTACCCAAAGCTGACGACTTGCATCATCCACCTTACCTTTTGCGCTTGATACCAGCTGTTGTCCCTTTGCAATTAACTTATTAACACCCGACATATCAAATTCATACAAGTGTGTACTCTCATTGAGCACATATAGGTGTTGAGCTTCGGTAAAGAAGTCAGCCTCCATTCGCTCGAGGATAATATCAATATTGTATACGTCTTTAACTTCGTTAAGTTGCATGGCTTTATTTATCGTCTGGTGTTAGTTCGGGAGGCAATTTCATCGTGCCTGCAACCGACTTAGCACGGACTGTTGCAATTTTGAAAATCTTCTCTTGTGTTTCTTTATCAAATTTCTTCTTGATTAATTGAATAAGTTGTTCAGCTGAATTGACATGAGCAGGTTTAGTGCCACTACCAAATAGAATCTTAACAACCTCTGCTGGATCATCTACGGTTAGTGTACCACCTTTAACATCAATATTGGGAAACTTTTTCTTGAATTCGTCAACAGGTATTGAGTTCATCTTCGTGCCATACCCTTTGCCATCCTTATTTTTGGAACGGTATTGGAATGTACGTTGAAGTCCTGTTGCCAGTTCAACCGTGCGACCAGCACGTATTGTTAGGTCATCGCCATCAAATTCCATATGGTCCATACCCTTTTTGTTTATTGCAGCAGCGACAGCAGATAGTAATATTGAGCGAATTGCTCCTTTATATTTGCTTCCAGCACCTTCAGAATGGTACGCAAACTTNNATCCATTCGGGATTACCACCATACATTAAATCAACTTGGACCTTCTCTCTATCATCCTTTCCACGAATAGGAACAGCATACGAAGCAACCTTCGAAGCCTTGTTCAAAGTTCCCTCATCACCAAGCTCCCCCATAATTTTATTATGAACGATCTCCATATCATACTTGCTTGCATCGACTGCAAGGTCAATATCACTGGAGCTTGGGGTTTTTCCGGTTGTTCCTACTGAATGCAAATCTCTGACAGGGATGCCAGAAATCTTACTGAAGTGCTTGATAGTAGCGGGAATTTCAGCATTGTGAATTCTCTTAGTTTCCCACTTTGCAGTGGCAGCGCCACCTTCTCTGAGAATTTGTAACTCTTTCATCTTCATGCTTGGGTGTCCCTTAAAATTGATTTAAAGGTATTTATCCNNTTCCTCAATAATTTTATCAAGGTTTTCAATAATTTGTTCAATAAATAAATGTTTAAGCATTAGGTTTCCTGTTAGCCGAGTAACAATGTAGCGCCACCCGTAGTAACTGGAACCACTTCGGCAATTGCCCGCTGGTCTTCGTTGAGTTGCATCATTTGCATTTCTGCAAGTTGTGGTGTTTGGAAGTGAGGTGAAACTTCAACCCCATTAACCATTACAACATATCGTAAAGTGTTCTCGTCATCTGTTAAAATATTTTCCATTATTTACTCCCATTCGCAAATATAAGTTGTGTTATTTGGATTATATGCGGTATCTATGGCTTCAATAATCGGGAGTACCTCCGTGTCCCAATCTAACCCACCCAACCCTGCACCAATCTTTGGAAGATAAACATCTAAGTTAGCTTCGTTGGCGAACTGAAATACTCTTGTCAGAGATTTGTTTATTGCAGCAGTTGATGCATACTTGCGATCACCAGGTCCGTAAAACTCTTGAGTATAACAGTTGAACACACAGAGATTGAAATTAGGACTGACGTTGATACCATAAGCTTTGCCTGCCATATCTGGACCACCTGGAAGGTTCATATAGTGGGCATATATTGATGGCCATTTATTTTTTATAGCCAATGCAACACCAGACCCCATCTTACGCTGACAATTAACACCGTGAGCAATAACACCTTCTTCAACTGTCGTTATGTCTTTTTGTATTACTTCAATCATTGTTTCTGACTCTTAAACAATCCACATTTTTCAATGTGTCTTTGTGCAGCATATCCATAACCGTATTCAGATAATGCCTCAATAAATTCATCCTGCACCCACTTAGCTTCTACTTCTTCATTTGTCATCTGCCTTTTACCTAGTGGCATTTCATCATCATTTTCAGGCACTGTCAGTTCCTGGACAAACGTTTCAAACGTTTTAGGATGCACAAGAATTTTATATGTAAGGTAACTCATCGGTCAATAAGTGAAGCTTCCGCATTCTGACTATCGTACGCCTGCTCCAATGAAGCTTGGAAGTCACTAGGGTTAGTGCTTTGACCTTCGCAACTGCAAAACGCTTTACCGCCACAGATAATTTCACCAGGTCGTGGACCTTTTAAAGGGTGGTGTGGCGGAAGATATGGAGGTATTAGTTCAGGTGATGGTTTCTGACGTTTTTTAATTACATCATCAAGAATTTCTGTTATGTCGTCCGGACACAAACTTGGTTTACCCTTTGCAAGGTCTTCCACATTACTTGTAACTTTATTAAAACAATTTTGAAGGGTTGTGGTTATCATTGCCCATTGGTGATTTGTCACGTCAGTGCCATTAATGTCAAGGAATCCTTGTAATGTATCAACAAAGTGGTCAAAGTGATAATAGCCTGATCTATCACATTCCTGTGCTAGTGTTAGATGCTCTACAATTAGCTTCCATTGGTAGTCTGCAGGCTGAATACCATCAATCTCACAGTATCCTTGCATCCAAAAACAAAAGTTTTCATTATTCATATTATTCTTCCTGTTTAGCTACTGGTGTTGCTGTACACTCAATAGTATAATCGTTCTGTATTAGAACGATTTTATTGGTATCAATACACTCGTTCGTTATCATTATGTCATGATAAAATAAAGTTATTCCCATTACCATCACTACTAATGTCATAACACCAACCATTTGTGCAATTATAGCTAGTGTTCCACCAACCAAGTGCCACCCAGTGCTCCACCCAGCACCAAAACCAAAAGATTCAGGTGCTTTCATCTTCAACCACCACTTCGTTTAAAACGATTGGGACATTGAAAGTATCAATTGTTCCATTTTCAAATTCTTTTTGATCTTCATATGGAGCAGCCATTTTGCGGTAATGTTCTTGTTTAACACACTCAAGCATACCAATGGCATCATTAATTTCACCATATGATGTTCCATAACATTTCCGCAACAGTCGTGTTATTATATAATTAAGATTGCCTTCGAGGTTGTTGATTGGATCATCCGATGCAAGGTCTACAAGAGCTATGTGGAGTTTATCAATCACTGGGTCAAGCATAGTTCGTTTCGTTGGTAAAATATATGGCATTACTTCTTCTCCATTATGGACATAGCTGCATCAAACGGGTCAACTTCGTTGTTTCCGAACGCCACAATTTCATCGGCCATTTGTTTGATTTCACTGAACATGAGAGGGTTGGTGACAACTGTCTTACCTTTACCTGTTGTTTGTTTAGCTCTGATTTGTGCTAAAATATCATCAGCTTGTTTACATATTTTGTCGTCAACTGGTATATCAAGGTCAGCACTGTTATGTCCAAATACTTCTGACATTATTATTCGCGATACCTTTTCAGTATTGTCGTATGTCATTGGCCACGCATTACCATTAGGTGAAAATGTTTTATACAACAAATCTGCGATGCTATCGATGTTACGACGAAGGTTTCTTCGTCTTTGGTTTTCACTATCTGCTGAATTCATTGTTCTGCCTTTTGCAGATTTCTCAACGTCAGCTAATAACTGGTTCATTAAATTATGGTCCATTACTATTTTTCCCAGAATTCTGCGTTATCATACTTTTTGTATGCATCTGCGCCAAGAATTCTTCTTGCGTCTGTTATGACTGGCAACACTTTTGGTCTAATTATATGTAAACCTGGAATGCCATGAATGTCATCATCTTCCGATGTTGTTTGCTGAACATTATCAAAGTCATGTTCAAATGGTTCTTCTTCTAAAAACTTATAAACCGCATCCAGTGTTTCTTTTGGACTAACAGTCAAGTTTTCAAATTCTACAAAATGCATACGGTCACGGTATCCTCTTGCGAGTGCATCACGGACTCTATTGTATGCGATTCCAACTGGTTCATCATTTCTCATCCACACATCAGCACGACCTTCAACTGTTTGCCATTCGAAGAAGCGAGACTTCTCTTGAGGAAATTGCCACTCATGTGATTGGGTTCTCCACAAATTTTCAAACGATGAGAGGATATCTGTAATCTTTCTGACGGGAACTAACATTTTAACCTTACGTTGTAAGATGTGTTCTGCAAGTTCCATATACCCACCCCATCCACGAGACTTATCAAATACAACAGGACGTGATATTGTAGAGTAATAGTTTTGAAGTATTGGACGCATAACAGCATCCTTACCAGCTTTGTTTGGTGAAGCACGAAACTCGTTTATGTTCTCCCATTGATTACGAATAGCTAATACAATGTCAAGAATACCTGACGTTGATGTTGCATGAAATCTTGGGTTCTGGTTCAGGATGTTACAAAGTAACGTTGAACCTGATCGTGGTAGTCCTGCTATAAAGTGTATTGTTTTATCTGTCATATTTCTACCAAGTCAGCATTTACGCCCCACGTTGGTTCTCCGTCATCGTTTGTGTATGTGTCATTGGCATCGCTCGTAGCAACCCAAGTTCCAAAAGGGACGAGTTCGTTAGGTTCTGTCATTCGAAAGATATCACCTTTTTCTAATTCTTTCATTTGAACGCTAACCCAACTTTCTCCAACTTGAATTTCTACTTTTCTTAAATTGTCTGTATCACTCATATTCCTTCCATTGCTCGGTCATAAGCTGTGTCATGATTGTTGTTATTGTTGTTACTATGTAGGGCATAATATTTGTCTCTTACTATCATCGCCTCATTCTCATTATTAAAATATCCAGGCCACAAAGTTGGATCATCACATCCAGTACTTTCATGTAACAACAAATCAGGATGCAAATACTGATACTGTAAACGATCAACGCTTGACACAAACCATCCATGTGGGTTAAACTCTGGCTGTCTTAACTCATAGAAATCATTTTCGTTCATGTTCAGTCCTTACCTTATCAAAATATTCTACGAAGAATTCATAACGATCCTTCATTTTTTCATTAGTGTCTCGAACAACTTCAACGCTGTCCTTACTATATAGTGGTGAAACTTTGGAGACAAAATGTGACCCATATTTCTTAAATGGTTCACCGCTCAATGAACACAGATAGTAATCATTTGACCCACGATTGTCGTACATATCTTTCTTGAGAATACCAATTGGTAATTCTTGCATATATGTATACAAGTCATCAAAATATGTAAACACCTTTGTAGACAAAGCTAACAACCAACCAGGAATTTCAGTATCAACATCATTCCACTTTGATATTACAAAAATAGGAATATCGTTGTTGTATGCTACTTGACATTCGCTTATTGTTCCAGCACCTTTACGGACACTCTCATCATAATATACAATAAGAGCATCACTATCTTTGGTTATCAATTCAAGGTCGGCGTGTATGAAGTGTTTGCGTATGTTTGCTTTGCGTTGAAGCGTTGACAACACACTACCATCAGAATCCATGTTCGAATGATAAACATCACCATATTCTTTTTGATATTTCTTATCAAGTGCTGTAATGTCGAGTGGAAGGTAACCCATTGCACGAAGTTCTTCGGAGGTTTCTGTTCTCCACCCAGCACCAAGTTCTGATGCGTGTTCCATACCACCGGAAAGGTAGATGTTACCGCGAGTATATCCAGGATGTTTGATCAT
>LGVC01015638.1_pt1 | contig 10264 bp, 5 predicted proteins | sample 469851 | NCBI WGS metagenome assembly LGVC01 (sample SAMN03857202, study PRJNA290197) | marine sediment metagenome | biome: ocean floor; feature: cold seep; material: sediment; isolation source: sample #5133, Elevator 3A push core 47, collected at Hydrate Ridge North... ...
CTGTCTTTCACCATCCATTCAAAAGATGCTGTTTCTTCTCATAGTTATCAAGCACCTTTGCACAGGATTCCCAGTCAATAGGTACCGGCTTATCATACCTTATTTCAAATGGATGCCTTTGCGGTATTCCATCAATTGTCTTCTTTGCATCATCAATCTTATTCAACGCAATATCGACCCAGACATCTTCAAGCACATCAGGGATCTGGCCAAAGAGCGAGTTGATGTTTTCAAGTCTGTCTGAAAGAAGTTCGTGTACCCTATCCTCGACTGAACCTTTATAGCGCATATTGTAAATCCATACATCATCATAGACCTGACCAATACGCTGGATTCTTCCTTTTCTCTGCTCAAGTCTTGTAGGGTTCCATGGCAGGTCAAGGTTGATGAGGCTGCCAAGCGTCTGAAGATTCAAACCCTCACTGGCTGCATCTGTTCCAAGTAACAATTTGATTGTGCCTTTACGTACAAGTGCCTTGATATCTTCACGAGATGCTCGCCTGAAACTTCCATTTTCTATAATTCCCGAACGATTGCTTCCTGCATATACTCCTATTTTTTCAACAGTCAGTTCTTCCTTTAGTTTATCGGCAAGCCACTGTATAGAATCATAGTACTGTGAAAAGATTATGCATCCACGGTCAAGCCACCTACCGTTCTTCAGGATATCCAGGACTTTTTCGTATTTTGGATCAGTGTCAATATGTTCTTCAATAATCTCAGAGAACCTGGTCAGCAGACTTTTTTCGGCTTCAGACATACTTTCAAATAGCTCGCTTCTATGGACCTCTTCTTCCTCTTCATCGGAATCAAATTCTGAATCCTTACGAACTCCAAGCATTTTGTTTGCAGTGACCTTCCCTGCATATAATGTACTTCCAACACGCCTGAGAAGAAGTGTTTCTATAAATCCTGTGCCTTTCTTTCTTTCACCCAACAATTGGCAAAAGTCTTTTGCAGCAGCGTATGCATCTTGAAGATATATAGGGAGATTGATTGCATCCTTGTCGTCCTCTCCATACAGTTTGACTTCGATCTTCTGTAAGTACGGTTCACCAGTTTCAGGGTTCCGGGTGTTTTCAAGGAAGTCCCTTGTTCTTCGTATTATGTGTCTGATGTAGGGATTATGATTTTGGAAAAAGTCTTCTTTCATCCTTTCAACCCTTGACCTATCAGGAGGGCTAAGATCGATCCATATTCCTGAATTTAGAACTGCTACCGAATCCGGAATTGAAAGAGAACTCCTGATTATCTGATAATCTATCCCTTCTGAAGCAGGCGGTAATGGATTTGCAATCCACTTGAATAGTTCATTTTCCGTATCCTGAATTGTTCTATTTCCCTGGATGATGTCTAGTGATCCAAATGATTCAGTTCTCCATTTACTTAATTTGTTGCCAAGAACTGATTCATTTCTGCCATCCGCAAGTATGGACAAAAGGTCGTATGCTTCAATAGGGTAGAGCTGTACAGGTGTTGCTGTTGCCAGAAGCATGCTTTTTGTGTTCCCTGCAATTTCCCGGAGGAAAGCAAGAAGGTTGTTCGGTTCCGCTCTTTCATTCTCATGTGTAGGACCTAGATTCTTCCTTCTGGCCCTATGAGATTCATCAACGATGATGCAGTCGTATCTCTTTGATTTCAGTAGATCGGTTATGTTTGACCTTTCGTTCCCATAGGAGTGGATAATCAAGCCATAGGAAACTATCCCAATTCTGCGAGGACATTTCAGTATGCCTTCATCACCGTATTTCGGGTATTCGATGCCTTCTTCATCAACCCACCTGCCATTGTCCCATACTGCAGAAGGAAGGTCCAGATATTCTCTCATCTCGTCCTGCCACTGCCATCGAAGGGTCGCAGGCGTTAGGATTAATATAGGTCTGTCTCCAGTAAGAGCGATCAACTGTGCTGTCATTGCCAGTTGCAGTGTTTTACCAAGCCCGACCATGTCTGCAAGAAGAAAACGTGCCCCATGCTCGGTTTGATGTGCTTTGAAAGCAAGATCTATGAAGTACTTCTGATGTTCCCAGAGTCCCAGTTCTTTCCTGTAAACAGGACTTTCAACGATTGCTGATGCAGGTTCTGGATTTTTTTGCCATTCTATAAGTGTTGGTATGACTTCACGTTTTGCTATCCTTCCAATGTCTTCGATGATGAATTCTGCCAGCACCTTATAGTCCGGATGGTTCCAAAGAGCATCGAACTCCTCCTGCACCCAGTTCACAGCATCATCGGAATCATCTTCCCAGACAAGTTCATAATTGCGTTTCCAGCCAGAGAGGGTCTCGTTTGTGCTTCCCATGAATGCGGTTTTTATCCCGTCTGCCTTAGTTATAACTCCGGCTTTGCCATGGATGAGCCCGAATGCCTTGTCCGGAAGCACTCTTACCTGAAGTTTTCCAGACTTCAGATACTGGTAAAGTTTTGCAAATCTGCCACGAACCTCTTCCCCGACCTTTTCTGGCTCTTCTGCACACCACTCTTTACGTATGGCTGCAAGAGCTGCACGGGCTGTCTTCACATCCTCGGGTTCAAGTTGTGTGTTGCATACGACACGGACAGTCCCTTCAACAGAATCAAGCGCCTCTCCTGCAACTTCAAGGATTGATGAACTGAAATAGCCTGCTATCCTGTCGTACTTCTTAGCATCTTCAAGGCGCTTGTTCAGGAAAGAGGCGTCCAGAGGTTCACAGCGGGATGAGAAACGGTTGATCATTATTATTTCCCGGCAGGTTACTCATAACCTTCCTCAATATGTTCCCAATATTCATCAATATCAGAACTAAATCCTTCGATCATCATTGAAAGCCAATCTACAACATCTGAAAAAATATCTATATTAAATACATGAATAGAATCCTCAGCTAAGAATGGTTTTCCACTTGTATCTACTGGATAACGAAATTGTTGGGCTTGTTCGTTCATTGCAATCTTTTTTATAATACGATCTATTGTCTCGTAATCCTCTCTTGTTTCCTTCCCTAAGTCCTTGTATTCATCCCACCCTAGAATTCCTTTAAGAATTTCTTTACATGTTTCCCAAAGCGTATTTAAATTGTGACCTTTTGGATAACCTCCAGCTTCTCCGATAAGTGGATTCCCTGTATTTATGATATCTTTCATTCTTAGTTCGAGATAATGACTAAACAGATAAAAAATTGGATATCCAAAAGTATCATATGTGAATTCTTCTTTTTTTGCAATTTCAATTAATTTTATTGTTGCTTCCAAGTAACCACTTGCATACATATGCCATATGTTTTCTGATCCGCTCTTGATTTTATATACATACCCATCTTGCATCCAATTATTTCCTGCTTCATATAACTTCAAAGAACGATCAGGTCTTTCTGGAATATCTAAATTAAACATGGTCCTGCTCCACAACAACAGACAGTATTTTTGCAGCTTTCGAGTCTTCCTGCCACTGTTCCATTGAATCATTCATACCAAGCGAGGTGAAGTACCTGAACAACTCCACGATCTCCTTCCTTTTCTCCCAGTACCCCGGAAACTCCCGCAGCCAAACCTTTCCAGCAGCCGTATCCTCTTCCTGTCTCGTCTGGCGGATGGCGAACAGTATGTTCCTCACAAGGGATGATGAGAATCCTTCTCCGCCAACATCACGGTCCTTGAACTCTGAAGCGGTTTTGAGCCTGGTCTCGTTCGCTTTCCCGCTCTGTTGGAGATTTTTGTATTCCCTTATGCCAAACCCACGTGCGAGTTCCTGATACGCTCCGGTTCTATATTCCCCATGGCTTTCAAGCTCAAGACCCTTAAGATAGAATCTCTCCTCTGGAATGAGCTGTTTCCACACCCAGGAATCAATACCTACAGGGACAAGATAATCACAGGCAATCTTCACCGCATTCTCAATGACTCCTTCCAACGGGTTTTTTTCACCCTTTCCCCTTGCACGGTTGAGTTCACGTTCGATATCAATATCTTCTATCTGATTATAGTGGGTGAGCACACGCAGAGCCGCTGCATAAGCCGCAAGCTGGTAGTCGGTATCACCAAAGTTCGGGTCTTCCTTATCATCGATTGCAAGCATCGAATCTAGTTGTTTTTTGACCTCTTCTTCGACTTCTGGATATATTTCATCAAGGAATACAGCATCATCTGAGGTCTGCTTGCGGAGAACAAGGAGAACGGTTCCCTGAACATAATTGCCTTTTTTAAGACCACTTGATTCAGTTTCAGTTGCAATACACCAAGCAGCTGTTACTTGTAATCCCGCAGCCCATAAAATCATTGCAAGATCAGCCCAGACATTGGTATCTTGGTGAGTAAACATCACAATCTGAGCACCATTTTTAGGCATATGGTTGGTAAGATTCTTGTACACTTCAACCATGCTCTTTCTAAACTCCTCGTTAGAACCTTTTATTGCAAGTACACGCTTGGAATCTGCATACCAGTCTGGAAAAAGTTCTTTTAGTGGCTTTTCATACCATGCAAGGAAAAACTCTGAAAGCTCATGGTAATTGATAGCATCAGCATAAGGTGGATCAGTAATCCAAAAAGTATTATTTACATCCAATGTTTTCGCATCTATTTGTTCTATTTTTTCTTTTCCGATGCAATATTTTGGATTGATATTTAAGAAAAAAACATTTTTTAATGCAAGAAAACTACGTCCCCCATATGTGTATAATGTATTAAAAGCTTGATTATAAAGAGAACTTTCTATTATTCCTTCGTTTGTGGCTGATGTATGACATCTTGATAGTTTTGAATTCCAATTAATTGCATTTGCATTTGATAAATACAAACTAACGCATGTATTTTTAGCATAATTAGAATTTTTTATCTTTTTATTAATCAATGCAGCTTGAAGCAATTGTCTTGGAGTAAACATATGATGCCAGTGTGTCCAACCACGTGTTCTAATTGGTTCAGTTGTTTTTGCACCTGTTTCAATTTTCATACTTGGCAGAAATCCTTTATTCTGCCATTCAGAGAAAGATTCTGTGAGTAATGAAAAAATGTTTTTTTCACTTAATAAATCACGTTTGTCAGGTGCTAAATAATGTTTGTTTGATTTTATTTTCCCATTAGCATCAGTATATTCTTCAACCCATCTAATGCAGTACAACCTTTCCAGAAATACATCATTTATTTGTGGAACAATATCCTTACTATTCCAAAATCTAATACCTTCTGTATTCTCTCTACGAACTGTTGACATTGGAATTGGTGACTCACTACCAATGCAGTTAGGATTTGGACAAATCAACTTATTGTTCCCAACGGTTTTTGTTGATTTTGTAAGTTTAAGTTCTTCCAGAGAAACATTTTCTACAATTAATATGTTGAACCGCTTATTTTCATGGTTTGGTTCAAGTTTTGCGATTGTTTTTGATCCTTCACCAATCGTCATCGTCGGAAGAAGCGGAACCTTCCAGCCACATTCAGGACAGATAATCTCACAACAATAAAGATAGGCATCTGCACGCCATCCCTTTTCATTATGCTCGATTCCCCACTCCGTGATTTGTCTATCAACCGCCTCATAGACTTCTTGCTGAGCCTTTTTTACCGATTCAACTACCTCTTCACCGCCACCAATTATATTCAATGCCGCCCATGTAAGTAGTGCAGCAACGGGATTTAAGTCAGATCCAAAGACGTCACAGCCGATTCTTGCTGCCTCAAATGGAACGCTACCACCTCCACAGAAACAGTCACCAACCGAAGGACGCTTTCCAAACTGTCGGATGCCAAGTTCTTCAACCAGTTCAGGAATTGAGTTTGCACTTGTAACAAGATGTTCATTTATTTCCTTCCATGCTACAGGGGAAGGACCTTCAACCTCTTCAGGACGGTAACAGTATTTCAGACGTTCATCATATCCCATCCGTAGGAAAACCATCCGCTGGAGCTCTTTTTTCTCACCACGTGAAAGACCTCTGCGGAATTTTTCACCGTCGAAATACTCTTTTTCTTGTTTGGGGGACAGATATTCTCTTAACACTCTTCCAGGGATTGATTGCTTCTTCCTCTGCCACATCCCTTCGTCATCCATAGTTAAGATTTTGAGGAATATCTCACGGTCTTTTGTAGGGACATCTGTTGCGGGCAGGAGCAAACCTAAAATTGCGGCTCTGACTAGAATTAATGGTTTTCTTCCCCACCATTTACCAAGTCCGGTAAGGGTCTGACTGTAATTTGCTTTCCGCTCCTTATAACTCTCCTTTGAAACCTTGGAAACAGGAAATTGTGATTCAATGAACGACTTATTAAAAGTAATGTTATCACCTGACATATTTTTCTCCGGATATCAGAATAGTAAATTAGAAATCAAGTATACTACCCTGTCTTTTCTTTTCATGGTTTGTGCTTTTACCTTTATCGTCCAGACTTGCGATAAGTCCGACACGCTGCTCTGCTTTGGTAGAAGCAACCGGATTGTCACACAGGGCGAATCTGACTGCGGCTCTCCAGCCAGTGTTCTTTCCACGGAGTGCCTGACCTGTTGCAGCATTTGTCATAGTATACAGCCACCAGCGTTCCTCGGGCAGAAGGCCGAGCCAGTTTGCAACCGCTGCTGGAACACGGCCGGGATCTGCATCCTCGATAGCCCAGCCGAGGAGGACAAGCTCTTTCCCGAACAGGCGGGAAACAGGTGTCAGACCTCTTGCCTTCCAGTGTCCTTTCTTGTATCCCATCTCCTTCAGGCGGCGGTTGAACTCCGCAGATACGGCATCTGCCATTCCATCCCATTTGACCCTTGGGAGGAAAACGCGCAATCGTTCATCACTTTCATCCTTCACTGCACGTATCTTATGTTTCCACATCTCACTATCCCAGGACATATGCTCGGATATCTGCACATCTCCGGTAGGTGAAGGGACAGACACAAGAAAATAATGTTCCGACTCATCCGGCTTGAATCCAAAACCCTCTACAGCAGAACTTTCACGGCTCACTGGTTTACCTCATCCATAATGATGCTTGCTTTCTCTGCGTCTGCAAAGTCCTTCAAGTCCTGACCGATAGTAAAATTAATGCTCCGAGCATCGATCCCCACCTGTCCGTCTGAGTAGATATCCCTCATGGATTCAATGAGCTTTTCTATCTGCTCACCTGAAAGCTCAATGGTCGGGTCCACGTTCAACTCAATCCAGCTTTTGCCGATGACCGACAACCTGATCTCCGGGGCACGTGCCTTGTACTTCTTAAGAAGCCCTATGAAATCAAAGCTTTCTTTTGTAGTTTTGATACTGTGGTGATGTTTCCACGTAGCAGGCTTATCAAGACTTAGTCCACCTTTAGGTGCCTTCCAGTCAATATCGATCCTGAGCTGCTCAGACTCGACACCCTCTTTTTCAGCAATAGCAAGTATCACTCTTACAGACCTGTCTATCTCAAAAGGACTTGTATATATCCCACCGGCATTCTTGGGATTTGAACCTTCTGTCGAGTACCTTATAATAGCATCGGCAGGAGCTGCCTTCAATTCGACCGTTTTCTTTTCTCCACCACCAAACACCCTTTTCTTCAATGTGACCGAATTGCTCCATTTATAGGTTGCACCGGATTCATGTACACTCATTGAGTCGACACAAAGGAAAGAAGCATGCATCTCCCTTATGACAACATTCTGGAAATCATCAACTTTCGCAGAAGCAGTAGTTGCCTCTCCTCCTACATCGTAATAGACAGCATCTCCATTTACAGGCACTATCTTTAATGTAACTTCCCCGGTATCCTCATCCCAGTTCCATTCCATGACCTGAACCGATGTGGAAGGTGCAGGGAAAGGACCTTTGTCAATATATCCCCCATCCATTCTCCACTGTTCTTTCATTAACATATCGTCTTTAAGATTGTCAAGAGCATTCGGATGATGCCATTGCCATTTGGTAAGGATAGCAGCACGTTTCTTGATCTCAGACCACTGCATGTTCTGCTGGGTAAAAAGACGCTGCTCGCACTTCTTCTTGAAGGTATCCCCATCCACATCCAGAGTGAACTTCTGTTTCTCAGTCAGGGTATTTCGTATCAGTTCCTCCCCACGGCACTTATTCCCTTCAAAATTCATGGTCAGGTCGGTAACACGCAGTTCATCATTTTGCGGATAATGCAGGCGAGTAAAAGTCTCTCTGGCAGAGCTTAACAATCGATGGATAATACTATCCTTAAGGTTCTGGGCAATGATCCTTTGGGTATCATCAGATCTGACGCCACTGCTATCCATTTCTCCCAGAATGGATTTGATGGCCTTGTACTCCTTACCAACCGAGATCAGGTTGTTCATAGTATCCCTCTGACCTGATAGGAAGCACACACGATTCTTATAGTCAAGAGCATCATAGAACTCTTTTAAGTGCGGATGCAAATCTCCACCATGTGGCTCATATAACACCAATTTGACTTTATCTTGAATTATTGCAATATCGTCAACAGCCGGAAGTATCTGAAGTTCCTGATAACAATCTTCCCTCTCAGGTACAAAAATAGTCAGCAGGAATTCTTTTACATCCTTTAGTACTGCTTCCCTTCCATAGGACTCTGCAAGTGACCTCAGGCGGGCAACAAGGTTCTCTGTGTTCTTGAAGTACATTTTCCCATTGTTTGCCCGATGCAGATACCAACAAAGTTGACTCTCAAGGGTGGTAATCATATCAGGAAGTGTGCTAAGCTCCCTTCCAGGTGCTGCAATATCAGTAATTATCTCCGATGTTGTCAGCCCAAGCACGGAATTCTCAACATTAGCAAGAGATGCCATCAGGATTAATTTACATATATCCTGTCCCTCAGAACCACCACGTTTCAGATCCTCCATCTCTGCAACTGAATCCCCGTCTGATGTAATGTCATGGCTGATAGCATTTCCAAGGGTAGGATTGATGAGATTTATCTCAGCACCCATCTCCGGGTTATTAAGGTCGATCATATGGGGATGGATAATGACCGCATTCTTGGCACCATCTGATTCATAAAGATGTGACACCAGAACACGCATAAAACGGATAAGTCCACGTGTCTGCTGGAATCCTGGGTTCTCCCTGAAACGTGCATAAAGGTCCTTAATTGCAGGATGGAATGGATAAGAATCCCTCACCTGCTGGACGATCTTTTCAGGTGAGACATGTGTCAGGTCCATTTGCCCTGCTTCTTTTATAATATCCCCATATGCCTGTGCAATCGACATGACCGCATCATCATCTGGAAGTTCTGAGAAAATGCGCTTCTTGAGGATATGATATACCTCGTCAGTATTAAGTCCCACAGGCTCAATGTTTACAGAACTCCTTCCAACCTCGTTTTCGAAATCATGAAGTGCCTGGTTTACCTGTTGGCTTCCATCTTCATAAGTGGCTTTCAAGTCTGAAAGAACAATAGTCACTTGCGAGAGTTCATCTGTTCCAAGTGCCACCAGTAGGTTTGAGAGTGCTGTTTTTGTAACCACGGAAAGATCAGCATTTCCAATAGTCTTAGATTTTGCATTTTCAAAGTAAGGGGGAAGTTCATCAAAAAGGATCAATAACTTTTGACCTTTCAATAGATTGACCCATGCACTCTTACCCGGAGCTTGTAATGGGGAATAATAGTCCTTGAAAAATTCCCTTTTTCCGATTTGCTCGGCAACAGACCCCCATATACCATATGGTGCATCGCTCTCACGTCCGTTAAACACAACAACATTGACTGGACCAAGAACATTCTTTGCAAAACCATCACCCATTACCTTCTCTCTAATTTCAGGATACTTTGCAAGAATAGCAAGGCCTATCATACAGTGAGTCTTACCGCCACCCATTGCCTGTGTTAACTTGAAAACAGAAGAGTCAGATTCATTTGCAAATCTCCTGAAAACCTGTTTAAAAAGAGATTTCATTCCTTCAGTAAGATAGTTTTCTTCAAAGAATTCATAAGGATCTATCTTGTTCTCCACCACATCAGAGATATCAAGAACCACATCTCTTCGATTTCTGTCAAAAATAGAATCACGCACTTTACATAAGCTTTCAATTGATGGCATTCATTTACTCCCTCAGATCACATATTTGAAAATATTATGATAGCGAAACGTTATCAAATTAACTTATAATCTTTTCTTTATTTAGCGTTATCGTAATGATATAAGAGATAAAGCGAAGCAATCAAATTAAAATGTAATCTGGCGTTTCTAATTCGATAGTCCGATTGCAATCACACACTGTGTAAAAAAACCACACAATTTTTTTAATTTATTACAGTATATACTATACTACTCCGCAAGTGTAATTTGGAACTCAATATGACTGCCACAGAG
>LGVC01000032.1_pt7 | contig 10255 bp, 12 predicted proteins | sample 469851 | NCBI WGS metagenome assembly LGVC01 (sample SAMN03857202, study PRJNA290197) | marine sediment metagenome | biome: ocean floor; feature: cold seep; material: sediment; isolation source: sample #5133, Elevator 3A push core 47, collected at Hydrate Ridge North... ...
TCATTTCCAGTATCCTCAAGTGAGCTTCATCCCTTGCGGTATATATGATACCTGATAAATAAACAATATCTCCTGCTCTTAGTTTACTAATATCTTTCTTATGCAAAGGTGTGCGAAGATGATATTCATTCATGTTCTACCTCCAGGGTAACAGAAGCATGACGGTTTGCCCAGCACTGGATATTCACAGCTACCGGGAGGGATGCTGTGTGACAGTAGGCTTTTTCCACATGCACAGCCAGTGCGGTTGTACTTCCGCCAAGTCCCATCGGACCGATACCTAGTGCATTGATAGCCTTAAGTATTTCCAGTTCATATTCATCCATTTGACCCGGATCACGTAGCAGTGCACGTTTGGCTAAACGGGCTGATTTATCAAAACTACCTCCGATCCCTACTCCTACAATTATAGGGGGACAGGGCATGCCACCGGCTTTAAGGACACTCTCCACAATGAACTGTTTAACCTGTTTTGTCTGGGAAGGTCGCATCATGGTAAGTGTGCTCATATTTTCCGAACCGGCACCCTTTGGTGCCACTGTTATTTTAATAGTATTGCCTCCAACAAAAGAATAATTAATATCAGGCAGTCCCACACCTGTATTGTCATCGGAATTCGTTCTTGTTAAGGGTTCGACTGCATTCGGACGAAGTGGTACATTAATTGTAGCCTGTTGTACGCCATGTAGTATAGCCAGGTCCAGGTCAAAATCCAGAGATACATCCCTGCCGATCTCGACAAAGAATACCATAATACCTGTATCCTGGCACATAGGAATATTATTGGTACCTGCGATTTCAATATTCTTCAAAATAGCATTTAGCTGGGATTTAGCAGTTGGATCTATCTCAGAATCCCTTGCTTTCTCCAGGGCCTGTATAACATCATCAGGCAGTCTGGTCTCAGCTTGCTTAATGATCTCTTCTACGGTATTGGTTACATACCCGATGTCAATTTGATTCATATATCCAGTGTTAATATGCCCTGTTTTACAGACTCTGCTGATCTGTTCAATGCATCCTGCTCAGTTTTTGTGAGTTCAAGTTCAATGATCTGTTCAATACCGGATCGTCCCAGTTTTACAGGTACGCCCAGGTAAATACTGTCAAAGCCATACTGACCGGTAAGAAAAGCACAGGCTGGTAGTATCCGGTTCTGGTCAAGTACGATCGATCTTACCATGTTAGTTATTGCTGCTGAAGGTGCATAGAAAGCACTCCCTGTCTTTAACAATTCTACGATCTCGGCGCCACCGTTGATAGTACGCTGTACTAATCGGTCTATGGTCTTTGTTTCTATCAGTTCGGTTATGGGAATTCCTGATACGGTGGTGAACCTGGTAAGTGGTACCATACTGTCCCCGTGTCCGCCCAGTACCATAGCATCCACATCCTTAGCACTACAGTTGAGTTCCATGGATATAAAAGCAGCGAATCGTCCGCAATCAAGCACTCCACTCATTCCGAAAACTCTTTGTGGTGGAAAACCGGTCTTTTTCATGGCAATATATGTCATCAGGTCAAGTGGATTTGTCACGATAATTACCACACTGTCCGGTGCGTATTTTTTAATATTACCACACACATCAGCTATTATGTTGCTGTTTATCTTTACCAGGTCTTCACGACTCATACCGGGTTTTCTGGCAATACCTGCTGTAATTACCACTATATCCGAGTCTTTGATATCTTCATAGTTATTCGTTCCCAGGACATTTGCATCATAACCCATAATAGGAGCTGATTCCATAAGGTCCAGTGCTTTACCCTGCGGCATTCCTTCGATAATATCCATTATAACCAGGTCGCCAAGTTCTTCTTCTGCGATACGCTGGGCTGCTGTGGCTCCCACAAATCCGGCACCGATTATTGTGATCTTTGTCATTTTTGGTCCTCTATAATAACTAATCCTCGCTTACGCTTAGGATTTGTTTGTAGTAGTTATTATTTAAAATACCTTTGGATAGAAGTACTGACATTGTCAATAATTATTATGTTTTTGTTCTGATTCCAGCAACCATTTCCATACTGGTTTAACAATTATTGTTTTACTGCCTATTTCTATTTTTTCTTCCTGATCATATGTCAGGATCATACCCATATTCAAATCAAAATCATTCATTGCACTCACAAGACCGTCCACTTCCCTTTTACGGTTATGCTCAGATAATTCAAAGCAGACTTGAATAACAAATTTGATTCTTTTTCTACTATCCAGTACTATAAAGTTATTCAATTGAATTGAACACAAAACAAATTTATTGTTCAATGGGATTGAATGCTTTTGTTGTGATTGCTAATGGAAACTTTTTTTATAATTGAAATATATATGAGTAATGAGTGAAAATGAAAAGAGCAGTAATTCATGTTAAAGGGAGGGTTCAACGTGTCGGGTATCGGGATGAAGTAGAGGAGATAGCAAGGCAATTGGAAATAGCCGGCTTTGTCAAGAATATAGAGCCTTATGATGTGCAAATTATCGCTGAAGGTGAAGATTCGAATATAGAACAGTTCATCAGGCAAATCAAAATTAAAAGATTTCCGATAAATGTAGAAATGGTAGAGGTTCAGCTTAAGGAATTTAAATCTGAATTCGAATATTTTAAAATAAAAAGAGGAGAATGGCAGGAAGAAATAGGTGAACGGTTAGATATGGCTGGAAAACTACTACATAAATCTATAGAACTAAGTACAGAGTCTGTCATAATAGGAAATAAAATGCTTGATAAACANNAAACAAGACAAGATGCTTGAAAAACAAGATGAATCTATTGTTGAAATAAAAGGATTACGCCAGGATTTAAAATCATATATGGAAGAAAGATTTGATAGCTTAGAGCACGAGATTGTAATGATTAAAGAAAAAATAGGTATGATGTAAAAAGGCTTATTTTTTAATAGTTTGTCAGGTATAACTTGATATACTGAAAATGCTCACTCAGTTCACAATTTTTTTTCCTCCATTCCTTCTGAATGTCGGACGAAGATTCTACGAATCGTATCAACTTTAAAAAGTATGGTGTTTTGACAGGATCTACAGAATTGACTGGAGTTACAAAATATTAATGTTTTTGCGTATCCTTCCAAAACAATTATATTTAATTAGTCATTACATATGTGAGCTATTTGTAATACTTTGTATGAAAAAGTATTTCAATAATAATGTAAAACAAATAAATGAGGAATAACATGATGGAAAAAATAGGAATACTGGCATTAGGTCATGGAAGTAAACTCCCGTATAATAAAGAAATGTTAAGTGGAGTTGCCGATATGATCGCTGAAAAATATCAAAACACAGTTGTAAGGATCGGATTTATGAACATGAATGACCCTACCATGGATGAGGGATTAAAAGCCTTTGAAGGTACTGGTGTAACTACTATTGTAGCAGTCCCCATCTTCCTGGCCCATGGTGTACACACTACAGAAGATATACCTCAAATACTTGGGATCAGTAGGGAAGATCGAAAAACATCTATTGATATTAACGGAACTGATGTTACATTAGTATATGCAGAACCTCTTGGTGCCCACCCGTTGATAGCAGATCTGGCATATGAGAGGGCCATAGAAGCACTCAAATAGAATTATTATGCTGTTTTCCAATAAAGATGTAGCAGTACTTGACCTAACCCATGGCGGCATTCCTTTAGCTCGCTCTATTGCTAAACAAGCACATAGTGTCACAGCCGTAGATGTATACGGTACCGTGGATAAAGAAGTATTGTCGGATCTTGAAAAGGATGAAATTATTATTAAAAATAATATAAACAGTATTGATCCTGACCTTATAGTCGCGCCGGTACATATGGACCCGGGCCTGGTGCCTGATCCATTTTACTGTCCTGTCATAACACACCATATGGCAGTGGGTGTACTATTATTAAATAGTATAAAAAGCTCCAGGATTATCGAAATAACAGGTACAGGTGCCAAGACCAGCACAGCAGTCCTGCTGGCAGATATGGCATCTCGCAGTATGTCTGTAGTATCACATACCACCCATGGCGTGGAGCATTGGTCAAATGGTGTACCGGAAATGATATACCAGGGACTTAGTATTGCACCTGGCAGTATACTTGAAGCAATGGAACATACTTCAAATATCGATCCTGATCTTTATATTTTTGAGATCTCATTAGGAGGTACCGGTGCAGCAGATATAGGTATCATTACCACACTGGAAAATGAATATACTATTGCTAACGGCACTGCAACATCTACTGCTGCCAAGAACCAGATGGTCGAGTATGCAAGAAGAAGGAGTACACTATTAGTTAATGCTTTATCAAATGAAACAATCAATGCTCCGAATAGTGTCCGGACCGTTACCTTTAGTGATATCTCAAAAGATGCGGATGTATATCTGGAAGATCCTGGTACAGGTGTTCGGTCCATACATTATTCAGGGATGGATATTAGTTTCACACCCGGTACAGGCTATGACCCATCTGCATATTCCACAGCCATGGCGTGTACTGCTGCCGCCGCAGCTGTCCTTGGGATCGAACCTGATACGATCAGGTCTTCATTAGAGGCTTTTAAAGGTGTGGACGGAAGAATGAGGCTAAAAGAACTCTTTGGCAGGACAATAGTGGATAACTCAAATTCAGGGATGAATATCAGATCAGTTGAACATGCCCTGGATTATTCAAAAAAGATTGCTTCAAAAAAAAGCAGATCAATATTAATACTCGGGGAAGAAGCCCAGCAAGTATGTGAAGGTCTTGACCCAAACGACGTAAGTGTTTTTATCACAGACCATGTCAATGAAGTAGACAATATCTTTCTTGTGGGTGAGCGTATGAAGATAATAAATGGAAATAAGATCTCACATTTTTCAAGTCTTGATACTGCTATTAAGAAGGCAAGAGCCATAACCAGCAAAAATGATATAATCATTTCATGCGTTAAATGTTTCAGATAAAACGGAGGAAAAAAGAATGAACCCAGTAGTAAAACCCAAAGAACCTATGATCATGCACCCCAGACCCAGTTCTATTGTAGCAGCACTATACACATTACGTGATCTTGATGTTGATGTTGTTATACTGCATGGCCCTCCTGGATGTAGTTTCAAACACGCCAGACTCCTGGAAGAAGACGGATTGCGTGTGGTTACTACAGCCCTGGATGAATCAGGTTTTGTATTCGGAGGACATGATCAACTGGTAAATGTGCTTGAGAAGGTCATTGAGATGTTCAATCCCGGATCAATTGGGATAGTGGGTACATGTGCCAGTATGATCATTGGTGAGGAGCTTCACGAGGCTGTACTTGAGGTTAATCCCGATATGCCGGTGATAGAAGTAGAAGTACACGCAGGATATCCCAACAACACCAAAGGAGTGATCATTACACTGGAATCCGCACTGGCAGCAGGCATCCTTAGCGAAGAAGAGTTCACACGACAAAAAATATTATTAAAAGAAGCTACGGAAGTAGAGAAACGTCACGGTGCAGCCAGTAAGGAATATCTGGAACCAAGCCGCGGCGATACTAAATATACAGTTGCCAAAAGGATCATTGAGTTATTAAAACAAGGTAAAAAAGGTATAACGATCCTTAATGCCAAGAAGGAGACAGGATACATGTTCGCTGATATCAATGCGGCAGTGAATCAGGCTGCAAGTATGCTCCGATCAGGATCGGAAGTGATCAATATGGCAAATCTTGATGATACCCTGGGACTTGGTAGGGTCAGGGCGCATGCAAGTAATATTGCCGGCGATCTACAGGAAATGGGAATTACTGTACATGAGATCATAGGTGGTCTTGACGAATATCCAGTAGTGGGCGACAAGGTCAACAGGCTTATTAAAGAAAAATATAATGACTTTGATTTTGCTGTGATCACAGGTGTACCTCATGCTATTTCTATGGATAATCTGCAGGGTATGGAAATATTCTCAGTGACAAACGGACCAAGGCAGGTACTGCCCCTAAAAGAAATGGGACATGATCATGTTATTGTAGAAATTGATCTGCACCCGAAGACACTGGGCGTCAGTCATATCGTAGAATCCGACTTCGGAGCTACTCTACGGGAAATTGCAAAGGAGGAATCAACATAAAGCAGATCGCGATCTATGGAAAGGGGGGTATTGGCAAGAGCAGTACTGCATCCAATATTGCTGCCGCCTGTGCTGATGAAGGATATAAGGTAGCTATATTTGGCTGTGACCCAAAAAGTGATTCATCTATCACTTTACTTCGAGGAGAACGTATTCCTACAGTCATGGAACTGCTACAGCAGGGTGTGGATATAACAGAACCTGATGTGGTGTTTGAAGGTTATAAAGGAGTGAAATGCGTGGAAGTGGGAGGACCTGAACCAGGTATAGGGTGTGCAGGTAGAGGCATCATAGTAGCTATAAAGATGCTGCAAAAGAAATCATCTGTTATGACCGATAGCGATCTTGTCATATATGATGTGCCGGGAGATATCGTATGCGGCGGATTTGCCGCTCCGATACGTAAGGGTCTGGTTAATGAAACGTATGTACTGACATCAGGAGAATATATGCCGCTGTATGCGGCAAATAATATCTGCAAGGGATTTGCAAGGTTGAATAATCAATTATATGGTGTTATCTGCAACAGTAGAAATGCCTTAAATGAAGAGGCCATAGTCAGTGCCTTTGCAAAGGAATTAGGGAGTGAATTACTGGCATTTATTCCTAAGGACCCTATTGTCCAGTCATGTGAGAGAGCTGGATATTCTGTTATTGAGAAGGAACCGGATAGTGAGATTGCAGGTGTGTATAGAAAACTTGCCAGGACTATTATGGAACGGGATATAGGCTGTGAACCTGAACCTCTTACTGATAAGAGACTGAGGGAATTGACTGATTGAATTTTCAAGTAAATCCTCGCTAACGCCTGGATTTTATTGCTGAGGCTCTCGAAAGAGCCGAAGATTAGAAGATTCGTAAAATCTTCGAGACTTCATCGTTAAGAAATATCTTTGAAAGGATATCTCAATCATATTTTCCATACTAAAGAGCGAAGAGCCCAATTTAGGGAAAAATCCGAATTGAACAAGTCACTACCAAAAAATATATCACATTCGAGCCGATAATAATATTATATATTAGATCAAATAAAGATAGTACTTCATAGCAGGAAAAGATATTATGATAAAAAGACTGTTTCGATCCTCCTGGATAGACCTCTATTTAGTCCTAATTACCACATTCTTAGCTTTAGTTTTTATCCTTATCCCTCCTTTTGACCAGATCCTGCTCAGGATCCCATTTGCACTGGTATTGTTACTATTCCTCCCGGGATATGCTTTTATAGCAGTGTTTTTCCCTGGGCGAGACATCACTGGTATTGAACGGTTCACATTAAGCGTGGTAATGAGTGTCGCCATATCAGTGTTTGATGGTATTGCAGTCAGTATGACCGAATACCTTTTCAGGCCCATGTCTATAGTAGTTTCACTTTCAATAATTATTGTATTTTTTGTAATATTAGCTTTTATAGTCAGGAGGATGGTACCACATGAACGCCGTTTTAATCCTGATATCACACCACTTATCAGATCAATTAAAAATAAAAACAAGATGACCGATATCGAGAAAACATTGATTATAACACTGGTAGGATCAATCATTATAGCTAGTGGAATGCTGGCATATGCAAAAATGAATTACGAGGATGAAGAATTCACTGCATTATATATACTGGGACAGGACCAAAAGACAGAAGAATATCATACTCAATTTTTCTTTGGTGAGTCTACTTCTACAATAGTAGGTATTGAGAATTATGAGCATGAACATGTCAATTACACCCTACAAGTAGTACTTAACGGTAGAGAACTTACAAGACAGGATATAAGTCTGGATCATAATGAAAAGTGGATCAACAATGTATCATACATTCCGGATGTCATGGGTTCCGATCTTTTACTTGAATTCAATTTATATAAAGAAAAAAGTGATGATAAGTATCGATCAGTACATCTTAGTGTTTCATCAGCGGTTGATTACAGTCAGATCACTGATATGGAGGATTACATAATTGACGTACCTGAAATTATAAACGGCAATATGGAACAGGATGGTTATTGGATATTTGATAAAAAAGGTAGTTTTACCGGGAATTATGTAGACCATATCTATGTTTCAAAGTCACATTCATATGAGATATCGCTGGCATCAGATGCTAATAAAGGCGATTATGGTAGTATTTATCAGAATATTGATGCTTCACAAGGAGAAGGACTGGCAATAGTGACACTTGATATAAAGGATTCTATTACTTCAGATGACAAGGGGAAATATTTGAAACAGATCATACTCAATGATAAAATTGTATGGGAGGATGATGTTGAAGGTAATGAAGGATGGCAAAAAGTCAACTTCCTGGTCAGACTGTCTGAAACTAATCGCTTGGAACTGCGTGTTTATGCACAGGATAATATTGAAAATGGTAATGTGGAAGTCTGGTTTGATAATGTCCGGTTTGAAACGCTTACCACCCTGAACTTTGAGAGCTGGGAATCAAATATGACTCTGGGTATACCAACTGATATTACTGTAGCAATAGAAAATTATGAAAATGCTTATACGGAGTATGATCTGGAGATAAGGATTGACAATATACCTATAAAATTAATAAGGGTCAGACTTGACGGCCGTGAAGACTGGAATGAAACAATTTCTTTCATTCCTGAAATGACAGGGTCAAATATAAAATTAGAGGCAATTTTATATAAATATGGAAACTGGGATGAAACATATCGAGAAGCCGAAGTATTTGTATCTTCTTCAATTGACTATGATAATCTTGATACTGCACAGGCATATGTAGCAACACCTCCTGAAGTACTTAATAGTAATATGGAATATACTTCGATATGGGAATTCGAAGGAAAAAATTTTAGTGGTCTATATACTGATTCTATTTCAAAATCACCGGTTATCTCATATGAATTGCGGCTACTTCCGGATATAGATTCAACTGCAGGAGATTATGGGTCTTTTTATCAAGATGTTATTTCTCCGGATAAAGGATTAGTATTACTTTCGTTTAATGTGATGGATTCGATCAAGTCAAAAGATGAAGGTTATTATAAAAAACAAATATTACTTAACGATAGGGTTGTCTGGGAGGATGATGTTGCTGGTGATGAAGGGTGGATGCATAACGAAGTTCCTGTTATAATACAGAAAAACAATCGGCTATGTATGCATGTATATAAGTGTAAAGACAATTCAGATGATCTGGTTGTGTGGTGGGATGATATTGAGTTTAAACCATTCACCGAACGATAAGAAAGACTTGAATGAACGACCATTATAATATAGGAAAATAAACAATGAATGAAATAACCTCTTTGCTATATTCAATACCAACTAATGTATATATATTAGTGATCATAATGCTGATCATATTAATAACTATATTATTTATTTGTTCTATCTCTTTTAATAAAATCCTGCTTCGTACATATAATGCTCAAAAGGTCGAATCAGGTGAATTCGTCTATAATGTGATGAGCAAACTCACTGAAAAAGCAAATATTAAAACACCCGAATTATATTTATTTGAATGTCCGGTAGCAAATTCCTTTTCTATTACTAAGAAAAAAAGAAAAGCTATTATACTTACGACTACTGCTGTTAATAAACTGAAACCTGAAGAACTTGAAGCAGTTATAGCACATGAGCTAGGACATATAAAATATTCAAATCAACCCGGTTCATTCACTTCGGCATTGTCGTGGTTACTATTTCTACCAACTACTATTGCTCTATGGGCAGCACTTTTATGTGGTTTCGGACAGGAAGATGATATTGCACCTCAGTTTGTGAGATCTTATGTAATGGCATTGGTAGGACCACTTACTGCAGCTTTCATCCAGTTGACTACATCCGGATCAAGAGAATATGTTGCAGATGAATATAGTGCCCGGCTTTGTGGTGCAAATGTATTGGTAAACACACTTAAGTACCTGGATACGGGTGATCGGATATGTGATGTAAATCCTACACATGCCAGACTATTTTTCGTGAATCCGTTGAGTGATAATATACTTAATTCTCTTTTTAATACACATCCGTCTATTGAGAAAAGAATCAGGCGGCTGGAGGGAATTGATAAATGAGCCTGAAATGGATAATAGCGTTGTTTTTTAGTTTTTTTGCATTTATGATGATGTTGTTTGTAATAATTGTACTTGTTACATTTTACTATCAGGACTTTAGTTTTTCACGTACTGTTATGATCGGCTTGCCATATA
>LGVC01000545.1_pt2 | contig 10197 bp, 10 predicted proteins | sample 469851 | NCBI WGS metagenome assembly LGVC01 (sample SAMN03857202, study PRJNA290197) | marine sediment metagenome | biome: ocean floor; feature: cold seep; material: sediment; isolation source: sample #5133, Elevator 3A push core 47, collected at Hydrate Ridge North... ...
CTTCTCTCATGCGCCGCAGATCACATCATCGTATGTGACCGGGTTCACATCATGTCAGGATATCGAAATTGATGATACGGATGTGGATGTTGATGATTTTGGGGGTAGTGTAACCTTATTCGGCCGCTCACAGGTTCCTTTTGACGGCATAGTGGAAATTGAACTTAGACAGGACGGTGCAGAGCCGCTTATTTATTCAGACCGATCAGATATACTTACACTGAACAGGGATGATACAGTAGGAATGGTCTGGAATGATCTTGATCCGGGTGTATATAACGTGTTCATACTGGTAAAAACCCTTAAAGGAGATATACTGGATAGGTATGAGACCGTATTGCTCATACCAGAACCTATAAATCCAATCAGTAAGCCTACTGAGAAAACGACACCCGGGTTTAACATTATCCTGACCCTGGTTATGATCACGGTCAGTTTTGCACTTATTAGAAAAAATTAGGTGGTGAAACTATTGTTTGATATAATCCTGCGAAACCTCACTCAGCGAAAGATCAGGACAGGACTGACTGTATCTGGCATAGGTCTTGGGATTTTTGCAGTGATCGTGATGGGGGGCATGTCAGAGAACTTCAACCAGACATTCGAGAAATCATTTTCACTTACAGCCGAAAAGATACGGGTATTTAGTTCAGTAGGAGTATTCGGAGGTGGGCTGACAAATAGCAAAGCTGCAGAAGTACGAAAAGTACCTGGTGTAGAGGATGCATACGGAATGCTAATGGCACCTCTCGAAGAAGGAGGAGGAATGAGTTTTGGTGGAAATCAGGTTACAGGTATTCGTCCTGAGAAATCCCAGGTTGCTTTGACACCAATCCAGCTTAAAGATGGCAGGTTCCTATTAAGAGGAGACAGGTATGTAACTGTTATAGGCAGCAGTATAGCCACACAATATAATATAGGAGTGGGAGACAGACTTGAGATAGAGGATAAGAATTTTATAGTAGTGGGAGTCCTGGAATATACAGGCAGTTTCTTTGATGCTAATGCAGCAATTCCTCTTGATATAGCCCAGGATATCTATGATATGGACGATATGGTCTCTTTGATCTTTGCTCTTCCGCAGGAAGGCGTGGATGGTGATTTACTTGCCAAAAGAATTAAACTTAGTGTGGACGGAGTAGATACACTCTCACCAAGCGAGTTAAAGAAGGAGGCAGAGCAAAATCTGAGGATATTCTCAGTGATCACGGTCAGTGCTGCCGTACTGGCTGCTCTTATAGGGGGACTGAGTGTTATGAACACTATGCTCATGTCAGTCATGGAACGAACAAAGGAATTCGGCATATTAAAAGCCATAGGAGCACAGCAGCGTGATATTCTATTAATGACAGTAGGTGAAGCCTCTATAATGGGCCTGATGGGTGGTCTATTGGGATTGGTCAGCGGTTGGGCGGTTATTTACGGAATGAACCTGTGGTTGGCCGACCAGGGTATCGTACTGTTCCTTATCACTCCACGTCTCGTTGCTGTCGCCATGCTGTTCGCCATTTTGCTGGGAACAGCCTCTGGTATCTATCCAGCGATAAGAGCTACCAGGATGAGCCCGATGGAGGCTCTGCGCTATGAATGATATGAAAGATGCAAGGGATATTAGTGACATGAATGAAGATATCATCTTAAAGACCAGGGACTTAAAAAAAACATATATGCAGGGAAAGATACCTGTTCATGCCCTGCGTGGAGTGGATATTGATATCAAACGCAGTGAACTGGTAAGTATTGTCGGGCCTTCCGGATCGGGAAAATCCACAATGCTCTCTATTATCGGAATGTTAGAAAAACCTACACAAGGAAAAGTATTCATTGACAACATCGAAGTAACAAAAGCCAAAAATAAGGATATTCCAAAGTTGCGTCGTGAGAAGATCGGTTTTGTATTCCAGCACTTCAATCTGCTAAGTGCCCTGAGTGCTCTTGGTAATGTAGAGATTGCCATGAGATTTGCCAGAGTACCAAAGCAAGAACGCATAACCAGAGCTAAAGAAGTCCTTACTGAGATGGGACTTGGTGACCGGCTGAAGCATAAACCCTCGGAACTTAGCGGCGGAGAACAGCAAAGAGTAAGTATTGCAAGAGCACTGGCAAATAAACCTGCGATAATACTGGCAGATGAACCAACCGGTGAAGTGGATACTAAAACCCGTGAGTTGATCACTAATATCCTGCAAAGACTATCCGGGAATGGTCAAACCGTGATTATAGTAACACACGACCCCTGGGTAGCAGAAAGGACCAACCGGATCATTAAGCTGGTAGATGGTAAATTAGATGATCTATTAAAGTGATACGATGGTTTGCCTGATCCTCCCCACAAAGAATGAAGAAGCCTGTATAGGCGCTACAATAGATAAGATAAATAGGATATGCTGTCAGTTGCGTATAGTGGTTGTAGACGGGAATTCTACAGATAGGACTGTTGAGATTGCCAGGCAGCNNGGTCTGGGAAAAGGAGAAGCCTTACGAAGTGCTTTTAATTATGCGAAGGATGATGTAGTATTTCTGGATGTGGATGGTACATATCCAATCGAACTGGTCCCTGAATTTATCAAAGCTCTTGATAAATATGACCTGGTTGTAGGTGAAAGGGTAGAATTCACAGGGGATTCCCTGCCTAAAATTTTTCTTATTGGAGATGCTCTATCCAGAGGCCTGTTCCATTTACTCTACTTTAGGAGAGTGGATAACCTATCAGGAATGCGGGCAATAAGAAAACAAGCCATACAGAAGATGTCCCTGGAATCGGATGGTTTCGGGATAGAAACCGAGATTACTGCAAAGGCTGTGCGGATGGGACTTGGGATAACAAAGATACCTATAACTTACAGGGCACGTACCGGTGATTCTAAGTTCAGGCCACTGCGTGATGGTATGGTTGTCCTGGGGGCATTGATCATGTATAGGTTGTAATAGTGGTATTATCTCTGGCAATTTACTCAAATAATCTATCAACCAGCCATTCAGGGTCAAATTTGATAATATCATCATATTCCTGGCCCACGCCCAGGAACAGTATAGGTTTGCCGGTAGTGTGCGCAATGGAAATTGCTGCACCCCCTTTGGAATCGGCATCAGCTTTTGTCAGTATAGTGCCGTTTATAGGTACTGTCCGGTTGAAAATATTTGCCCTCTCTACCGCATCATTACCGGCAATAGCCTCATCAACAAATATTACAAGATCAGGTGGAGCCACTCTGCATATTTTCTTCATCTGATCCATCAGGTTGATATTCGTATGCATCCTGCCTGCTGTATCTGCCAGTACAACATCTTTTTTTCTGGCTTTGGCGTATTCCACAGCATCAAATACCACTGCAGCCGGGTCTCCGCCTTCCTGGTGTTTGATTAATTTTGTACCCAGGTTATCTGCATGACGCTCTAACTGGTCAATAGCTCCTGCACGGAAGGTATCGGCAGCAGCCATTACTACTGAGAATCCACGATTTTGAAGATAATTTGTTATTTTGGATATAGTCGTTGTCTTTCCAGTACCATTAACACCTACAAATGCTATGGTAACAGGCTTATTAGCATTTTCAATGAATTCGTCAAAATCAAGTTTTTCCACACTCAATACATTGATCAGTGCCTCTCTTAAGGTCTGTTCAACAACGTCTGCCTTATTCTGTCTGATCTTTAGTCTGCTTCCCTTAAGTTGCGTTTTTACATATTCTACGATCTCTTCTGTTACCTGAAGGGCTACATCACTCTCAAGCAATGCCATTTCCAGATCCCATAAGGGTTCTTCCAGTTTTTTATCATCAATAATGAACTCTCGATCGATTAATAGAGCCTTTGCCTTCTTACCAATCCCTACAGACTCTGATTTTGCTTTTTTGCTTTTTTGTTTTTTTGATTCTTTGAGTAATTCATCCTTTGTCTCATCAACAGCAGGCTCTATTTGTTCAATTTTGTCAGAATTATTTTTATCCTGTCGCTCGAGTACATTTCCTAAAGAAGATTTAATACCGCCAAGTTTTTCTTTTAAATTATTAAACATCTATGTACCCTGCATAGGAACCTGTGGTTGCTTTGGCTCTTGTAATTGCTGCTCCCGTTTATCTGCAAGTGAAGATACTATAGCTTCGATCTCTTTTATTTTATTTACCAGTTCATTCAGGTCGGTTTGTAATTTTTCATGGAATTTAGTAAGTTCTTCTTTTCGAAACATTAAACTCTGCTTTGCCTCATCTGAATTTTTTTCAACACTAATACCTGCACCTATTTCAACAATCACTTTATCAGCTTTGATGATCCTTGCCATAATATTGGCACCTGATCCAATCGGGACGAGCATCTCATGTTCTTCTTCAATACCTTCTAACCCGATTATAGTATAGATGGCTTTATCACAATCATTTATAGATTCTTTGACAAGATTTATCTGCTGGGCTATGGCCTGGGCCTGGTATTCCATTTGTTGATGCGAAACAGCCATTCTCTGTACATCTTCTTCTGATAGGTTCTGATCAGATGTCAAAAAATATCACTCCTTAATAATGGATTCAATTTTAATTAAATTACGTTTTAAACCGTGTTCACTCCCTATCAGAGAATACACTTTTTCTTTTGCATTGGATTCATTCTGACTTGTTATTGTTTTAGTAAAGTTTTCCCATAAATGTCCTGCTCTAAAAGTACCTGATACAATAAATTGTTGCATATATTCAATCTCCTTAGTAAATTTTATAATATTATTAAAATGATCCTTTATCAGAATGTATCCTAAATCTCTTTTGCAGGTTAAATAGTTTATTCAATCTATTACAAATTCAGTTCTTCTTTAAGTTCTCCAAGAGTAGCTATACGCTCAGCAAAAGCATTATGAGTGTGAATACTCTCCTCATTGATCTGTTTAATGGTTATAATCGAGTCGTCAGGAAGGTAAGAGAATTCATTTACGATCTTTTTTGCCATTGTTCGTACACAATCCTCTACGAACTTGGGATTCTTGTGGGCAGTTTCTACCAGTTGAGCTTCATCATTGCGTTTAAGTAATTCATAAATATTTGAACTCATGGATCCTTCAATTATTTTAATAATCCTATCAATTGAGACTTTATTGACACTGGAAACTTCTATAGTTATAATCCCCCTCCCTCGCTGGTTATGAGTAACAGTAGGGACTACGTTTAAAAATTTATAAATTGTCTCGATATCGACATTCAATTTTTTCAATTCTTCAATGGCCTTATCTCTCGATATCTCCTGTGCACAAGGACAGGCCGTTATACCTATTACCTCTGCACCAACCATTTTCTTAATTGATATATTACCATTTTTCTTCCGTTTGGCTGTGGCTTCAGCGAAAATATCTACAACCTGTTGACATTTCACTTTATTTACAGGAGTAGTCCGTTTGACAATATATTCACTGTTCATTATAACCTCTGCCTGCGTGGCATATTCATGCCGCCTTAACAATCTTCGCGCAACTTCACTGCAGAGTTCCTCTATCTCCCATACAGGTGAAGTAATGGATTCCTCAATGACTTCATCAATAGCTTCAAAATTACGAGAAAGATTAGCACCTTTGCGGTCTGAAGGAAGATCAACAAAAATTTTAAAATTCGATATTAAAATAATGGGCCGTTTCTCTACTCTGGATACTTCTATCAGTTTTTTCACACCAGTTACACCAACTCTCGAAAGTGTAATGGGTATATCAGGTTTATTAGCCTGAACATCAGGTAAATGTATTAGGGGTATATCCATCTTACCATCTCAGTGGCATCATTATATTTCTCAGTGATAATGTTTACGATTCTTTTTCGAACTTTATCTCATCGTTTTCTATCAATAATCTTAGATCTTCTAAACTCATCCGACCTGATTTGTCAAATTTTTCCTTTGCCGCTATTCGTTTTGTATCTTCTTTTGTCTTATCTTTATCAAGCTGGATCTCTGACATATGTTCCAGATAGCTATCAAGTTCCTCTCGAATGGCAGATAGACTTTTCTTTAATACATCGATCTTATCTTTAATAGGGCGTGTAATCTTATAGATCTCTACAAGACGTTGATGGTAATCATCTGATTCTTTTTTAGTATCGTCTACTTCTTTATAAATCTCTAACATTTTTAGATGATTTTCTTGCGATTCACTGGCCAGGTCGCGGATCAAAGCGCTAATAGTATCAAGGTCGTGTTTGAATTCACTAACTTTTCCGTATACATCACCTATTTCATTATGAATAATATTAGCTTTATGTATGGCCTCAAGCCGACCACTTAATTCATGAAGGTTTTCAAATAGTGATTGCTCATACTCAAGAGGAATGTCAATATTAGAGAACTTGTCCAGTTGATCCTCATATGTTTTATTAAGAAATTCAATACGTCCTCTGGCTATCTTATTCAGGTCATCACGAGTTTTTTTCATTTCACCTATCTTATCAGTATAAGTGCTCTGATGGCTTAGCATTTCATTCCTTTGCTGTTTCAATTCAGCGATCTTCTTATTAACTTCATCTCGCTTATTCCGATAATCACTTGCAGTAGCACGCAGTTCTTTTACACTTTTGTTGAGATCATCACGGTTGTCCCTGAGTTCATTTATACCTTTATTATGAAGACTCATTTCTTTAAACAGACTCCTGATCTCCCTGTCTTTGGAGTCTATTTGCTGTCTCAAAAAATTTATCTTGTGTTTCAATTCACTTTCAGAGAGATTTGGTATATCATTCACTTGTTATTATCCCCTGATTTTTTTATTTCCCAGTAATTCAAAGCATCCATGTGAAGCTTTGTTCTGCGATTAAGCCAGTCACGACGGGGTTCCAGTTCTTCATATTCCTGTTTAAGTGAATCCAATTCTGTTTTCTGTTCTATAGGAGTGGACTCTATTTCTTCAAGTTCTTGCTGGGCCATCCTGGCAGTTTCCAGAAGGTCAATAATCGAAAGACAAATTAACTTTCCTTCACTGTCAGTATCCGGAATTTTTTCAATTATATCTTTTATCAATGTTACAATCCTATCAATACAATCATATTCATCTTTAGAAGAAATGTTGGTATTTTGCAGCTTATTTTGAATTATATTAATCTCGTCTGTTGTGGGCTTGATTTGTTTGTTATCTTTGATTGTCTTGTTAAGCTTTTCATACTTTTTCTTAACTTGATGATAAAGCTGATGACGTTTTTCTTTCAGTACAATAATTCGTGATTCCAGTTCTTCCAGTTCTCTTACAATATGTGTATGACTGGAACGATCTGTATCTATTTTTTCATTCAATACTTGAAGCTCATCGCTATAGTCTTTTATAAGCTTTTTATGTTTTATAATAACGAGATCTAATAACTGCTCTTTACTGAGTATTGTGATCGGTGTTGTATTTGTATCAGTTTCAATACGTTGCAATGTGGAGTATCCCTCCAATATATATGTCAATAATATGAATTCAGATATATAGTTTTTTCCAATTATTTAATTATTAAGATTGTTGAGGTTATTAAGATTATCAAAAGATTTAATTTGATTTATTCAAATATCCTGTACTAATAAGCATGAATAAAAACCGCACTATTCCGGAACTACTGGCTCCAGCAGGCAGTATTAACGCCCTAAAAGCAGCAGTTGAAAATGGTGCAGATGCTGTTTATATGGGCACAGGTGAGTTTAACGCACGTACAAATGCTGAAAATTTTACTATTAAAACACTATTGAATGCCATTGATTTTGCTCACTCAAGAGACGTATCGGCCTATATTACGGTTAATACCCTGATTAAAGATCATGAAATGGATAGAGTAGTAAAATATCTGGAACTGCTATGTAATCATGGCGCTGATGCTGTGATAATTCAGGATATAGGGGTGCTTGGAATAATAAAAAAGCAGTTCCGTGAACTGCCCATCCATGCAAGTACCCAGATGTCAATCCATAACAGTACAGGCATAGAACTACTGGGATCACTGGGTATTAAACGGGCAGTACTGGCTAGAGAATTAACCCTGGGAGAGATAAACTCAATTCGCTCCGGAACTGATATCGAGCTAGAGGTATTTATTCACGGCGCCTTATGTATCTCATACTCAGGAAGATGCCTGATGAGCAGCTATATTGGAGGACGTAGCGGAAATAGGGGTCGTTGTGCCCAGCCATGTAGAAAGAAATATCAGGTGTTTACTTCTAAAGCAATAGAGGATAAGGGATATTTATTAAGCCCCCGGGATTTAAATCTATCATCACGCTTAGGTCATCTTATAGCAGCTGGTGTAGACTCTTTTAAAATAGAGGGACGTATGAAAAAACCTGAATATGTAGCTGTTGTCACAAAGACGTACAGAGATATTCTGGATCGTTTGCGTGATGATCCCAATGCCGGGATCACCCCCGAGGAACAGCAGCGCCTGGAGATTATTTTTAACAGAGGTTTCGTGGAAGGATTTCTAAATGGGAATCCAGGTAGATCTCTTATGAGTATAAGGCTGCCCGGTAACCACGGGACCTTCCTGGGCAGAGTAAAAAGATATGATTCTGACCTGTGCAGAGTTTTTGTAGAACTTGAAGTACCTGTTCATCTGGGCGATGGTATAGCAATTGGTAATACCGGTACATTGATCAGGTCATTATATGCCGATGGGCAGATGGTAAAAAAAGCACCTGGAAAATCGCAAATAAGTTTTCCTTATGAAAATCCGGTTGCTGCGGGTATACCGGTTTATAAGACCTTAGATTCCGAATTAATAGAATCTTCAAGAAAATCGTATCAATCAGTATCCCGGAAGATCTCTATTTCTATAAAAGTACAGGCAATAAAACAACATCCATTGTTAATATGTATGAGCGACTCTACTGGAAATACAGCAGAGGTCTTGTCAGAAACCGGTATCTCTGCTGCAATACAGCAACCTCTGGATATTCATTCATTGAAAAGACAGGTATGTAAATTAGGTGATACGGTTTTCAGGGCGGATAATGTAGATATCAGAATGGATGATGATATTTTTATTCCATTGGGAGTGATCAACTCTTTACGGCGAAGGGCAGTTAAGAAACTTACACAACTAAGGATCAGTAAATATTATAGAAAATGTAACAGTTCCGGATTAATAAGAATTCCTGATATAAAGAATGCTAAAGTACAAAAACCAATATTATCTGTCCGTGTAGCAGGCGTAGATTCAATTCTTGCTGCTATTTTGGGTGGTGCCGATCGAATATATGTGACTCTGGATAGTGTTATTGATAATAAATCCCTGGTAGATACTGCCATATCAAAGGCTCATAGAGCAGGTACAAAAGTTTTCATAAGCTTACCGGATATTATAAAAGACCATGAAAAGAACACAATTCTTAATGCTCTTGGAAATATTAACCGGATCGATGGTATTTTAGTTTCATGTACGGATCAATTATACTTATTAAACAAAAAGTATGATATTCCTTTAGTAGTAGATTATCCGGCGAATGCTTATAACCGTGAGACATTAGGTTTTCTAACGCATCTGGGGGCTAACTGCATCACCATATCTCCTGAACTTACTTTTTTCGAGATTGCAGACATATCTGCCTTTCATAAGATCGAATGCATTATCCAGGGATCAATACAATTAATGGTTTCTGATCACTGCTTGTGTAATGGTATTAATGAATTCGGTATAAGGGATGAAAAAGGATTTGAATTTCCTGTACGATTTGATCATGCATCCAGAACACATATCTTCAATTCACGTGAACTATGCATGATCGATCATATTCCTGATCTCTTGAAAATCGGGATATTTTCTTTGAGAATAGAAGGATTACTTTATAGTACTGAGCAAATTAGAACGATCACTACTCTGTATAGAAAAGCCATAGACAGTTATCTGGATAGGCGGGATAGGTTCAATAGAAAAGAGTATTTATTTGCAATAAAAAAGGCAAGTTCCCAGGATCTGACTACGGGACACTATTTCAGGCCCGTAGAATAACCATAAAGAGATTTTACTTGATGAATGTTAAAATCGGCGATTATTATATACTTCTTAAAAATATATTATTATAATAATGAGTATCATCACAAATTTCTTAACAAAGTTTAAATACTATAATCGCCTTTTAATTTTATTATCATAATAATATAATTGTACTGATATGCCTACGTGTGATAGATAACTCATGATATCTTCCGCATTAATGGTAATTTCAATACAGAAATAATGACATATGGAAGGTAAAAAAATGAATACAAAA
>LGVC01018355.1_pt1 | contig 10113 bp, 6 predicted proteins | sample 469851 | NCBI WGS metagenome assembly LGVC01 (sample SAMN03857202, study PRJNA290197) | marine sediment metagenome | biome: ocean floor; feature: cold seep; material: sediment; isolation source: sample #5133, Elevator 3A push core 47, collected at Hydrate Ridge North... ...
GATTTTTATTCGATTCATTTTTTGTCTCCCTTTTCTGTTTTATTATCCTTTCTCTAATATTTTACAATTATTAATTGCGTTGATATTGATCAGATATAAACAAATTAATAATGATATATTCCTTCAGAACAAGAATAAAATCCATGTTTCGATTGGATTTTGATTGGTATATGAAATTATATTTTATATACTAAAGCAAAAAGTATTGCATTTTCATGCTATATAAAACCTCCTAACTTTCTTCAAAAATGTTAAAATTAGTATCATCATGAGCATGCCTTTTCCTGACAAATTAGTCTTATATGTTTCATATACCTATATACCATTAAATGCAAAATCATCAGTGATTGTTGGTGTTTTGTCATCAATATCACAGTCATCACTAATGTCAGTTATATTCTATACTGCCATTTACAATCATTAGCGGCCATTACCCAGTACCCTCTCCCCGGATCCAGCTTGGTAAACTCTTCAGACCCTGTGGCAGGCCCCCAGCCCCAATCAGGGAAGTGATCGCACTTCTCAAACAATCCTATAGTGGTATTATATCTATAGATAGACACCAAGCTGTTCTCAGGAATGACATTCAGCGGGTTCCCTACTATTGCTTCTTCGCCTAAAAGAGCTTCAGACATTGAATACCATCCAACAAGGTTCCAGTCTTTATTTATTGATATATTAAGATCAAACGGACTTGTTCCATCAAATGTTAAAATACAGTCTTGATTTGCCATTACCCAGTATCCTCTGCCGGGTTCAAGCTCGGTGAAATTCTCAGACCCTGTAGCAGGAGACCAACCCCAGTTATCAAAATAGTCGCATTTTTCGAATGATCCTGATGTGGAGTTGTACCTGTAGATAGATATAAGACTGTGCTTTGGTGTGACGTTTAACGGATCACCGACGATTGATTCATCACCCAGTTCCCAGGTTATAAGATTTAATGGTACTGAGATCAGGTTCCAGCCTGTATGTAAATTGATATTTATTTTCGATGGTGATTGTGTTGTTGTGGTGTTGTTGACCCATGTTGTGTTTATGTTGCCTGAGGTGTCTACTGTTCTGGTGCTAATGGTGTATTCGGTGTTGGGGGTGAGGGGAGTTGCGTTGAAGAAATTGGATGAGGTGCTGGTTTGGTGGATGCTGTTTAGGTAGATCTCAGTATAACTAAAGTCCGGATCGGATGGATTGGTCCAGGTCCACTTGACCCAGGTGGAACCTGGAAAAGAGTGAAGATTGCTGATGGAGAAAGGTGGCTTGACATCTGTCATATATGGTGACATCAGTGGATATTTATCTTTGTTACTGCCGCCCGGGATTGGATATGGAGTATCACCGATGCCGTCGCCGTTAGAATCGGTTCCGGTGTAGTCGGAGTAGTAGTTGCCAACAGTTCTGGAGTCTCATTGGTTGGTACCTGTGTCGTAGGCATTGTAATTGGTGTTGTTGATCAGATTATTGTGGTAAAGCGTGTTCCTACTTGAAGGCAGGTTAATGCCATAGCCATAGCCTTCCCCGACATCCCCGTTGTCGCAGTTGATATCGAGGCAGCGACCGCATTTTCCACCACTGCCATTGTTAGATTTTACGATGTTCTCAATGACCGTGTTGTTGCTTGAAAAATTCAGGCTGATGCCGTATCCGTAGCCATTACCGCCATCACCACCAATGATATCATAACCAGTGCCGCCATCACCACCTCTGCCGCCATTTGAGTTTGCAGTGTTTTTCATGAGTGTGTTGTTGCTTGATGAATACAGGTAGATGCCATAGCCATAACCATCACCGCCATTACCACCACAGCGGCAACTTCCACCATCACCACCTTTGCCGCCGTTGGAGTTCGCGAAGTTTTCTGTGAGTGTGTTGTAATTCGAATATGACAGGCAGATGCCGTATCCATAGCCATTACCGCCATCACCACCGTACCAATGATTCCAATCGCAGGTACCATTGCCGTAATAACCTGTGTCGCCGTTGTTCCGATTCACAGTGTTTTTTGTAAGCTTGTTATTACCCGAATGATACAAGTAGATACCATAATCCACATTCGAGCTTGCATTGTTGTTTGTAATTGTATTGCTGCTCGAAAACGACATGTAAATGCCGCAATCATTCAACCTCATTGTGTTTCCTATGATCTTGTTGCTACTTGAAAATGACACATCGATTCCATAATCCCTGTTCGAATCTGCTGTATTGCTTGCAAGCGTGTTATTGCTTGATTCATTCAATTTGATACCGGACCGGTTATTCAAATATATTGTATTACCGCTTAGTATGTTGTTAATAGAAGAATATAGATATATTCCGTGGGTATTGTTCGATGCGCTATTGTTATGTAACATGTTATCGTTCGAAAAATGTATAGTGATGCCGTAGTAGTTGTTTGAGTTCGCTGTGTTATCCTGTAGCTTATTGTTGTCTGAATTCAATAGAGAGATTCCATAATCCTCGTTTGAGCTTGTATTAGTGTTAGCAAACGTATTGCTGGTCGAAGAATATAGGTAGATGCCGCAATCATTCGAGTTCACGATGTTTTTTGTAAGCATGTTATTGTTTGAATTGTGCATGTAAATTCCATAATCCTCGTTTGAGCTTGCATTAGTGTTAATAAGCGTGTTGTTGCTCGAAGAATACAGGTAAATACCATAGTCATTCCAGTTTACGGTAACGTTCTCTATCATTGATTGCTCAGTGTATGCGAACAACACACCTTCACCATTTTTCGTCAATGTCAGATTCCTGACTGTGATATTTATTGAGTTCACGACTCCCACGTAGCCAGCATCGCCCGGAATCGATTTATCCTGCTGACCAACCCAATAATAGATCGGCTTTTCATCAATTGTGTTACTTGTGTCTACACTATGAGTATATTCGGAAAGAGAGACACCACGAACAACGAAATTGTTTATATTTCCAGACATTGCATTGTTCGCAAGCGTGTTACTCCTTGAAGAATTCAGGAAGATACCATATTCGTTGTTCGAAGCGATATTATTAGAAATACTACAATAATCCGTACCGTTTAGATGAATCCCTTTCCCAGATCCTGCTCCTGTCACTGTAAACCCTGAAATATTCACCCGGTCCGCAGTCACATCAAAGATATGATCACTCAACTGGCTTGCGATCACCGTTACTACATCTGCACTTGCTCCTTGTAGTGTGAGCTGTTTGTTTATATCTATATTTATCTTATATACACCTGCATCTACTATGATCGTGTGTCCATCATCCGTATCAGAATCGTCTATAGCAGCTTGAATTCCAAGGAAGTCTTCGTTAGTGTTGAGGTTATGAACCTGGTATCCTTTCCACGATTGCATGAGCGGGTAATTGTCAGTTTTGACCTCGCTGCCCGGAATCGAATGTGCGGTGTCGCCAATGCCGTCGCCGTCTAAGTCAGTGCTTGTGTAGTCAGAGTAGTAGTTGCCTTCCATGCCATTATCCCATGTATTAGTGCTATGGTAAGTGTCGTAGGCGTTGTTTTGTGTGTTATCTGCTAAATTGTTGTGGTAGATCGTATTGTTCTTACTTGATAGATAAGATATGCTAATCCCATTGTTGTTTGAATTCGCAGTATTGTTCACAAGCATGTTGTGGCTCGAAGAAGACAGGGAGATGCCGATGTAGTCATTCGAATTCGCAGTATTTCCTGCTAGCGTGTTGTAATTGCTCGAAGAATATTCGTAAGAGTAAGAATATAGGCGGATACCATGTTGCTGGTTCGAGTTTGCGGTGTTTACAGTAAGTCTGTTGTTGCTCGAATCGCTCAGGAAGATGCCGTAATCTTGATTTGAGTTTGCTGTATTTCCTGTGAGCATGTTATTGCTCGAATGATATAGGAAGATCCCATAGCGTTTATTCAAGTTTGCAATGTTTCCTGTGATCGTGTTGTTGCTCGAAGAATACAGACAGATACCTTCCCAGTTGTTCGAGTTTGCAATGTTATTTTTAATAGTGTTGTTGCTCGAATCGCTCAGGAAGATGCCGCGTTGGTTGTTCGAGCAGTTGTTTTCTGATATATTGCAGTAATTAGTACCACTTTTAAGATATATTCCACATGATCCAGTTGCGCCTGTCACCGTAAATCCAGAGATGTTCAGGTAATTCTCAGTTACTCCAACTACGTCATCATCCGAATTTACAGCATGGACAATCGTTACAGCAGAACCGTTCTCAGATTGAATTGTTAAGTGAGCCACGTTCACATCCACGTTCTCGGTATATGTGCCATCATGCACGATAATCGTGTCACGTGGACTTGCTGTATCTATCGCATCTTGAATCGCTGAATATGTCTGACCTGTACCAACGTGGAGATCTGCTGCGCTGACTGGTGCTACAAAGACGGTAAATACCAAGATCACAGCAAGTATGATCGTTATTATGCGTTCTTGTTTGTTGTTTTCTTTCATTTAGATCACTTCTTCCTGTTTGGTTATCTATTGTAGCATCCCTCTTCTGCGATCATTATTTTGATGTCTGCTCAGAAACTTTTAAATGACTTATAGGTTTTGAGCTCCACAAATGCTATTACTACAGATTTTTTATATTTCATGATTCCATTCACAATCATTATCAGCCATTACCCAGTATCCTTTCCCAGATTCCAATTCTGTAAAGCTCTCTGATCCTATTACATTGTCCCAACCCCAATCCTCGTGATGAATGCACATCTCGAATGATTCGGAGGTGGTATTGTACCTGTAAATTGATGCCAGGCTATTATCCGGTGTGACATTAAATGGATCGACAACAAGTGATTCTTGTCCTAACTCAGCAACGGAAGTTGAATACCATCCAACACAGTTCCAGCCAGCATCCAGCGATATGTCCAGATCAGAAGGTGCGGTTCCAGTGAATGTCAGTGTGCAATCATTATCAGCTATCACCCAGTATCCTCTGCCAGGTTCTAATTCTGTAAAGCTCTCTGATCCCATTGCATTGTCCCATCCCCAATCCTCGTGATGAATGCACATCTCGAATAATTCGGAGGTGGTGTTGTACCTGTAGATTGATGTTAGGCTGTTTTTTGGGGTTACGTTTAACGGATCACCGATTATTGATTCCTGGCCAAGGTTCCAGGTGGTGAGCTTCATGGGGGCTGAGATAAGGTTCCAGCCTGAATGTAGTGGGACAATTAGTCCTTGTTTGATTTCAAACGTACTATACTCCGGACCGAATGATTCTTCATTTGTAAATACATATGCAGCAACCTCGTAGTCTCCAATTTCCTTCCCTGCGGTATTCCAAGTAATACTTATCAACTTCTCAGTGTCAGGAGCGACCGTAACGGGTAGAGATGGCAATTTCGCAATTTCTATACCATACGGATCGTAAATGTAAACTACACCTGTTGCCTCAACGCTCGTTGTATTACCATTTTCAAATGTGATATCAAATGTGATATCTTCTCCTGACTCGATTTCGCTTGGGAGAAATAAGTTTGTGATCCCACCTGTTGATATGTAGATATGCTCAGAGGAACTTCCCAGTATGCCGCCTGTGCTGTTTATCACATTTAGTTCAATGAGATAAGAGCCATGAGGTAGAGATTGATCCAATTCAACCGATATGGTCTTTGATTCTCCAGATGCCACATCGAATGTGGAGCCCAGTTCAGATGCTTTAACCTGCCCATACGGGTCTATTAAAGACAAATCTGCTCGAAGCCCTGTTAAGGCATCAGATCCGACATTATCTATTGTAATAGAAGTGTTTATTGGGTCCCCGCTGGTGTATTCGGTTTTTGTTGGTGAGAAATCCGTTATTGCTGCAGTTGTTGGGGTTTGGTATGTGAGTTCCAGTTTTGTGTAGTTGTGGAGGATTGTTTCGTTTGTTTGTGGATTGTATTGAATTAATGCTACTTTAACCCTAATTTCTTTATGCTCATCAAAATTACTCTCATCCATGTAATAAATTGTTGTTGGATAAAATCCAACAACATCTGTTTGAATAGTGTAGCCACAATTCTCATCTTCATCACTCTCACAAGGAATTGTCGATGGAATATTATAATATCCTATTAAAGTAGAAACATTGTCCTTAATTATTACATTCGTTATATTGGTATATAATGGCACTGATAATGTAACACTAATAGTGGGTATAATTGGTTTATATTCATCTGAAATAAATTTTGATCCATTTATCTCAACTAAATCGAAACCATCAACTTCTGATATATTATATTTAGTGACATTGACTCCCATCGTTCGAAAATATTCATTTTCAGAGACCTGAGTAGGGGGTGAGATTTCGATTGAAACAGAAGAATTAGGTGAACTAACTATCGACAGTGGGGGATCCATTGTAGTCCAAGGAACACCAAAATACATAAATTCTGTCACGGTTTTTTTATCACTACCACTCCACGACCACCCTTTCATCATACCCTTTTTTTGCTTCTTGAAGTGCATGGCCAAATCCTAAACTTTCTTGATTGTCAGTGATTAGATGAGATAAATAGTCATTTACCAATAATTCACCATAGCCGACAGATGTACTAGTGTCTGTAATAGCTTTTCCTCCTGCTGCTACCACACCACTGCAATTTTGATTAACTAGCGCATATAACATGCAGTCATCCCATTCAGGTTTCCACACTGTACCATCTTCATCGGTCACAACACCTACCCTGCATGAATGAAAAACAAAAAGAGAATTGTTATCGCTTATACAACCGTTTGAGTTTACATTATCCAGTTCATCTGCATTTAATTCAGCAGGCCAATTGTTCGTCCCATGGAGTGCATCGTATGCTCCGTGACCCAAATAAGCCATTACTTGAAATCCTCGTTCCATTGCAATTTTTAAGTCATCTTCAGTCCATGCGTCATTTTCAGTTAAGTCTGGATTGTTTTCACCAATAATATTAGCATTCTTCTTGTTTAATGCAGTAATAATGGCATCTACGTCATGATTTGCTGAACGAGATGCAACTAGTCCACTTTCTAAATCATCTGGCTCAACGAGTCCTATTTGTATGAAATTTTCTATCTCAGGTACACTATATCCTACTATTCTACCCATATACAATTCAACTTCTCCTTCATCATAATCATTTCCAGAAACATCCGCATAAGGACTGTCTGAAATAAAATAGTTCTCATCAAATACATGTAGAACCGGATCATCGCTATTCTCAGGGCTGTTATCTGCGGTGTTATAATAATTTGAATCGTCATGTCTATAAAACGGAATCACCTCATCTCCACCAACAATCATTAAATAAGGTGGATTTGTCTTCTTGGTGAAATTCTCTTCGATGAGATCATCGACAATAGTTGCATTTCTATTTACTACATCTTCACCAGCAGCATAATCTGCATCAGTAATATCTGATGCATTCCATTTCTTCAATGATTCGTTGTAATGGTCAACATAGTAAATGATGCAGTTCTGATCTGCATAGTCTCCTATTTTATATAAATAATTCAGCAGATATCTAACCTCTTTAGATGACCCACCTGCTGGATTCCCATATTTCTCAAATAATAAATGTCGATTTGTAATGATAATTGCCTTTGCGTTATCTATCATGCTATACATCGTTGAACTTTCATCACATATGACATCATTTACTTTTACTGCACCAAATACAGTCGGGCAAAAGTCTGTGTGCTCGTCTTCAGGTATCTGAAATCTCCAAACAATTTGCTTACTCGATTCTATTGTATCTTTCTCTCCAAGATTTATAGTAACCGTGTATTTATTTCCAGAAACATCAGAAGTCATGGGAGTTTCTTCAATATCTGTGAAATTAGTCCTGTTGAAGCATTTTTTGTAGATTAAATGCGATTGAGCATCAATTGTTACACTTACACTGCATGATTTATCTTCTTTATTCACAACTTGTGCAACTATATCAACTACATCTCCCGGCGCTTTATTCACAATAGCAGGAGCATCTTCAGGAGTTGTCGCATCCTCTATATATAGCGTAAGATCTATTTCTGCTGGTTTTTCTTTGGCAAGAGCCCAATTTATTGTTCCTTCCGCTAAAAGATCGAGTATATCACTTTCTCCTATTGCTGTTGGCGGAAAACCATATAGTACCGTTCTTCCTTCAGATTCAGAACCTGAATATGCTACTACTAAAAATAAATTCCCTTCAGGGTCATAAGGTTCATAAGAGGGTAGATCACTGCATGAACCTACTCCAAATTCTGTTGTATCGATATATCCTTGCGTTAAAACGCCGTCACAGTCTGAAGCTGGGTCAAAGCAATCTGGCCAGCTTGACTGTGATGCAACTGGAATTTCTACATTCGTAGGCACGGATACGATAATCTCATGTCCTGTATTTGTTATGATGTCAAAACCAACCTCTGGCAGTATACCTAATACCCCCTCGATGTGCATAACATCCTCGCAAAATGTTGGCTTAGATGATTCTTCGATGTTCCCCCAATCGTAATTTATGTCAGGTGCAACAATTATCAGCGGTTTTCCTGCAAAGTGATAATCCCACAAGGGTTCAACCTCGTAACTCAATGGATACCAATAACCACCAGCGTCGTAAATCACCAGATCATATTGGTTGAGCAAATCAAAAGTGGGTATCCCGTCATACCAATGAACACTGGTATATCCCATATCTCCGAGCAAAGTCACCCAGTAATCCTTTTCATCTTGTGGTAATATACCAGTAAGTGGACCATGTCCACTGGTCACGATCAGAATTNNAGTTTATCTGTATGGGGTTCCCCTTCCGGAAGTTCAGGTCTTAATCTATCAATAGCATTAATTTCATAATGCACATCACTGGCTATGGCAAGCGGTATTGCACTCATTAGAATCGCAAACACAACCAAATAACTTAATGTTTTAATCATTTTTTTATCCTCCTCTTAGAAATTTCTTCCGGATTTGAAGCACTAACGGAATTTANNACCCATGTTCAAACCTTTCTATCATTTCAATAACACTGAAGCTTAGTGTCAGAATCCATTGATTCATACCGCCACCTCTACTAATCGTGCACATCTGTAGTCTATGGAAGTCATGTCTGCACATACAAGCAGCATGCTTGTAGTGAGAATTGTCCGTATATCTACACATGTTTCTGTTATAGGAAGACGTTTTATACTAATAATAGATTCCAGTATAGTAATGTATTACGAAATATACACAATATGCAATATAAAAACAATTCGATTTAACATCACTTCAAGTCTCTAAAAAATGAAGAATTGGTGCATTGAAATCTTGTAAAAAAAACATTTGACATAAGCTGCCTTCTCATCACAATTAAACACATCTTCATATCTGTTTAACACCCTGAGTTAACACAGAGCAATACTAAGAATGTTCTGCTGCACTGTTCAATATGTTTTATCTCATCCCGATAGCCATATTACAATAATCTCCTGGAGATCTGTAGTAGACATAATGTGTCTTCTTACTGGTATATCTTCTAACCAGTGATGAANNTTCATTTTTCCAATTATCATTACTAACAGTTGTTGCAGTGTTATTAATCCAGCTTGTGTTTATGTTGCCTGAAGTGTCAACGGTTTGGGTGCTGATGGTGTATTCGGTGTAGGGGGTGAGAGCGGTTGCGTTGAAGAATTCGGCTGATGTGATGGTTTGATGGATGCCGTTTAGGTAGATTTCGGTGTGGCTGAAATCGGAATCAGATGGATTAATCCAGCTCCATTGTATCCATGTCGTTCCTTTATCTGCTTCATCCAGGTTGGAAACACTAGCTGGCGGTGTAATATCTGTAACTGGTATGTTTAGTATCACATCGATACCAGTCATTGCTTCTAAAAGAGTGATTGTTGTTGTTCCATAGTGTGTTGTATTCCATGCCTTTACTAGCACAGTGTCACCATTTTCACCATCTATAGCTACTGCATATCCACCGTTATTAGGTCCACTACCTGTCGTGCCTTCTATATAATATCCGCTCATGGTGTCGGTTACATTAACATTTGTACCTGCAGATGCCTGTGTCACACCATCGGATTGGTATACAGTTCCTGCAATACTATACGGTATAGGTACTGCTTGTGTGCATACTGGCAGGATTGTCATGATAATAGCAATTGCCAGTATCGTATTTATTTTCCTTATGTTCATTTTTTATCTCCTTTTAAC
>LGVC01001527.1_pt1 | contig 10038 bp, 10 predicted proteins | sample 469851 | NCBI WGS metagenome assembly LGVC01 (sample SAMN03857202, study PRJNA290197) | marine sediment metagenome | biome: ocean floor; feature: cold seep; material: sediment; isolation source: sample #5133, Elevator 3A push core 47, collected at Hydrate Ridge North... ...
GCGAACCCGCAGGAATAGCGAGCTATTTCGAGGACTTTTGCGATTGAAGATCGGTTAAAGATATGGTGAAGTCGGGATGCAAAAATGCCAAGTTATTTTTTGTCGAGCCCTTACTTGGGAAAGTTATTTCGTCCCCGTTCCTATGTATTCCGGGGAATATTTTTCGGAAATTCGAGCAGATAATGTTTCAGGATGAATATGACATTGCCGTTATTGGCGCGGGCCCGGCTGGTTTAATGGCCGCTATTGAAAGCCATGAATCTTCGAGAAAGATACTGATTCTTGAAAAAATGCACAACCCCGCCCTGAAACTGAGGATCTCCGGAAAAGGCCGGTGCAACATTACCAACGATGCTGAGTTAAAGGATTTTATTTCGCATTTTGGCAAAAACGGAAGGTTTCTGAAGTACGCTTTTTCAGAGTTTTGCAATACCGATCTTCTCAAGTACTTTAAAAAACTGGGTGTTCAGTTCAAGCTTGAACGTGGAGGGCGTTACTTTACGCAGAATGACAATGCAATGAATGTTGCAAAAGCTTTACTTGACAAGGCAAGATCCTTGAAGATACTCCTTTCCACCAACTCGGAAGTAATGGGCATTACAAGACCGTCTAAAGGAAAATTTACTCTTACAGTCAACAAAAAAAATCCTGCAGGCAACAGGAATACTCAACGTATTCAAATAAACACAGACAAGATTGTGCTCGCAACCGGAGGAAAATCGTATCCCCGGACCGGTTCAAGCGGAGGAGGATACAAATTGTCCTCTCAACTTGGACATACTATTACTCCTCTTTCCCCGTCTCTTGTTCCTGTTGAAACCAGAGGCGATAGCGCAAAAAGACTTCAGGGATTAAGCTTGAAGCATGTGAAAGCAGAGGTATGGTGTAAGAACAAGAAGGTTGATGAACGGTTTGGTGAGATGTTGTTTACGGATTCCGGCCTTTCCGGTCCGATAATTCTCTCTTTGAGCAAGACCATTGTGAATCTTATTAATGACAAGCAAAAGGTTGTCATTTCCATAGACCTGAAACCCGCCCTCGACCACAAAAGAGTTGATCAGAGACTACTCAGAGAAATAGATGAACATAGCAAACAAGGTTTCAAAAGGCTGTTAGGAAGACTGCTGCCCGCAAAACTGGTTCCCCTGTTTGCCGAAAAGTTAAACATACCGGAAGAAAAGCGACTGAATCAAATCACTTCTGAAGAACGTAAAAGACTGAAGCTGTTACTCAAAGACTTCCAATTTGAAGTGACAGGCTACAGATCATTTGACAATGCCATTGTAACATGCGGTGGAGTTTGCATAAAGGAGATTGATCCCCAAACCATGGAATCAAGGCTTGTCAAAGGTCTCTATTTCGCCGGTGAACTCATTGACATTGATGCCGATACAGGAGGATTCAATTTGCAGGCTGCTTTTTCAACGGGATGGATTGCGGGCAGAGCAACAAGATTCAGCTCTCAATAGGTTCGCCCAAGGACAACCCTTTTGTTAAGGCAAGCACCCGCCCTTCTATTTCATCTCTTACCTTGCGCATAAACTCCAGCGACCTGGCTGCAGGGTCCGGGACATGCCACTCCCTGTTGGATACGCCCGGGGAAACAGGACACGTCTCGCCACACCCCATGGACACGATCAGATCCGGTCTCCCGTCTCCGGCGGCCTGCTTCAGAGACCTTGGCTTGCAAAAGGCCATATCTATGCCTTTTTCTTTCATAGCCTCTTTCATAAGCGGGTTGACATCCCGTGCAGGCGCACTCCCCGCGCTTTCCGCCTCGATCCTGTCCCCTGCATGGTATCGGGCAAAGGCGCTCGCCATCTGGCTGCGACAGGCATTTTCCCTGCATACAAACAGGACCCTTTTCCTGGAAAGAAGAGGCAGAACAAGAGCCTGTGCCTTTTTCGCGGCGTCTGCAAAGGCTGTGGGGTGATTTGCGATCTGGCCGGCGCTTTCGATCCGTCTGTATGTAAGGCTTCCTTCAAAACCCGCCCCGACCGCATCAAAAAAATATCTCGCTGTCAGGCTGATTCCTTCAAAGAGGTTCTCTCCTTTTGTCGCCCCCAAAGACAAAAAAAGGCCGAGCCGCCCTTTCCTGCCGGGATCGACGAGCTTGTGTATGTATCTCCTTGCCCACAGAACCTGTGTTCGATCAATGAGCGCTTTCATCTGGGCCGTAGCGCCATAGAAGAATACGGGTGTGGCCATCACGATGATGTCCGCCTGACGAAGCAACGGGTATACCTGTCCCATATCGTCATCAATGCAACAATACCCCTCCTTTTCGCAGACGCCGCACTCCAGACACGGCGCTATTGACTTCCGGGCCACTTCAATGTTGTGTGTCCGGGCGCCGAGTCTTTCAGCCTCATTCAGAAACGCGGAAAGCAAAAGACTCGTATTCCCCCCGCGCCGGGGACTTCCCTGAAGACCCAGGACTAACATAAGCGCCCTCCATCTTTGGCCCTAATACCCCGGATGTTTGTGACCGCTGTGACAGGTTGTACAGATGTTTTTCGGAATCGTTAACGTCTTCTGGTGCTCGCGCTTGGTCGGGGCCTTGAGATGTAAACTGGCCGGCCCGTGACAGGATTCGCATTGTTTATTGGCCATATCAGGGGTCTCTTCCACACTCACAAATCCTCCGGGATTTCCGTAGCCCGTGACGTGACAGGGGAGACAGGCTGAGTCGTGATCCCTCTTTCTCATTTTAATGACCTTGAAGTTCTTCGAGTATTTCCAGGAATAATAGCTTTCAACATGCTCCGGGTGGCATTCCTTGCACTTTTCCATCCCCACATAATGGGCAACCTTTTCCCCGGCCTCCAGATATGGCGCGCAAAGCAGGAGACCAAAAAAAACAGAACAGATCAAAAAAACGCTTACAGTCAGTCTTCTCATCGCTATTTCCTTTCGACTTTTGGTACTTCAACTGCCTGACAACGCAGCAGATCAGGCAAAATCGGGAATCGCTCAATTCAGGTTCTTTTGTTCTCTATTGTATTAAATCCTTGGCTTCCCGGCAAGACGGATCAGGAAAAACTCCTCTGGAACGGCAACAACCCGGCAACTTGAGAGATTGCAAGATAAAAAGGATACGCAAATGGCAAAGATTCTGGTTACAGGCGGCGCTGGTTTTATCGGTTCCAATTTGACGGAAGCCCTCTTGAAGCGCGGAGATACGGTACGCGTCCTGGATAACTTTTCCACCGGAAGAAAAGAAAATCTTGAATTTCCGCAACTCGCCAAAGCAGAGATTTCACGCCTCGAAATCATGGAGGCGGATATGACAGACAGACAGGCCTGCCGAAACGCGGTCCACGGCATCGATTACGTGCTCCATGAGGCGGCCATACCCTCTGTGCCACGATCAGTGGCGCAACCTATTGAATCAAATGACGCCAACATCAATGGAACATTGAATCTCCTGGTGGAGGCAAGGGATGCGGGCGCAAAAAGGATTGTATTTGCCTCTTCATCTTCGGTCTACGGCGACACCCCGACCCTGCCCAAGGTGGAGACCATGACCCCGGCGCCGCTTTCCCCCTATGCGGTACAAAAAATTGCCGTTGAGCACTATTTCAGGATTTTTTATGAGCTTTACGGCATAGAAACGGTCTGCCTTCGCTATTTCAATGTGTTCGGGCCAAGGCAGGACCCGAATTCGGAGTATTCCGCTGTTATTCCAAAATTCATAAAGGCGCTTCTTTCCGGCAAGCAGCCCGTAATCTTCGGAGACGGTGAGCAGTCGCGTGATTTTACTCACATAGACAACGTGGTCTATGGAAACCTTCTTGCGCTGGAGGCGCCAAACGCTAAAGGCAGGGCCATGAACCTTGCCTGCGGAGGAAGACTGACATTAAACGAACTGCTGGGCATCCTGAAAAAGATCATAGGATCCGATATTGACCCGATCTACAGCGACCCAAGGCAGGGTGACGTAAAACATTCGCACGCGGACATAACATTGTCTGAAGACCTGCTTGCATACAAGATGCAGACGGACACGGAAGACGGCCTTGCAAGAACTGTGGAATATTTCAGAGGGGTGTTCGGATATTAAGAAATAACTCCCTCAGCCTGTTTTCATCTTTTATCCCGGGTGAGGCCTCCACTCCGCTGCTGACATCCACGCCATAAGGCATCACAGTCTCTGTGGCGAGACGGATGTTTTCGGGTGTAAGGCCGCCTGAGAGTATCACCGGGCCGCATTCTTTCGCCTGCACCGCCAGGTCCCAGTTAAAGGTCTTTCCAGTCCCACCGGCAATGCCCGCAACGTAGGTGTCAAGAAGAAACCCACCTGCAACACCTTGGTATGCGTGCATTTGCTCGATGCTTCTGCTGTCTTTCACCCTGATTACCTTGAGGGCTTTGAGGCCGAGCCTCCTGCAGTATTCGGGCGGTTCGTTTCCGTGAAGCTGAACCCAGTCAAGCCGGCAGAATGCCGCTATCTCTTTCACCTTCTTTGCGTCTTCATTTACAAAGACCCCGACCGCGTCCACAAACGGAGGAAGCAGCGAAATGATTTTTCTGCACGTTTCAACGTCCGCCTTTCGCGGGCTTTCGGCAAAGATAAACCCTATGGCATCTGCGCCAAGACTCGCTGCCAGTTGAGCATCTCTTGCGCGCGTGATTCCGCAAACCTTGATCTTAATCCTTGCCTGCTTCACCTCTAAGCTCTCTTATCTTGTTTGCAATGTCAACTGCTTTCATAAACGCCGTCCCTATGAGCACTGCGTCAACACCGGCCTCGCTGAGTCGTTCAATATCATCTGGGCTCTTTATCCCGCTTTCACTCACGCAGACCCTGTTTTTGGGAATTCGGCCCACGAGTTGAAGCGTGTTCCTGATGTCCACCTCGAATGTCTTAAGGTTCCGGTTGTTTATGCCTATTACCTGTGCGCCTGCTTCAACTGCTGTGTGCAGCTCTTTTTCCGTATGCACTTCAACCAGCGCTGAAAGCCCGAGTTCGCAAGCAGTCTTGAGATATGACCGAACCATATCTGCTGAAAGCAAAGAGACTATAAGCAATATTGCATCAGCCCCGAACGCCCTGGCTTCATATATCTGATAGGGGTCGATAATGAAATCCTTCCGAAGCACCGGAGGTGAGAAGTTCTCCTTGACGGCGGACAGAATAGCAATGTCGCCCTGGAAAAAGGCCTTGTCTGTTATGACTGAGATTGCATCAACCCCTTCTTTTTCATACACCCGGCCTATTTTGATCGGATCAAATGCGTCTCTTATAACACCGGCGGAAGGCGACGCCTTTTTGATCTCTGCAATCAGGCAGATCCGGTCCGCCCGCACGAGCGAGGATGCAAAATCTCGTGTCCGGCCCTGCCTGCCGATCCTTTCCTCCAACACGCCCTGCGGACGGCTCTCTTTTGAATATTGCACCTCTTTTTTTTTGTGTGCAGCTATCTTGTCTAATATCGTTTCCGTCACTGATTCGTCTTTTTCACAAGCAGTTCCAGTTTCTCCATAGCCTTGCCTGAATCGATACTCTCTTTTGCCATTGCAATGCCGGCCATGATATCTGTGGCCGTGTCCGCCACCCTGAAGGCCGCACCCGCATTCAGCAATACCATATCGCGCTTCGGCCCTTTCTGACCATCCAGGATATCACGGACAATAGCCGCGTTATATTCCGTATCGCCCCCCTTGATCTCGGAAGGAACCGCCTGTTCAATCCCAAAATCCTCCGGGCTTATCCGGTATGTGGTCACTTTGCCTGCACGCAGCTCCGTGACCTGGGTCGGCCCTGTAATACTGATCTCATCAACACCCCCTTCTCCATGCACCACAAAGGCGTTTCTGCTTCCGAGATTCCGAAGCACCTCAGCCAGCACGGGCGTCAGTGTCTGATCGTAGACCCCAAGCAACTGAACATTGGCCCCCGCAGGGTTTGTCAACGGCCCGAGTATATTAAATATGGTCCGGATGCCGATCTCTCTCCTCGGACCGATGGCGTATTTCATGGCCCCGTGCAGTTTCGGAGCGTAGAGAAACCCGATCCCTATCGTCCGGATACAGTCTGCGACCACATCCGGCGTTACATCAAGGTTCACCCCAAGGGAAGCCAGGACATCGGCGCTTCCACACTGGCTCGACACAGACCGGTTTCCGTGCTTTGCCACCGCAACCCCGCCCCCGGCCACGACAAAGGCAGCGGTCGTGGATACATTGAAGGTGTTGCTTTCATCCCCGCCTGTCCCACAGGTATCAAGGACTGTCTCGATATTCACAGAGCCGTTGTTCACCTCTATTCGCGTTGCCTTTTCGCGCATGACCCTGGCCGCCCCGGTGATCTCGAAAATGGTTTCACCCTTGACCCTTAAGGCCGTGATAAAGGCTCCTATCTGAGCATCAGTGGCAAGACCCTCCATGATCTCGTTCATCACCGCCACCATCTCTTCTTCAGTAAGGTCATTTCCCGTGACCGCCTTTTGAATCATCTCCTTAATCATATTACCTGTCTCCATCTGTTACAAAGTTCGCCAGCAACTTCCCGCCTTCCCGCGTCAGAAGTGATTCCGGGTGAAACTGGACTCCTTCGATTGCATACTCCCTGTGTCGTATCCCCATGATTTCTCCCTCCTTTGTCTCAGAGACAACCTCAAAACAGACCGGAAGGCTCTCCTGCTCGACAATAAGGGAATGATACCGCGTTGCCTCAAACGGTTGTTGCAACCCTGCGTAGATCATCTTCCCGTCGTGATGGATCATTGAGACTTTTCCGTGCATCAGTCGCCCGGCCCGCACGATCTTGCCGCCATAGGCGCCGGCCATCGCCTGATGCCCGAGGCATACGCCGAGGATCGGGATCTTTGACGCAAAATACCTGATCGCCTCGATGCTTATCCCTGCGTCTCCGGGAAGCCCTGGTCCCGGAGAGACTACCAGTCTGTCCGGATGCATATCTGCAAGTTCTTCGAGGGTGATCTTGTCATTCCTAACAACACGGATATCCTCCCCAAGCGCCCCGAATGCCTGGACAAGATTATAGGTAAACGAATCGTAATTATCGATCATCACAATCATGGGACCCTCACCTCAACCCTCTTCCCACCATCTCCACTGCCTTAAAGAGCGCCTTGCCTTTAATCATGGTCTCTTCATACTCTTTTGCAGGCACCGAATCCGCTACTATTCCCGCCCCCACCTGTACCATTGCCTTTCCATTGTGGATAAGAATGGATCGAATGGTAATGCCCAGGTCCATGTTTCCCGAAAACCCGAAATATCCGACAGCGCCGGCATAGGGACCCCGTTTGTCCGACTCCAATTCCTCTATGATCTCCATTGCCCTTACCTTGGGGGCGCCGGAGACCGTACCTGCAGGAAAAGACGCCCTTAACACGTCAAACGAGTTGACTCCGGGCCTTAACCTCCCTTCCACGTTTGAGACTATGTGCATTACATGAGAATATCGTTCAATTACCATCAGTTCGGTGAGGTTCACCGTCCCGTAGCAACAGACACGTCCCAGGTCGTTTCTCCCCAGGTCAACAAGCATGATGTGTTCGGCCCGCTCTTTTGGATCTGCGAGAAGATCTTCTGCAAGCGCCATATCCTCTTTCTCGGTGGCCCCCCGCATTCGTGTCCCGGCAATAGGCCTCAGGGTCGCAAGGTCGTCCTCGACCCGGACCATTACCTCCGGGGATGAACCAAGGAGCACAACTTCATCAAACCTGAAAAAAAAGAGATACGGGGAAGGATTGATCCTTCTCAGGGCACGATAGACATCAAACGGATCTGAAGATATATCGGCTTCAAACCGCTGCGAAAGGACCACCTGGATAATATCGCCGGCCAGGATATACTCTTTGGCCTTGACGACCATTGCCTCAAACTGATCAACAGGTATTACCGGCTTCACGGAACACGCCTTGCCGGACACGAGTTCTCTGCTTTCCGGCGGCAAGGGCCGGTCGATCTTGCTTATCTCTCTTTCGATCCCGGATACAGCATTGTCATAAGCCAGGTCGAGGTCTTTTTCGTCGCCAATGGCAAGATTGCAAACAACCTTTATTGATTGCTCCAAGTTGTCAAGAATAAATACGTATTCCGGGATCATGAATTGGGTGTCGGCAAGGTTCAGCTTGTCCGGAAGCTGATCCGGGAGATCCTCGAAAAAACGTACTATATCATACCCGAGGTATCCAACGGCCCCTCCATAAAACCGGGGAAGCCCATCTGTCTCAAAGGGGTGATACGAATCAAGCAACCCTTTAAGGGAAAGAATCGGATCGTTAACCTCCCTTTTCTCGGTTTTTCCATCCTTTTCGATAACAACGCTTCTCCCTTTGCTCTTAAAGACAAGGACCGGATTGATACCTATGAAAGAATATCTCCCCCACTTCTCGCCGCCTTCGACGCTTTCGAGGAGAAACGAATGCCTTCCTCCCACCTTTTTAAAGACCCCTATTGCGGTCTCGGTGTCAGCCCATATCTCCTGGTAGATCGGAATCAGATTGCAGGTCTTCGCCCTTTCCAGAAACTCTTCTTTGGAGGGAGAGGTTATACGTGTCATTGGCTTCCCCTTAGGGCTCGGCAAAGAATAACTTCGCAGAATTGGCGCTCAGATTTGGGTTGGTTTTGGTTGATCCGATCGAGCAAAACCACAGCAATATAGACTTTCACCTAAATAATTGCACGGCGTTATCGGTCAAAATCCTCGACATGGTTTTCCGCTAAAAATGCCAAACCTTCCCTTCAGTCTTCAGCCTTTTACCTAAACATCTGACTGGCTACACTCTATATCCGCATCTTCAAGGAAAGCTCTTTGAGTTGAGCGCCGGTCACCTTTTCGGGTGAATTTGTAAGAAGACAGGCCGCTTTCTGGGTCTTTGGAAAAGCGATCACATCCCTGATCGACTCCTCGTTACACAGGATCATAACCAGCCGATCAAATCCAAAGGCAATACCCCCGTGTGGCGGAGCGCCGTACTTGAGGGCATCAACCAGAAAACCGAACTTGTTTTCGTACGTTTTTCTGTCTATGTTTAACGCCTTAAAAACACGTTCCTGGAGCTCTCTGTCATGGATACGGATAGACCCGCCACCGATCTCCGAACCGTTCAAGACCACGTCATACGCCCGTGAACGCACGGCAAGCGGTTCTTTTTCCAGAAGATCCATATCGTCTGAAAGAGGCGCGGTAAAGGGATGATGAAGCGCCACATTCCTTTTTTCCTCTGGATCATATTCAAGTAAAGGAAAATGGGTTACCCAGCAAAACTCAAACGTGTTTTTCGGAATCATGTCCAGCTTGGCGGCAAGGTGGTTTCTGAGCTGTCCAAGGGCTTCATTGACTACTTTTATGTCATCGGCCACAAAAAAAATCAGATCCCCAGGCTCAATGCAAAGACGTTCAGACAAGGCCTGTTTTTCCGCTTCACTAAAGAATTTCGCTATCGGTGACTGCCAGGCATCCTCTTTTATCTTGATCCAGGCAAGCCCCTTTGCCCTGTAAACCGCAACGAAATCCGCAAGGTCATCGATCTCTTTTCTTGAAAGATAGACACACCCCTTTGCATTGATTGCCTTGACCCTTCCTCCTTGTTGCACACATCCTGAAAAGAGTTTGAATTGAGATGCGGATACAATATCAGAAACGTCTTTTAACTCCAGTCCAAAACGGAGATCAGGTTTGTCCAGACCGTATCTGCCCACAGCCTCNNAAAAGAGCGGCCAGCATTCCCTCCGCTATTTTCATGATATCTTCTTCGTCCACAAAGGACATCTCGATATCGATCTGTGTGAATTCCGGCTGCCGGTCAGCCCGTAGGTCTTCATCTCGAAAACACTTCACGATCTGATAATAGCGGTCCAGCCCCCCTATCATCAGAAGCTGCTTAAATAACTGGGGAGACTGGGGAAGGGCGTAGAAGTTACCGGGATTGACCCTGCTCGGAACAAGATAGTCACGCGCCCCTTCCGGCGTGCTCCGGGTAAGCATCGGGGTTTCAACATCGATAAAGCCAAGGTTGTCCAGATAGCTGCGTGCAATAACCGCAGCCCGGTGGCGAAGCA
>LGVC01002020.1_pt2 | contig 10017 bp, 16 predicted proteins | sample 469851 | NCBI WGS metagenome assembly LGVC01 (sample SAMN03857202, study PRJNA290197) | marine sediment metagenome | biome: ocean floor; feature: cold seep; material: sediment; isolation source: sample #5133, Elevator 3A push core 47, collected at Hydrate Ridge North... ...
AAAGAACTTCTGATAGAAAACTGGAATAAGAGGCCCGATGCATAATGGAAGAAAAAGACCTAGAGTTTTTCGTATATTTAAATGGATACCAGGAAGGTCCTTTTATTGTCAAAGGCAAAACTGCTCTGGATGCCATAGAAATTGCTATAAATGAGAATGTTCATACGCATCCTAGCTACTTTGCAACTGCCTCAGAGATTACAAACCCAAATCACCACTTTATGTCTCGGACTGGAATATTTGTACGGGACAATCAATATCCAACCGCATTAATAGCACATTGGGAGGCTTAAATGGTAGATGCAAAGAACATACCTGGACTGAATTCCCCATTAACATCTGAGGATGACATTAAAAAACTCAAAGTATTCCTCAAGGGTATGACAAACGATGAATTGGAACAACTTGCTACTGTTCAAGTAGGTGAGATAACTACTCAATACCTATTGGTAAATAGAACGGGCACAGCTATAGCAAGGATTTTCCTTGACGACACAAAGTCGGCCCTAAATAGTCAACGCTTTGAAAATGCCGGATACGCACTCTTCAAAGAGAAGTCCTTCAGTGGAAACTTACACAAGACTATGAATTATTGCACTGAGGACTTTTGGAGCTGTTCCTGCAAAGACTCATACATACACCACAGAAATCAAATACGATGCAAACAGTGTGAATTACCCAGTAACAAGGACACTAAAAAGTATACCCCTCTAAGCAGCCTAAAAATACAATAGGAGGACACCGTGACAAGTAAAAGAGCAATCCGAGTAAAACCGAATCTAACCAGGATAAAATCGAAATCAACCAGGGATAAGTTAAAGTTGGTTCCTAAGCATGACATGGGAGAAATTCCCACATCGGATTACGAAAAGCTGGCCCGCTTAAAGGTGAAGAGCAAAGCACTGGAAGCCGAAATCAAAACTCTGCAGGAAGGGATAATATTGGGTGGTGGTCTTCAAGTAGTCGAAACTACTCTGGGCAAACTCAAACTGAACGTCAGGGAACTTTGGACAACTGTAGACAAGGATGTTGTTCTTGGTGAAATGGGGTTCAATGACTTCATGCAGCAATGCACTATCAGTAAAACTGGCATCACCAAAGTTCTGGGTGAAAAAGGCTTCAAAGAATTAGTCGATTCCGGAGCTTGTGAGGTCAAATCTGTTTCGAGATTCTACAAGTTAGTGAAATAACTACCGCAGTAATCCTACTGTGCAGATTAGCGGAGAATCGCTTTGTTTTGATTTTTGATGTCAGAGTGCACTAAACAAAACAAAACGCTCTCCGCTAAATCTACAAAGGTGAGAGTATGATTAAAATTTATGAAGCCGACGCTGTATGGAGCATAACCAATAGGGAAGGTTTCAAGGAACTAAATAACTTACTGAGCTATGTATCGGTATTCTGGCGTGACGGACCTAAGGGCAAGAAAGTACGAGACTCTTACGTTAAACATCTTATACAACCCGGTAGTACACCAGATGAATTCCTGTTTCTGTCAGGGTTAATGCCAAGGGTATTGACCTATCTGGACAAAAAGAGGATTGATTATGAATACTCATCGGATGTAGAAATGGTAGAATATGATGAGCCTGGTGTCCCCGGAATAGTATTTCGAGATTATCAGCAGTCTATCGTAGAGTTGATGGTTGAAGAGGGGCGCGGTGTTGTTAAAGCTGCTACAGCTTCAGGAAAGAGCTTTATGATCCTTGGAATTATTTCAGCTTTCAGCAAAGAGAACATTCTTCTGCTGGTACATACCAAGGTCTTAGTAAATCAACTGGTCGATGACCTAGAAAAGTACAACTTTGGTCCCATTGGTGTGTACTCTGGTAAGACAAAAGAGATCAAAAGGATTACTGTAGCCACGATTCAGAGCTATAAGAAGATTGCTTTGGAATATTTCAACTATTGGCAAGTAGTCATTATTGATGAATGCCACCATATCCGTAACATTGACTCGGCTAACTATGGTTTCACGCTGCAAAGGTTGTCTGCCCCCGTAAGGATCGGGTTCACAGCAACTATACCAGAGGATATAGGGGGAAAATTTGCTCTGGAGGCTTTAGTTGGTCCTGTAATCACAGACTATTCGATTGCCAAGGCATCAGATGATGGTGTACTGGCAAAACCCACCATTTACTTACTGGAAACCCCATATCAGCACGAAGTAAGTAAGTTACGTGACTGGAGACAAGCATACAAATTCGGTATTGCCCTTAACGTCCAAAGAAATTATCAAATAGTGGATAACACTCTTAAATTATTGAAGGAAGATCATGGCATACTGATACTAATCAGCAGACTGATTCACGGAGAGGAACTAGTCAAAGCGTTCGCCCACTATGGACAACATGTAGACTTCGTTCAGGGAATCACAGATCAGGACGAGCGTACCAGACTAAAGGAAGCTCTTAAAAGTGGGGAAATACAGGTATTGATTGCATCAACTGTCTTTGTCGAAGGAGTTGATCTACCCGATTTGGATGTGCTGATCAATGCTTCCGGGGGTAAATCAGAGATTCAAGTTCTTCAGAAGGTTGGTCGTGGGTTACGTAAGACCAAAAAGAAGAGTAAGGTCATTATCATAGACTTTATGGACATCAGTCATCGGTGTCTCAGGAACCACTACAACAAACGAATGAGGATATACAAGGCGAACGGGTGGGAAACTGTTGAGGTCGCACTCTCTAGTGATTCCCAGATTTAATTCAACTATTAAGGAGCAACAATGGTAGATAAAAATGGTCATTTAAACGCAAAGGAATTAGAGCACAAACGCTGCCTATCAGCAAGCCAATCGACTGAATGCAAATGTCCCAAGTGTGGTCACGAGTTTAAGAAGAGGATAAACTATAAAGGTAAACTTCCGGCCAAGGTGTATTGTGAAAGATGTCAAAGGGCTATAAAAAGGTTTTAGGAGGTTGCAATGGAAGACTTAGATAGTACCATAACAGTACAGATTTCTTGCAAAATTCCCATTGTTCTATGGGACAAAGTCAAGGATATTGCCCGTTGTACTGGAACAACGGCTACCAATCTAACTATTAAATCTCTTCAGGGATTAATCACTACGCACTACAAGGAAAGGGATTTAAAAGGGTTGAACAAAGGTGACAGGATCAGTGTCACTTATAAAAACGGTGGACAGTTCATCCAGCATATCGTAGCAGAAAGAAACGGGGTACTGGGAATCTTTATTCGGAAATCTGGAAAGTTCTTTATACCACTAAGTGACTGCAAAGAGATTGAGTAAATATCTAAGGAGGGAAAATGTCTGGTTGCTCTTGTGCTATCAACGTAGATGTGGATCTAGACGAGTGTGTACATATAGTAAAGGAGGGGACTTATGCAACTACCACGGACATATCATGTCATGAATGTGGTGGAATAATTAACCGTGGAGACCAACTTTACATAGAAGAAATAGCTCCATTTAACAGTCCTTCCTGCTCTCCTATCACTAAAATCTATACTTGCCTAACGTGTCTAAGCATCCGCAAAGAACTGTTTTGTANNTAGGGGCTTCATTACAGAAGAATGTTTAGCCAATCTGATTCCAGAGGCTAGGGCAAAAGTTCTTCAGATGATGGATGAATATCTTGAGCAAGAGGACTGGGATGAAGAAGAAGTTTAAACCTGGAGACTATTCTGATGTTGATATTGAGGCTTTCTTGGACCAACATGGAATAGATTTTCGGACTAGTGGAGAAAATATCGGGCAGGACTGGATAGGAATCTGCTGCCCATGGTGTACTGATTCACTATACCACTGTGGAATCAACTTATCGACAAAGGTTGTTACTTGCTGGATATGCGGAGAATCGGGAACATGCTTAAAACTAGTAGCCACTCTACTAAACTGTGATTGGAGAGAAGCAAGAGAGGCTCTAAAGCCATTCGGTGGGCACTTTCGAGAGATAAAAGAGCAAATTCTTGCTGAGAAGGTCATTTTCCCTACAAGGATGGACAATTTAACTGCAAATGGAGTTAAATATCTCACGGAAAGAGAATTTGATCCAAATGAAATAGTTGAAAAATATGGAGTAAAAGAAACAGGTATTCTCTCCAAATTAGAGATAGATAACAAATCTTGGGACTTTCGCAATCGGATAGTGATCCCAATAATCATGGACCACCAAGTAATATCATATACGGGTCGTGATTGGACGGATCAGTCTCCCACAAGGTATAAGAATGCACCCACGGAGGCAGGGGTTCTACCAATGACAAACTGTCTCTATAACATAGATCGAGCAAGACAAAAGGTGCTTCTTGTTGAAGGACCTTCAGATGTATGGAGAATGGGAGATAATTCCGTAGCCACCATGGGGGTAAAAACTACATCGGAGCAGATACAAAGAATTATTGCCAAAAAGTTTAAAAAAGCTGTGGTATTATTTGACGATGGAGCAGCTAAACCAGCACTTAAACTGGCAAATACATTAAATCCGTTTATTGACAACGTTTCGGTGTTTACTCTAACAGACAATGATCCAGGTGGACTGTCTGCAACTGAAGCATCAAAACTAAAGTTTCAATTGATGGAAGGAGAATAACAATGATATTATCAATACTCATAGTAGGAATTTTCTTCCTACTTGTTATTCCAGAACAAAAACAAGAGGAATTTGAAGACTCCAGGAATATTCAAGCAATAGAGCGGGCCGATCAGATATCACGACAGGCACCCTGGTCCAAATAGGTACAGACAAACTACTTGACTTCTAGACGAATCCGAAGTAGAATGTTATGAAAAAAATCTAAAATCCAGAGAGGTGGAAAACCAATGCAAAAAATTGAAGATTTAGCGGTGGACTTGAGCTCACCCAAGAATTATGGACAGATACCAACAGTTGTTGGACTTACATTCGAGGAGGGAGTACTGCTCAGTTATCTGTTATTCTTGGGTGATTGCACTTCTACAATCGAAGCATTATTGAACAAACTCCCAATGCTGGAAAGTACAAATAAAATCAAAGAGTTACGAAAACAACTCAATCGGAAGAAAATACTGAATTTGGGTCCAATCGGTGGTATAACGGGTCGACCCAGGGGAACAAGGGACGGAGGTTTATCTTGGATTGTCCGACATGATAAGTTACAGAAATTACTGAAAGATGAGAACAAGGACATTAAGCGAAGAGGATAATGTCTTTTGACAAGGAAGGAGCGTTTTGCGATCATGTATAGAACGCGCACGCTACGAAAGCGAAAAAAAGCATGCGCGCGTGCGCGTTATAGACGCGCGTGCATCCGCACGGGCGCACGTTATTGACACGCGCGCGATTATTCTAATATATAAACTTAGAGACTCAAAAAAAAAAACAAAAAGCCTATTTACGCTGCCGCTCCAGTAGTTTTTTTTTTTNNACAGTTGAAATATTTCGGTTAGATATGTTTGGTTTGGACGCATATTTGGTTCAACCAGAAGAAAATAAAAAGTCTCTAAACCGATTGTATTTTCTACATAGTCTACATAGAATAGAATAGAATAGAATAAACAAAATTAAAATTAAAATTAAAATTAAAATCCTTGTCGGAAAAAAGGTTGGATAGGTTCCGCGAAAAAAAGAACCAAGAAGAGCTTCTCTTGTCCAAAAATCTTGGAACCGGAAGTTCGCCAAAATCTCACCGAGAAAAATTACGAAATCCCAAAAGGCCATTGGCAAAATGTGTCCAGGAGAAAAACCAGGAAATAGCAGGCTTTGCCAAGAATGAAAGGTTTATTGGCGTCCTGGACGCTTGGAATAAAATACCGGGGGTGCGAATAACCAGGAGGTTCGACAAAGAAGGTGAATTAACCAAAACATTCATACTCACAGTACTTTCCGTAAAATCATTCCTTGCCAAGCATATTTACAAAACAGGTGTGATACTAAGCAGGCAAAAAAGGATCACGTCTTCCCTACCCGATAACTTCGAGGAACTGAAGATTGATTACTCTTACAACAGCTTGGTCTTATACATCCAACGGTTCAACGTAGTTCTAAACGACCAGGACTACTTGCCGGAAGACAAGAGCTTTGTTCGAGGAAAGGACCTATCTACATTCCTTCTGGGCAGAACTTCCGATAGAAGTAAAGCTAAATCTCCCCTCCTAGTGTATTGTCTTGAAGAACCAATCCCGTCCTTCAAACAGGAGAATCCAAATTGGGTCTATCACAGCAAAGAAATGTACAGGTTGTACATAGATAGGCACAAAACTTTTAGTGCACGGGAACAAAAGGATCTCTACCTACTCTGTAAAAAATTAATCAATCACTTTGATGGTCAGTTCAGAAACAAGAACTACACTGCTTTTCTAGATTGGTTCTTTCAGAGTATGAGAAAGTGGAACCCAGGAACTACTAGAGGTCTTTTATCCGAGGGATGTTGGAAAATATTCCTCGATCACTACAAACAATCAGGGAGATGAAATGCTAAAGATGGTAAAAAAGTATGTCCACGATGTCAACAACAATTTGACCGTAATTACGGGGAATATAGACTATGTACTTGGCACTTGCGAACTCACGGATGAGGTAAGGGAGTGTCTTGAGAAAGCCAGGATTGCGGCTATGAATATTGCTAAAATCACAGCTAGCAATTAAAACGCACGGAGAGTCGTTTTTAGCGCCCCTTTTTGTCTAGTATACTCTGACATCAAAAATCAAAAGAAGACGATTCTCCGCTAATCTGCTCATCAGAATGATAAGGTGAATAGCTTTGCGACTTGCGATATAAAATTTCTTGACAAGCAACTGTTTATCTGCGATTCTTATAGAATGAAAATCTTACTGACGAACGAACAAATCCAATGCCTAGTCAAAGAGCTACGAACTGACCTTTTAAATTACTATAAGGGTTTAGGAACCGTAGAGGTAGTTATCCTAATGGATGGGGCATCAGTGTTTGCCTCGGATTTATTCTCTGTTCAAACAAAACCAAGGTTCAACATGCACTTTCTAAAAGTCGAAAGTTATTGTGGAATACGAAGTTATGAACCAAGCGTTAAACAAATGGGGTTTACTGCCAGTGAGATTACCAATAAACGTGTTCTAATTGTGGATGATATACTGGACAGCGGTAAGACACTACGATTTGTCGTAAACCACTTACTGGACATGAATCCAGAAGGTCTGGACTCTTGTGTGCTGCTCCAAAAAATAGGAAACCTAAAAACCTGTATAAGCAATCACCCAAAGTTTATTGGTGCTAAGTTTTATTCAAATAAATTTGTGGTTGGTTATGGTATGGACTTAGATGGAGAATACCGTAATCTAAAGGACATTTTCATACTTTGATGGAGGGAAAATGAAATCGAGATTGATTTTGGGTGCCGCACTGCTATTGCTAACTTCTGGCTGTATTACTACCAAAAAGAATACAAACTTTTGGTATCTAACAAGGACTTCAGTCGGTTTACAGATTGTTGCCGGTCAACAGACCAATTCCCCTGGATCATTACTATTGGGATACCAAAGAGAAGAAGGTGTAGTAGCACCAGTCGAGGGTGGTGAAATACCCTCTGCTATCGCAAAGGTTGCCGGTAGAGTGGGAGTAACCTTCACAGATGTATCAGGTGACCAATGGTTTGCAATCGGTGACGCTGCCACCGCCCTTGCTGGAGAGCTTTACGAAGGAGGGACAGTGGATGAAGATANNATGAAGATAGCGGAGGTACTGAAAATGAAGATAGCGGAGGTACTGAATAAAAGTGATATTACCCAGGAATTCATTCTAGTTCTTTCAAAGAAAGAGGCTAAGGTACTCATGAAAGTGTTTACAGGGTTCTGTGAACAGAACAAAAGACAGCAGGCTGCCCGCAAATTATTTAAGGAACTGGAAACCAATCTAAGTTGCTACTAACTGGGAGAGTCAATGGACATTGTACAACATCCGGTGAATGATGGTTTAGAAGAATTAATACTAATCGGTATGGTGATATCTAAAGAATTTCTATCTGAAATTGAACATGTTGTTGATCCAGGATACTTTCAATCACCACACATTAAACAGGTATCAAAATGGGTGCTGGAATATTGGGATGAATTTAACGATGTTCCAGGTCAAGCTATCCAAGAAATATATATTGCTGAATGCAGATTAAACAAAATACGGCAAGCAGATCAAGATTTAATACAGGAACTTCTTTCCAGGGTATTTGATAAGTACGAGGGTAGGGAATTCAACTACCAATACATGACCCAGAAGGCTCTGGATTACATAAGAGAAAGGTCATTACGGTTAACAGTAGAAGAATCTATGTGGTTGCTAGACAGAAAAGGTGCCAAGGAAGCTGAAAATAGAATAACCGAGCACAAAAAGGTGATGAAGAAAACTTCATCGAACCGGAACAACTCGTGGCTCCGGGACTTTGGCAAGACTTTTAACTCCTGGTTCTATCAGGACAGGACTCCTATAATGTCATTCCCAGGTAATCTCGGTCGGTACATGCATCCGTTATTACGTGGAAAGCTGATTGCATTCCTAGCACCACCCAAGTCAGGTAAGAGTTGGCACTTAATCCACTGTGCATTTACAGCACTGACCCAAAGGAAGAATGTAATATTCTTCTCCCTAGAAATGTCAGAGGAGGAAGTACAAGAACGATTCACCACAATGGCCCTTGCTAAGGAGCGAACGACAGACAGCAAACCAGTGGAGTATACTATTCCAGTGTACGATTGCTTGCTGAATCAAAACGGTGAATGCAGAAGAGCCCTTTGTCCAACTCCTGGGGAGTCGATCCTCGTTAAAGACAAGAAGCCCAAGTTCACTGACGCATCGGATCATATACCCTGCACGGCCTGTAGAGAATTGGAGGACTCAGATTATATACCAGAGACTTGGATAAAGACAGAGACCCGCGATCCACTAAAGCACAGTGAAACTTTCAAGCAAATACGGGCTTTGAAGAAACACTTCCATTTGAATGGATTAAGAATCTTCACCTTTCGAATAGGAAGGGCGAGCATTGAAGACATCGAGGGTGTTCTGGATAATCTTGAAGCGAGTGAGGCTTGGCTGCCTGATGTTATCTGTTTGGACTATGCTGATTTGTTGGATCACAACTCCACTTTCAGAGAAAAGAGACACCAATTGGGTCACATCTGGGAGAACTTATCTGGAATGGCTAAGTCCAGACAAGTGCTTTTGTTCACAGCTTCACAAGGTAACAGGGGATCTGCTAGCAAATCTAAGTTGGAGACATCAGACATTGCTGAAGACTGGAGCAAAGTGGCTATTGTTGACGGCTTGATTGGTATAAACTCTGACAATACCGGCTTCAATATCTCGGAAAGAGATTCTTATTGGCACAGACACAGTCTCCAATGGTTGGCTCATCGGTATAAGAAACACCTAAAGTTATGGGAATCATGTCAAGTCTTGCACCAGTTTGATATTGGACAGCCCGTTATAGACAGTGAAATAATTTAGGGAGGTTAAAGTGTACATAATTAGGAAGAAGTTTAAATTTGAGGCTGCACATAGACTGAACAAATCATACACAAAACGCTGCACCAACATACACGGTCACCGATTTGTTGTGGAAGTCTTCTGTTCCAGCTATGATGTTAACGACGACGGAGTTGTAGTAGACTTCAAGCGGTTGTCGGAGTATGTACAACCAGTGATTGATAAACTGGATCACACTCTCATCCTTGAGATTGACTCCAAAGTGGATACGAATAAAAAGGAGCCGAAGGGGTTTAAGACCTTCTACATGGACGACACTCCTACAGCCGAGAATCTTGCCAAGCTAATCTATGACGATATCAAAGAGAATGTGGGTAGTTTGGTTAAGGTAAGGGTACATGAAACTGAATCAGGATGGGCCGAATATTGGGAGGGGTGAATGGAAATGGCATACGAAGCATTTGATATGGAATATGAAGAGTATGATGTGGAACTGGTACATGAAACCGAGAAGGCTATACTGATTCAGTATGGTGATAGACAGGTCTGGTTACCAAAGTCAGAGCTGTATGAATTTGCGGAATTTATCTATGATCCCAATGAGGAAATTACTATATA
>LGVC01045000.1_pt3 | contig 9972 bp, 28 predicted proteins | sample 469851 | NCBI WGS metagenome assembly LGVC01 (sample SAMN03857202, study PRJNA290197) | marine sediment metagenome | biome: ocean floor; feature: cold seep; material: sediment; isolation source: sample #5133, Elevator 3A push core 47, collected at Hydrate Ridge North... ...
GTTTTAGTTATTATTGGAACTTTCTTCTTCCATAATATCTTTATAGTTATCTTTAATCCATTGATTAAAAGAAGTTATAGGAATAACTATACTTCTTCTTTTATCTTCCTTACTTGTATTGTAAGGATATTTAATAATTTCATCTTCATTAAAAATCAAAACTGCAACTTCATTTTCAATTAATAAAGAAGGTGGTATTCTTCTCGTTATTTTATCATCTGTCATTTTTACCTCTTTGTTCCATAATCTTAGTTATTTAACGAATAATAGGCTCGGGAAAGGCATGAAACAGGTACTTCAAACCTGGAGAATCCTTTCCCTCGCCGTTATTATTCATTAGTTTTAGTTATTATTGGAACTTTGCTTTTGTTTAATTGCTAGTTCTTTTTTTGTTAATTTTCTAGCAGGTTTTCTAATTTTAATCTTTCTAATAAAATCATCATATTCTTTAATTTCTTTTTTCTTTTTCTTTAATGTTGCTTTCATATCTTTTTCAGTATTGTTTAAACACATTTCAATTCCTGCAACAAATCCTCTATCCCACATATCCATTTTCTTTTCCTCTCCATAGTTCCATAATTTTAGTTGCTTTCCGAACCCTCTAAAGCTGTTTTAAATAATTCAAACTCTTTATCTAAGTTCATAGCTGTAATAAATTGTTGTTCTATTGTATCTTCCATTTTTCCCTCGTTTTAGTTATTATTGGAACTATTTATCATATTCCTCAAAAAGTAAATCCATTATTTTTTTTAATGTCTTTGAAGGAACATCTATAAAATTTATTTCTCCTATATCTTTTTTATTGTTTTTAAATCTTATATCTGTCATTTTTACACCTTAATTTTTAGTTAGTTTCCGAATTATCTTTTTAATAATTTTAATTCTGTAAGTTCGTGAAATATTTGTATTACTTTTCTAGGGTTTAAATCAAATTCTTCTGCGACTTCTGAAATACAGGCAATTTTCTTTTCGATAATATACTTTAATATTCTATATTTCAATCCATCTTCTTTATCTTCCATATTTACACCATAGTTTTAGTTATTATTGGAATTTTCTTAACAAAAAATTATCTCTAAAATCTTGTTGTTCTTTGTAATTCTTTTCAGCAATATTTAATTTAATTTCTAATTCCTCATACTGCTCATGACATTCAGGACAAATTATTCCTTTAACGTTAGGAATATAACTTCCTATCTTCCAATAATGTTTGGAGCAATCTTTTGAACATACGGAGCATTTCATTTTTCATTAGTTTTAGTTACTTTCCGAACTCACAACCAACAATACCTTCTATTGTAACATTATGAATTGAACAATTTCCTTTGACATTATAAATACAATTTTTACAATTTACCATTATTTATTTATTTAACCTCTTATTTTTACAAATAGAGCAACTTAATCTTTTGTATAAATTACTTTTTCCACATTTAGGACAATCCCAATATATTGTTTTTACCATAGTCTTAGTTATTATTGGAACTTTCAAGTCCTAAATCAATATACTTATCTAATAGATGTTCTATTTGATTTTCCGTTATAAGAAGATTATCTGCTTCTCTATCTTTCCAATTTCTAATGGCTTGTCTAAATTCTTCTTTAGCTTGTTGAACTTCTTTCCATTCAAAAAACTTTTTTTCTCTATTTACAGAAATAATTTCTCTTTTATTTTCTTCTGTAAAAAATTCTTGAAATCCTTTTGCTTCACAAATATCATTATCTATTCTGTCGTGTATTTCAATTTCTAAATCTTTAAACATTATTGTTATTATCATTCTTTTCCATCCGTGGTTTGATTATCTCTTTCTTGCTTAGTTAGATTTGTAATGTTTATTACAGATTTGTCTTTTGGATCTAATTTTGATTTTAATTTGTCTTTATTTCTCCAATCTCCTTCAATCATAGAATCTTTTTCCATAGTCATTGAATATTTTGAATATTCTTTTCCTGTTTTTGCTTTTTTTACAGGAGTTTTGAATAATGTTTGTATTTTTTTTCTTGTCTTTTTTTCCATTGTTAAAGTACCATCCCTCTCCTAGAGTTGTTTTTATGAACTATGATTTCTTCTTTTTTTAGCTTCTTCAATTACAAATTTTAAATCTTCTTCATTTAGATTGGCTAAGAAAGTCGTTATGATCTTAAGTTTTCTATCGTGCATCTTTTTATCCCATTCTTCTTCAGCTTGTTTACTCATTTTTGTCTCCTAGCATTTGGCTAATTGTGTAAGTGATATTGCTTATTTCGGTTGAGATGTTTCCTAAATCATTACTTGTATCTAATTTCTTTTCAAATAATTTATCGTTCTTTAGTTCTGTGGCAATATCACAAACTATTAATCTTGAAACTATTTGTTTTAGATTTAATTTTATACGTCTTATCATTTTACGATCTATTTCTGAAGTTATTTTCATACCTTTCATTAAATGGATCAGTTCTCCTTTAGTCATATTATTTATGTTTTTTTCTATCATCGTTTATACCTTTTTGATAATTTTTAATAAATATGTTCTTGCATCAATTAGTTTTTCAAATACTTTACTTTTATTGTCGTTTGGATAAGATTTTGCTTTAAAATAATTCTTTGAGGGAGTGATTAACAATAATATTTCATGATCTTTTATATATTCATTTGAATTCGGTATTGTTTCTATTACTTCTTCATGGTATAATTCTACATTGACTTCTTGGTTTGTTTGATTAAACATTTTTATTTACCTTTTTTGACGAACTTACTTCATCTACATAAATTACGTTTGTTGCAGATGGAAAAATAACTAATTTATTATGTGAAGTTATTTCTAAAAGTCCATCTCTTAAATAAGCTTTTAATTTTCCATTCTTTGTGATGAACTCTACTTCTTCAAATTCTTTAGTTATAACTTTTTGTTTCTCATTATTATTTTTAAATTTATCTTTCCAAAACTCTCTTTGAGTTCTAAATTCAACTGCAAATCTAGTAATTAATTCTTCTTTTTCTTCTTTTAGAGCATTAGATTTACTTAAACAATAGTTTACTAAATTAGTTACTCCTTCTTTAGTTATTGCTATTGTGCCTGTCGTCAAAGCATCACTAATACGCTTTTCAGGAATATCTTCTATAATTTTTTGTTTTTCTCTTTCATCATACCATTGAATGAATTTAATCAAAGTATCTGTTCCACAAATAGCAGGATTTTCTTTTTCATATTCATTTATTATGTGTGTGGTTTCTTGTTCTGTTTTCATTTCTTTTCACCTTTTAATTCAAAATTATCATCCAACAATATTGTTCCTAATATTGAAAAACAAAATACTGCTAAAATGAACCACATATTTACTAAAAACATCAGTATTGCCATCACACCACTTATACCATAAATAATTCCTATTGTTATTTGTAATAAGTTTTTTCGTGTTTTATTCATCATTCATACCTCCATACGAAGCCTTTCTTGATAAATCTGTTTATCAACAAAGCAATAGGAATAGGATATATTACTGGAACTAGAACAGCTAATAATAAATTTATGGAATGAATAGTTTGTTTTGTGATTCTTTTCGCTGATCCATAAGAATTTTTGTTCCAGTAATATATCTCTTTGAAATTCATTGAGAAACCTCAGATTCAGGAATATTTTCAGAACTATCTACTTCATCATCAACGAATCTAAATTGTATGCAAACAATATTATCTACATTGATTTGAAAATCTTCGAATATTGTTGTTATTCCTTCTTGTGTTTGTAAGAACTTTTTGAATTTTTCTATATTATAGATTTCAAATTGTGTACTTGTGTCACCAATAAAAGTTATTAGTGTGTTATTATTTTTAATCCATTTAGTTTTTGTCATTTTTGATTACCTCTAACCAAAGTGAAGTGAGTGGTTTATATAAACCTTTTGGTTTCTAACAACTACTTTGTGGGGCTAATTGCTATTTAGGTGTATTTTGCGAAAAAAAGCAGGAGATTTTGAAATTTAAGTAGAAGTCTGCCCTTGTACGCACGTGCGTGTGAAGAAGTATGATGATTTTGATGTTTCACATTCTGTATAAAGTGTGAAATGAATTTTTAGGTCTACGTTTGGACTTGATCCTCGGAAATGACTTATTGTGAAATTTATTGCCGAAAAGTATTTAAATGTGAAGTCATTACAAAAATACAGATGAAAAAATGACTAAAAAAATAATTACAGGAAAGAGGTTGTGTTCTCATTGTAAATTATATAAAACATATAATAACTTTCTTTGGTCTAATTATAATAATGATTATATATATTATTGTCATGATTGTAGGAAAAAAATTCGTAGAGAATATTATTTAGAACATAAAAAAGAAGAAAATAGGTCTAATAGGAAATGGGCTAAAGAACATCCTCAAAATATGAGAGATAATACTAAAAAACATAAACAAAAGAATAAAGAGAAATATAAGCAAAAAGGTTATGAATATTATCAGCAAAATAAAGAAAATATACTTAAAAAAGCTAAAATAAAAAGGCGTAATGGAAATGCTTGTATTGATTGTAGAAAAGAAATAACTATAAACGCTGTTAGATGTCGAAGCTGTTCTGTAAAGAAATGGAGGAAACAATGAAAATACAACATATAAACTCAATTACTATAAATTACAAATACTTTGATGTGAAAGTTAATGATTCAGAAATCATCATAATTCGTGTTAAGAGTTATTTGGGAATAATTTTAAAACCAACTCATAGACAAATCAATTATTTAGTTAGAAAAATGCGAAGATGGGGTTTTGATTGTTCTTTTTATCCTTTTTTAATTAGAAATAGACTTGTTTTTTATTATGAAGGTAAAATAGAAGAAAGACCTTATTTGAGGTATGAAAGATGAAAACTCAACATACTAAAGCTGAATACACTTTGAAGAAACCACAGGTTCAGAACATAATTAACTCAACTATTAATTTTAGAGATAGATGTATTCTTAAATGCTTATATTTTGCAGGTATGCGTGTATCTGAAGTAGTTAATTTGAAAATAGAGAATATACGCTTCGATACTAAAGTAATTGATATATTAGAATCTAAAGGGGGGAAAACACGAAGTATTCCTGTATTAGATAATAATTTTCTTTCTGATCTAAAACATTTAATCGGAAAAAGAAGTTCAGGTGTTGTTTTTTGTTCTAATGAGAAATCTTTATCAAGAAGAATGATTCAATATATTTGTCAGAATGCAGGTGTTAAAGCAAATATTAAACCTCCTGATCCTATTGCTCGACATATAAATGCTCACTTGTTCAGACATTCTATTGCAAGGCACTTAAAAGCTGATAAATATCCTTTAGAGTTTATTCAAAAGTTCTTAGGGCATTCATCTATGATGACGACAGCTGATGTTTATGGTACAATAGGATTAGAAGAAATGCAGGAGATGGTTGCACGTAAGACTGGTGATAGAACTTTGATTGGTGGTGTTATAAGCCATGTTCCTGAGATTAGTTATGAAGATTAATTTTTTTCTTTATCTCTCCATAAATTTCAATTCAACTAATTCTCTTTTTAATCTTTTAATCTGATATTTTTCTTGTGTTACTTTAGATTCTAATTTTTTTTAATAAATTTTTGTGATTTTTAATTTCTTCTTCTACTAGCTTCATATTGAAATCTATATGTGGATTTATCCTATTTAAAATATTACTTATACTTTTAAAAGGAATCTTAAGATCGTATTTACAATTTATGAATCCTTCTATTGCTCTAAGAGATTTACCTTTTTTAGATAATCTCCACATATCTATTTTAATATGCAAATCATTTTCATCTTCTAATAATCTATTTCTACCTATTGTCATTTTTGTCCTTGTTCACTTAAAAAATAATATTTTCCACACTTACAAGAGAATTCTATTAAATTACATCCTTTAGCAGATAATTCTAAAGATTTTCCACACTCACAAAATAATTCTACATTTTTGTGTTTTAATATTTGATTCTCTAAAGCAAATAATTTAGTTCTTATAGAAGAATTTTCAAAAGCTAGTTTTTGTACTCTGTCCTTTAAAAGTTGTAGTTGATTCTCATTGAATCTTTTAAAACATTCATCACAAATAGAGGTTTTATAATCTCTGTTGTTTTCATACTCAGTTTGGCAGTGCATACATTTACATTTCATATTAAACCCACATAAAATGTCCTAGAAGAACTCCTATAAATAATGTTACTAATGTTAATAGTATAATTATCATTTGTAAATCTAATCTATTTAAATTTAAAGTTTCTTTTTTAGAATCGTCTATAAATGAGTTTATTAAACCAATTATACTTAGTGAAACTCCTAAAAAACTCACTCCTAAATACCATCCACTATTTGCCCATATCGTTGTTGTTATTATTACTATGCCTACTAATGATATTATGTTCTTTTTTAATTTTTTATCCATTTGAAACCTCTTTACTTCTTCTTCTATAATATAATTTTAATACAAAGAATGTGAATAACCATGTTAATGAAATCATTAATGTAGTATATAAAATTCCTAATAAAAAGTATGTGATAATGGCAAATATGATTATCACATACATACTTCTTTTAGTTGCTCTAAGCATTCTTATTTCAAATTCTATGTCTGATGTCATTGTCTTCTTTTCCTATCTGAGTTTATTAATATAATTACTATATGAATTCCATACAAAAAAACAGCAATCGCAATTATTTTTTCTCCTGATAAAAATATGAATGTACTTAATATTAAATCTGTTATTAAACTTAACCAAACCCAAGTCTTTTCTCTTTTTGTATAAAAGTCTAACATTTTATAATTCCTTTAAAGGCATTGTTTTACCTTGACTAGCTTCTTTTGTCTTGACACCTTTACTTTGAAAAGCTTGTATTTTAATTGTCATGTTTATCCTTCTTTGTTTCTTTTAATTTTATTAAATCTAATAAAATAAATAAAATAAATAGAATTATTGTTGCTATTAAAATTATATGAAAAACTTGTTCACTAAAAAAGTCTCCTATTATGGATGTCAATAACAATAATGCAAATAATAATACACTAAACAAAATACTACTTTGCCACTTAATTTCTTTAATTAATTTTTTTAGTTTCATTGTTTATTCACATTTAGTTAATTCAATTCTTTCAATTTTATCATTAATTAAACGATCCATTACAGCCAACATTTCTGTATGCTTAGGATTAAATTTGTATCTAGTGGTGTTTTTTAACTTTCTAGCAATTATAACTTCTGTTTCTAAAAGCAGATCTAAAACTATTCTAATTGTCGGTCTGGTGACTTTAGTAGCATCTTGTATGTCTGCAACAGCGTATTCAAATTCATGTCCTATCCAAAGTAATTGAAGAACTTTTAAGTGAGGACTTGCACCAAATACTTTTTCTAATAAATTTTCTTGTGTCATGTAGAAATGTAAAATGTTTTAATATTTAAATGTATGTTTTTTTACAAGAATGTATAATTAACCTACATAATCTATTTTACTAAAATCTTCTTTGATATTTATGTCTTGTGGTAATTTTGATTTCTTTTCTTCTATTCTTAAGTTTATCTCTGAAGTTAGTGCATCTTGAAGCTTTAAGAAGTTATTTCCCATGTGTGAAGCTAATTCTCCTGTAAATGCTTTGATTTGTTCTATATCATTAAAGTTATACTTATGTTTTAATTGTTGAATCATATTATGATCTAAGTTTTCTCTACTTTCAGGAGTATTTGTTTCATCTTCAGGTTTCTTCTTTCCTGAGTTATCTATCCAAAATTTTGTTCCATCATCTAATTCTAAGAAGTATCTATCATCAATCTTCTGCAAAGCATCTGCTAAGAAACTTTCAACTCTTGCATAATGTCCTTCATCTAATTTAATAGAATTTGTTTCTAATCCTAATAACTTCAAATCAGGTAATATCTTTAAAGCCCTATTTGTAGCCCTCATGACGTTATCTTCTACATTTTCATCTATTAGTTCATGTAAACTTATAACTACTTGTTTCTTGAATATTTTGACGTTTAAATTATCATATTCTAAATTATAATGATTTAAGTTTCCCATTCCAACTTTAATTAGTTTAGATTCTTTGATATTTAATTTTTTGAATAAATCTGTATTTATCTTGATCCATTCTTTATTTAATGGAAATTTGAATTTTAAATAATGTGAAGATAAATTTTTATTTTTTGAAACTTTCTGACACCCTCGACTGACATTTCTGACACCCATATTTCCATCAGAAATAGAGGTTAAATATTGTTCTCCTAAAGTAGTTAAAGTATAAGAATATTGAGATATTTTTTCTATTAGTTGTTTTTGCTCTAAACGTATTATTACACCTAATAACGTTGTTCTGTTTATCTTTAGATCTCTCGCCATCTTAGACTTATTTAAGAAACCTTCAGAATTTTTGATATAGTCTAAAGACTTAATTTCAGATGTTCCACAAGAAACCTTATGGTGTCTGTCCGTCATTTCTCGACATTTATTTTTAGAAGGGTGTCGAGTTGAATTAGATAGCTTCTTTTTCAAATTTTTGTACCTCACGACATATTTTTAGATGCTCAACTTTATAAATATTTATAGTTTCTAACAACTATTTAGAAAAGTATATTTGATGAAATATATTAAAAGTAATAACCTATTTCATAAAATTGCAGTAGAAGTCCTCTGGAATCGGTTTTAGACTTTGCTTTATAAAGGGTGTTGCACACTTAGGGATAATTTTGTAAGTGAGCCACACTATATTTCTATGAAATATACATCCCCTAAAAACCTAACAAATAAATAAACTGAAATATATTTTCCTAAACATAGCTTATGTTATATACTTCATAACATATAGTTTCACAAGGGGGTAAACTAATCTCAAACCCCTCCAAAACCCTTCCAAGCCTCGTGTTATGTGGGTGGACGTGAGAAAAATATATTTTTTGGTTGGACTACAAATTTCTAACTAGCCAAATTCTGTTAATTGTTTTGGGCTTTTTTCCTTTGAGAATTAGTTCAGCTTTAATTCTTAGGTAAGGTTTGTCATGCATTGCTAGAAGTCTAACAGCATTTCTTACCTGATCCCTGTATATTCCTAATTCTTTTGAAAGTTGATAGTAGTAGAATTTTGGTGCTTTTTTGTTAGGTAAATCTGAATGATCCATGAAAAATTGATGTATTGTTTCAATATGTTTTAAAGTTATCTTAGATACCCAAACAGAACTACTACCAAGAAGTTTCCATTTCATAAAATATGGTTCTTTTTTCATTTCTTACTCTGTGCGAACTGAACACTCATTCTTCGTTGTTTCATCTTAGTAAAGGTGAGATTAAGGCTGTATAAAGGTTGAAAATTAGACCTATCACAAAGAACCTTAATCTCTTGAGTCTTTGTGACTATAATGGATCTTCTTCTGTTAATTTCTTTAAATTTATACTTCTCATTTTATTTTCCTCATAAATTTATTTCTTCAGTGAATAAAGGTGAGACTTTGCAGAGGACTGAATAAACTGCAAAGTCTCGAGGTAGTCAATGAGAATCATTGACAATGAAAGGACTTCATCATAAGAATTAGTTGAAACATAGGGTGCTTCGTTAGTAATTTTATTCAGTCCTTAGTTCTTTTTTCCATACAGGTTCAAATCACATACTCTTTTTGAGATGAACTTATTTATATAGTTGTCGCTTATGTAATTTGTAATTCAGGAGACCAATCTAATTTAGCACCTTTGGAAAGATTATCTTTCGCCCATAAAGGTCTTGTGTTGGAGTAATGGAAAGCTTTCTTTTGTTCTTCTAACTTTGTTAAATCAAAGGAAACAATAGGAAGAGTATGATCTATATGAATTTCTCCATTTAATAATTTCTCCCAAGTCATTCCTTCAGTAAAATGTGATTCTAGGTAATCTTTGTAAAACTTCCAGTTGCATCCAAGAAGCTTTATTGTCTTTAATGACTTTCTTAACTCTAAATATTTTAAAGCATTATAAATTCTGCTTCTTATCTTCTCACTTAAATTATAT
>LGVC01000049.1_pt1 | contig 9938 bp, 7 predicted proteins | sample 469851 | NCBI WGS metagenome assembly LGVC01 (sample SAMN03857202, study PRJNA290197) | marine sediment metagenome | biome: ocean floor; feature: cold seep; material: sediment; isolation source: sample #5133, Elevator 3A push core 47, collected at Hydrate Ridge North... ...
CTTGGGGATGGTTCCCCTGTCTGTGATAGCGACCCAGTTATTTGTGGGCAGTAATCATGCTTTTTCGACTGTATGAATCATTACTCATACGTGGTTGAACGGGTAACCCGACATCATAATGCCGCAAATATCTCGTGTGTATCACAGCGTAGGGAACCATCCCGTGATTCATTGATCTTGAACTGATGTTTCCTTTCCTGCGAGCAGAAAGGTCGCGGGGTCCAGTTGTATACTGATGTCCGCGGCACTTGCGCTGTCGTGATCCTTGACAAGCCGCAGAAAAACCCCTTTGTTGCTTGGATCAAGATATATGATTACGTTGAACAGATCGTCCAGGTCGCTGCATGGATAAGGTATTCCACGATCGTTTTCTTCTGCAACATGCCTGTGTGACCGGGCGGAGAACCATACTTCAGCCTGGTATTTCTCTGCCAGCTCTTTTGCCCGGATGAAAAAAGAACGTTCAGCCTTTCCGAAATCCAGCCCGTCCACGATAATCGTGTCCGGAGCAAAGTCTATGGAATCGATCATGTTCCGGATGCTTTTTTCAAGCATATCCGCAGAAAAGGACGACGCGCGATAAGCAAGGATCATCCTGTTTCTTTCCACAATAAGCCTTTCTTCCTCTGATTCCGGAAGATCGAGCGCATGGCTGAGATCATTGAGAATGGCCCTGTAGTATGCGGTAATCTTTTCAGGGGCTTCGCCTACGGATACATGGATAAGTTTTCGCTTTCTGAAAAGGTTGTCGAGTGCGATATGGATCAGGCAGGCGGTCTTGCCCACGCCGGCACGTGCTATAAATACACCAAGATTTCCTTTCCCCAGACCACCCTGCGAAGAATAATCGAGGATTTTCAGCGGGCTTACTTCAATGAAATCGTCTCTAATCATCGTTCTTTACCTTTATTATTTCATAACTGTTCAGCCACAGATCTACGCTGATCATCACTGATATTTTTTCTTTTATTATCATATACAAATTTTTTGAATTCCGGTCAAACAAGCGTAAACACCTGTTGGAAATTCTTACGCTTTTTCTTTCTTGCTTTTCTCTATCAGTTCGTCAGCGATACTCACAGGAACCTTGCCATATCTTGAAAATTCCATGGTGAACTCGGCCTTTCCCTGCGTAATTGACCTTAACACGGTCGAATACCCGAACATCTCCGACAATGGGACTTCCGCATCTACTGTGGAAAACACCCCGTCTTCCGACGTGCTGATAATGATTCCCCGCCTTTGATTAATAGAGGCAAGGATATTCCCCTGGAATTCAGATGGACCCTCTACAGAGACCTTCATGACCGGTTCCAGAATCGCCGGTCTTGCGTCTGCGTATGTAGCCCTGAACGCCCCGATTGCAGCTTGCTGAAAGGCCATATCAGATGAATCCACAGCGTGATGCTGACCGTCATCCAATGTTATCTGTATCCCCGCGATGGGGGCTTTGATAAGGCTTCCCTTGGCGAGACATGACTGAAAACCCTTGTCGCAGGAAGGGATAAACTGGGTTGGAATCACTCCGCCCTTGACTTTATCTATAAAGTTGTATTTCCCTTCTCTGTACGGTTCCATACAGCCTGAAACACGGGCAAACTGACCCGCTCCGCCGGTCTGCTTCTTGTGCGTATAATCGAAATCCACCTTTCTCGTGATTGTCTCCCGAAAAGCCACTTTTGGGATGCCGGTTGTTACGTCTGCATCGTACTCTCTTTTTATCCGCGACACATAGACGTCGAGATGAAGTTCTCCCATACCAGAGATAATCGTATCGCCGGTGTCCTGGTCCGCACTTACCCTGAATGTGGGATCTTCCTTGGTGAAGCGGTTCAGGGCATTAGACATCTTCCCCTGCGATTTGTTGTCATTTGGGCAAAGAGACAAAGAGATAACCGGCTCAGGGACATACATGGACGACATGGAATAGTTCAGTTTCCCATCCGTAAAGGTGTCGCCGGAAGAACAGTCTATTCCGAAAAGAGCGACAATGTCGCCGGCGACAGCTCTCTCAATATCCTCCATGTTGTCCGCGTGCATCCGGACAAGCCTTCCCGCCTTTACCTTCTTTTTTGTTCTTACGTTGAACAGGGTGTCACCTTTCCCGATAGATCCCTGATAGATCCGGACGTAGGTAAGCTGACCGAAGCGGCTTATCTCAAGTTTGAAGGCAAGCGCAACAAGCCCCTCTTCAGGGTCCGATGAAAGGGGAACCTGGTTTTCTTCGCCATTCGCGATTTCCAATGCCACGTTATCTACATCCTTTGGCGCCGGCAGATAATGTGTAACTGCATCCAACAGAGGCTGAACCCCGACATTCTTGTACGCGGAACCCAGAAAGACAGGCGTTAACCCCCGGGAGACTGTTCCCTTTCGGACGGCTTCGCAGACGAGCTCTTCGGTTACATGTTCTTCCAGTATTGCTTCGGTTAACTCGTCTGAAAAAAGCGAAACAGCGTCAAGCATCCTTTCCCTGCTTCTCTCCGCTTCTTCGGCAAGTCCTGACGGTATTTCTTCTATGCGTATATCTTCGCCATTAGGGCCGTCAAAGTAGTATCCCTTCATAGTAACAAGGTCCACCACTCCCTTATGCTCCGATTCCAGCCCGATCGGAATCTGCATAAGAATGGCATTCTGCCCGAGCTTTTCGCGGAGCTGATCCACCACACGCGCCGGATTTGCGCCGGACCGGTCGCATTTGTTGATAAACGCAATTCGGGGCACATTGTACCGGGTCATCTGTCGCTCCACCGTGATCGACTGGGATTGAACTCCGCCCACAGCGCAGAGAACAAAAATGGCTCCGTCCAGCACCCTCAGAGCCCGTTCCACTTCAATTGTAAAATCAACATGCCCGGGCGTGTCTATGATGTTTATACTATAGTCGTTCCATGCACAGTAGGTGGCGGCAGAGGCTATCGTGATTCCGCGTTCACGTTCCAGTTCCATGGAATCCATTGTGGCCCCGATTCCGTCTTTTCCTTTGACGTCATGTATGGCGTGGATTCTCTTGGCGTAAAAGAGGATTCTTTCCGTCAGGGTAGTCTTCCCGGAGTCGATATGGGCGCTTATTCCTATATTTCTTACTCTGTTTATATCCATAGTCATATTTTGAGCATATCCTGGTAATATACCTCGAAAGGCCATAACTTGCGATTTTTCGCCGGCACTAAACATCAATAGCTGTGNNCTTGAAATAGCTTGCTATTCCGCGCCTTGCTCTTGATGCTTATTGCTCACCGAGAAAATCACAATTTATAACCTTCCGAGGTATAGCTCAACAGTCAAATATTCTCTAAAAAAGGTTTCAGGTTCTCCCTTGAAGGGGATTTTGGGGCAAAAGGACAATTGCTTTTCTTGAAAAGTTGAGGTAATCGTTCCGCAACTGCGCAGAGATACGATTGTTGAAAACAACAAAAGACGCATCTTTAGTCTATTCGTTGATCAAATGTCAAGAACAAAGTGAAAGAGAATCCCTGATGCTGTCGACCTAACCAACAATCTCCAGCTTGCTGAAAAAATAGGCAATCTCTAAGACGGCTGTTTCCGAAGCATCTGAACCGTGCACCGCATTTTTTTCCTTGTCAGTCGCAAAATTGCTGCGGATGGTTCCCCCGGCGGCATCCTTAGGATCGGTAGCCCCCATGAGCTCTCGGTTTCTTGCGATAGCGTCTTCACCCTCCAGAACGATGGCTATGGCGGGGCCTGATGACATGAAATCCGTCAGGCTGTCAAAAAAGGGTCGTGCTTTGTGTACTGAGTAAAATCCCCGGGCCTCCTTCTTGCTCAAATGAATCATCTTCATTGCAACAATCTTAAGCCCGCTTGATTCAAATTGCTTGATTATGTCTCCAATATGGCTGTTTGCCACACCATCCGGTTTAATAATCGATAATGTTTGTTCCATTTGCTACACCTGTTTTGTGGTCCCGTTTCTAATTAATCGTACTATCGCGATTGATATCTGGTTGTATCTCTTGACTTTTCTTTGGTATGAATCCTGGCAGGCTCTCTTCTTCTTCCTGAAAAATGGACTCGTTTGCCTTAAGTTTAATTGCGCTGGACATGACCTCGTCTGCGTGATCGACCAGGACTATTTCGATCTGTTTCATGATCGGAGCAGGGATATCGCTCAGGTCTTTCTTGTTCTCGGCAGGCATGATGACCCTGGTAATCCTGCCGCGATGTGCTGCAAGTATCTTTTCCTTTAGGCCTCCGATCGGAAGTACTCGTCCCCGAAGGGTAATTTCACCGGTCATCGCCACATTTCTGTAGACCGGTTTCCTGAGCAGAGCCGATACAATGGAGGTTGCTATTGCAATGCCGGCCGAGGGGCCGTCTTTTGGAATAGCCCCTTCAGGGACATGTATGTGTATATCCGTTTCCTGATAGAAGCCCGGATTGATACCAAGACGCGTGGCGCGCGACCGCACGTAACTCAAGGCGGCGCGAGCCGATTCCTGCATCACGTCCCCCAGCTTGCCGGTTACATCAAGCTTGCCTTTTCCGGGCATAAAGATCGTCTCAATGGTCAGGATCTCTCCTCCAACCTCTGTCCAGGCAAGACCTGTGCTAAGGCCAACCTCATCTTTTTCTTCGACCTGGCCATGCCTGTAGCGAGGCGTGCCGAGATATTTTCTTGCAGATTGTTCCGAGATCAGGATGTTTGTATCCTGCCCTTTTTGGGCGACCTTGCGGGCGACCTTGCGACATACGGAAGCTATCTCACGTTCGAGATTACGGACCCCCGCCTCTTTCGTGTATTCCCGGATAATCGTCAGGATGGAATTGTCAGAAAAATGGAGATTCTTTGCATTTAACCCGTTCAGTTTTATCTGCTTGGCCACGAGAAAACCCTTGGCTATCCGGAGTTTCTCATGTTCCGTGTAACCGGGAAGCCGAATAATTTCCATTCGATCCTGCAGCGGCACCGGGATGTTGGGCAGCGTGTTGGCGGTGGTGATAAAAAGGATTTCAGAAAGGTTATAATCAATGTCCAAGTAATGATCACAGAATGCGCAATTCTGCTCCGGATCGAGGACTTCAAGGAGAGCAGCAGACGGGTCTCCTCTAAAATCAGTGCTCATCTTATCCACTTCGTCGAGACAGAAGACAGGGTTGTTCACCCTTGCTTTTTTTAAGGATTGTATAACCTTGCCGGGCAAGGCGCCGATATAGGTTCGTCTGTGGCCGCGAATTTCGGCTTCATCACGCACCCCCCCTAAAGAGAGACGGATGAATTTGCGATTTGTAGCCCTCGCCACGGACTGGGCCAGGGACGTTTTCCCCACACCCGGCGGTCCGACAAGACAGAGGATAGGTCCGCGGATCTTTTTTACAAGAGATTGAACCGCGAGGTATTCAAGAATCCGCTCCTTGGGCTTTTCCAGACCGTAGTGATCGGCATCCAGGATATCCTCGGCCTTTTCAATGTCTCTTTGAATCTTTGACCTGTCAAACCATGGGAGATCAAGTATCCAGTCTATATAGTTCCTCACGACTGTGGCCTCTGCTGACATGGGCGCCATCATTTTCAGTTTTTTGAACTCCTGCTGAACCTTGGCAGAGGCCTCTTTTGTCATCCTTTTACGCTTAATACGTTTTTCGAGTTCCTGCAATTCGCTCTGCTGCTCATCGGTATCCCCCATTTCCTTTTTGATGGCCCGCATCTGTTCATTCAGATAGTAGTTCTTTTGCATCTTTTCCATCTGCTTTTTCACTCTTCCCTTGATGCGGTTTTCTATCTGAAGGATTTCAATTTCAGAGTGCATGAGCTCATAGAGAAGTGTCATTCTATGGGGAACATCTTCTGTTTCCAGGAGTCGCTGTTTGTCCTTGATCTTGAAGGAAAAGTGCGACGCCACCGTATCCGCCAGCCGGGGAGGATCTTCGATGGAGGCGACTGTATTGGCCAACTCACTGGAAATGTTCTTATTTGTTCTTGCGTAACTGAAAAAGGCGTTTTTAATATTTCGAGCAAGGGCTTCGATCTCGGGACCATATTCCTCAGATTCGCATATTTCCTCAACCTCGACCGTGAAACACGAGTCATTCGGCAAATAGTGTTTTATCCTCGCCCGTTTTTTCCCTTCTATGAGGGCCTTCACAGTGCCGTCAGGCAGTTTCAGGAGCTGGAGCACGGTTCCGATAGTGCCGGTTTCGTATATATTCTCTTCAGAGGGCGAATCCACAGAGGCGTCTTTTTGAGTGGCAAGAAAGACGGCCTTGTTATCTTGACGAAGGGCGGTTGACAATGCATTGATGGACTTGGTTCTTCCCACAAAAAGCGGCGCCACCATATGGGGAAAGATTACAATATCCCGCAGGGGAAGAAGAGCAATGGACATGCTCATCAATATCGGAGGTTGATCTGACTTCTTGAATTTATTCATGAACATGGATTACCTCAATGACGGCCTGGAACCGGGAGTTTTAATTCGGGCAATGAATCTTTTTATCTGCGCGGAGGGAAAGAGCGCAACCCTATGCCTGCTTTTTTGTCTGTTCGTTTTCAAAAAGGAGTATCGGTTTTTCTTTGTTCATGATTACGTCTTCGTTGATTACACATTCTGTAAGGTGTTCGATAGAAGGTATTTCGTACATTATATCGAGCATAGATTCTTCCAGGATAGCCCTCAAACCACGGGCGCCCGACTTTCTCTTGAGGGCTGCCTCTGCGACTGCCTTGAGGGCGCTGTCGGTAAAGCGCAGGTGCACGTCCTCAAATTCAAATAATCTTTGAAACTGTTTTACCAGGGCGTTTTTAGGTTCTGTAAGAATCTTGATAAGCGCCTCTTCATTCAGTTCGCCCAGCGACGCAACTACGGGAAGCCTGCCTATGAATTCCGGGATCAGACCAAATTTTATGAGGTCTTCCGGTTGAACCATGCTCAGGGTTTTGCCGATATTTTCTTCCCGGACCTTCATCAGTTCCGCGCCGAATCCCATGGCTTTCGTTCCGGTACGGCCCTTAATGAGACGTTCCAGTCCGTTGAATGTTCCGCCGCATATAAACAATATGTTGGATGTATCTATCCTGATAAAATCCTGCTGCGGATGCTTCCGCCCGCCCTTGGGGGGTATACTTGCCACCGTGCCTTCAATAACTTTCAACAGGGCCTGTTGCACACCTTCACCTGAAACATCTCTCGTGATGGAAGGATTATCGGATTTCCTGGCAATCTTGTCGATTTCATCAATATAGACAATCCCGCGGGATGCACGTTCTGCATCATAGTCACAAAGTTGAAGCAGGCCTGCGATGATATTTTCCACATCTTCTCCCACATATCCCGCCTCTGTGAGAGTGGTGGCGTCTGTAATAGTAAAGGGCACGTTCAGCACTCGTGCCAGTGTTTGGGCAAGAAGGGTCTTTCCCGAACCCGTGGGTCCGATCAGAAGGACATTGCTTTTCTGGATCTCCGTGCCGTCTGCGGGAACACCGTTCTCAATTCGTTTGTAGTGATTGTATACAGCGACAGAAAGGATTTTCTTTGCTCTTTCCTGTTCTATTACATACTCATCCAGGGTCTTCTTGATCTCAGCGGGCCTGGGCATGGATGATTGTCCCGGGGGTTCCTTCCCCTTTTCGTATTCTTCCCTGATGATTTCATTACATAGTTCAATACATTCATCACAGATATATACCGCCGGACCGGCGATCAGCTTTCTTACTTCGTTCTGACTCTTTCCACAGAAGGAACACATCAAGTCATTCATTGCGATGTTGCCCCGTTTTGACATGATTTATCTTCTCCCCGAAAAACATCAATTACCCTCGGCTGTTTCTCTTTTTTCAATTACGTGATCTATGATGCCGTATTCCTCGGCCTCTTGTCCGCTCATATAGTAATCTCTGTCCGTATCCTGCTGGATCTGCGTTATGTCTCTACCGCTGCACTTGGCCAGGATATTGTTAAGGGATTCCCGCATCCGAAGTATCTCTCTTGTCTGGATTTCGATATCAGACGCCTGGCCCTGAAATCCTCCGAGAGGCTGGTGGATCAATATCCTTGAATGAGGAAGCGCAAACCTTTTCCCCTTTGCTCCCGCTGCGAGAAGGAGAGCTCCCATGCTGGCGGCCTGCCCCATGCACAAAGTGGAGACACTAGGTTTAATATACTCCATTGTGTCATAAATGGCAAGCCCCGCAGAAACAAGGCCTCCGGGTGAATTGATATAAAGGTTTATTTCCTTATCAGGATCTTCGGATTCCAGGAAAAGGAATTGAGCGATCAGAAGATCTGCAACCTCATCGTTTATAGGCGATCCCAGGAAGACGATTCTGTCCTTTAACAACCTGGAAAAAATATCGTACGCGCGTTCTCCGCGCGAGCTCTGTTCAATTACCATTGGAATAAGCGGCATAGAATTTCTCCACTACGAATTATCTGACGGTTTCAAAAAGGAGGTATAATTATATCTTGATGCGTGTATACCTCGGAAGGTTATAAATTGCGATTTTCTCGGTGAGCAATAAGCATCAAGAGCAAGGCGCGAAGGCGCGGAATAGCAAGCTATTTCAAGCCTGAGCAACACAGCTATTGATGTTTAGTGCCGGCGAAAAATCGCAAGTTATGGCCTTTCGAGGTATAAGGGATCGTTATTTCATATCATCCGCTTTGTCTTTCTCGTCACCGCCCGCCTCCACTTCTTCAACAGCGCTGTTTGCGATGATATATGCAACGGCATGTTCTTCGAGAAAGTTTTCCTCGAAGCCGGCAGCCCGTTCCTTGTCTTGCTTATAAACCATCTTGATGCTTTCAAGAGGCTGACCCAACCTCTTGGACAGGATTTCAAAGCCTTTGTTCAGGATCTCATCATTGATCACAAATCCTTCCTGTTCAATGATCTTTCCGAGTGTTAGAAGGCCCCGCACTTTTCTCTCTGCGGCAGGCCGGTATTTGCTAAGGAAGTCATCATGCGTATACCCCATATCCTTCAATGAAATGCCCTGACTTCCGAAACTGTTTTCCGCATGTTCGGCCATCTGGTTTACCTCATGATTAACCAGGACCTCGGGCAGATCAAAATCCGTCTTTGCAATCAGGTTGTCGATAACCTGCTCGTAGAGTTGCTTTTCGGAAAAGTTGTCATAATTACGTTCCATTTCTTCCCGGATAGCTGATTTGAGTTCTTCCAGATTCGAAAACTCCCCCAAATCTTTAGCAAAGTCGTCGTTTATATCCGGGAGTATCTGGTTCTTGATCTCCTTTAAGGTGACAGTAAAGAAGACTTCGTGCCCTGCCAGGGCCTTTGGAACATAATCATCAGAGAACTTGACCGGGAATGTCTTTGTCTCGCCCCGGGTCATTCCGACCAGTTCATCGCTCATTTCCTTGAGTAGTGTTCCGGAACCGATCTCGCCAACATAATTTTCCGATTTTCCGGCAGGAGGAAAGGGCTTGTCATCTTTGAAACCTTCGTAATCAATCTGTACAAAATCACCGTTGGTTACAGGCCTTTCTTCGTCTATGGTCCGCATCTGCGCCAGGTTTTTTTGAAGTTTTCGAAGTTTTTCTTCGATCTTGTCATCTGTGACCTTGTATACGGACTTCTTCAACTTTAACCCTGTATAGTCCTTGATGCTGACAAGCGGCTTGACTTCAATGGTTGTGGTATATTTGTAATCCTGTCCTGACACAACTTCGGGATAATCGAATTCCGGGACGCCGAGTGGGACCAGATTGTTTTCTTCAACCGCTTGCGAATAGGAAATATTGACCAGTTCGGCGCCTATCTCAGAAGCTGCTTCTTTCCTGAATCTGCTTTCCAGGACTGACCGGGGTATCTTGCCGGTCCTAAATCCCTTCAGATTCACTGTCTTTCGCAGCTTATTGAAGAACTTGTCAGTTTCTTTTATCACATCTTCTTTTGGAATCTCGATAAGGAGTTTCTTCTTGACACTGCTGATATCTTCTACGTTAACTTTCATGGCC
>LGVC01000239.1_pt2 | contig 9938 bp, 8 predicted proteins | sample 469851 | NCBI WGS metagenome assembly LGVC01 (sample SAMN03857202, study PRJNA290197) | marine sediment metagenome | biome: ocean floor; feature: cold seep; material: sediment; isolation source: sample #5133, Elevator 3A push core 47, collected at Hydrate Ridge North... ...
AGTAAGCACAAAAGACAGAGTAAAGGATGCCCGTCAGTGGGTAAAATATGTGAAAAAGATCAAAGAATAGAGTACTTATGAAAGAAGTTGCACTAAGTAGATCAATGGTTGAATACTTCAATGATCTTGAAGATAAACTGCAATCTGCCATTACCATTGCCAGAGATGCCAGAAGCAAAGGATTTGACCCTCAAGATTATGTTGAGATCCCTCTTGCCAAAGACCTGGCTGATAGAGTGGAGAAACTAATAGGTATTGAAGGCGTAGCACAACGCTTAAGAGAACTTGAAAAAACAATGAACAGGGAAGTCGCAGCCCTTCAGATAGGAGTAGATGTGGCTGCCGGTAAAATATATCCCTTCAACTCCCGTACCCAGGCAGTAGATGCAGCAGTCAGGGTAGCTATGGCAGTATTAACCGAAGGCGTAGTAGCTGCACCGATAGAAGGTATCGACCGGGTAGATATAGAAACAAATCCTGATGGCTCGGATTTTATCAGGATATATTATGCAGGCCCCATCCGAAGCGCTGGCGGTACTGCACAGGCACTCTCTGTCCTTGTAGCTGATTTTATCAGGATGAATCTGGGTATTGACAGATACAAACCCAGTCATGAAGAAGTAGAGCGGTATGTGGAAGAAGTACAGTTATACAGACGAGTAGCCAACCTTCAGTATACTCCCAGTGAAGATGAGATACGGCTGATCATAGAGAACTGTGCTATATGTATAGATGGAGAACCAACCGAAGAAGCAGAGGTAGAAGGACACAGGGACCTGGCAAGGATCCCTACGAACAGGGTCAGGGGCGGAATGTGCCTGGTAATGGCCGAAGGTCTGGCACTTAAAGCACCTAAAGTAAAAAAACATGTGAAAAATCTTGATCTGGAAGGCTGGGACTGGCTTGACAGGTTCATTGCAGGTATCACCAAACAGGATGACCAGGAAAATGAAAACGAAAATGAAAACGAAAAGGAAAAGATAAAACCCAAATCCAAGTACCTTGACGACCTTATCGCAGGTAGACCCGTATTCTCATATCCATCCAGGCCAGGCGGCTTCAGACTCAGGTACGGTCGAAGCCGGAACACTGGCTTTGCGGGTGGTGGTGTAAGTCCTGCATCTATGATAGTAATGAACGAATTCCTTGCACCGGGAACCCAGGTGAAAGTAGAAAGACCTGGCAAGGCTTTAGGTATAGCACCTGTAGACAGTCTGGAAGGACCTACCATACGTCTGTTCAATGGTACGGTCATAAGAGTAGATACCGTTGACGAGGCCGTAAAAGTCAAAGGTTCTTTCTCAAGTATACTGGATATCGGAGAATTGCTGATTAACTACGGAGATTTTCTTGAGAACAACCATACCCTGTTTCCGTCTTCTTATTGTTTTGAATGGTGGATACAGGAAGTGGAGGTATATGCCAAAAAAGAAGATAAAGAGATTCCCTACCAACAATCGGAACTAAGTGACCCGTCCAGTGCCATTGCACTTGAACTATGCGATACATTCCATGTCCCGCTTCACCCTAAATATACCTATTTATGGCATGATATATCCTCAAAGGACATTCTCATCCTTTCCGGTTATATTGCAGACAAAGGTACATACAACGAAGATGAACTAACACTTCCGATTGATAATAACATAAAGAACATTCTTGAAACTCTTCTTGTTCAACACATGGTCCATGAAGATAAGATCCATATAAGCCAGGCAAGTCCATTGATCAGGTGCCTGGGTCTTGACGGTTCGCTGCATCAAATAAGACATGCATCCACGGAGGAGTTCCCTGAACCACTGGAACTGGTAAATCATCTCAGTGCTTTAACCATAAGGGCACGGGCACCTTATCGTATCGGCTCTCGTATGGGAAGACCTGAGAAATCTGATAGGCGGGAAATGAAACCCGCTCCTAATGTATTGTTCCCTGTAGGCGAAGCAGGAGGACGTACCCGGTCTATCCTGGATGCCAGGAGTTATTCCAGGTCATTAAAAGAAAGTGTAGGTACATTCAGTACAGAAATCGCAGTAAGAGCATGTACAAGATGCGGAGCACTCACATTCAGTAACTTCTGCCCGGATTGCGGAGGTCATACCCTGCCCAAACTGCACTGTCCGGTATGTAATATTGATATCAATAAGCCCGAATGTCCGAAATGCGGTAACAAAACAACATCAGCAGGTAATTTGACTATTAATATTAAAGAGGAATATAAAAGAGCCATTAAGAAACTTAATGTGAGGGATGATCTTGATAGTTGTAAAGGTGTACAAGGACTGATATCAGGTCAAAAGACACCTGAACCACTTGAAAAGGGAATACTGCGGGCCATGCATAAAGTGATAACTTTCAAGGACGGGACTGTTCGCTATGACATGTCCGATCTACCCTTAACACACATCAGACCTGATGAGATAGGTGTGACAATCGAAACCATGCACCGGCTAGGATACACTACTGACATGAACGGGGCAGAACTTAAAGAAAGTGATCAGGTAGTAGAATTAAAAGTACAGGATATCGTAATATCCCACCACTGTGCTGAATATATGCTCAAAGCTGCCTGTTTCATTGATGATCTGCTGGTGAAATATTACGATCTTTCTTCCTACTACAATGCCACTTCAACAGATGACCTGGTAGGTACACTGGTCATAGGACTGGCACCTCATACATCTGCCGGTGTACTGGGTCGGATAATAGGTTTTACCAGGGCTTCAGTAGGCTGGGCCCATCCATTTTTTCATGCTGCCAAGCGGCGTAACTGTGATGGGGATGAAGATTGTATTATGCTGTTAATGGATGGTCTGGTAAATTTTTCGCGTTCATATCTTCCTGATAAACGTGGGGGCCAGATGGATGCACCGCTGGTACTTTCCACACGCATAGATCCTAATGAAGTAGACAAAGAAGCTCATAATATTGATCTATTGCGCAGATATCCGCTTGAGTTCTATGAGGCTACATTACGTTATACCAACCCTAAAGACGTGGAAGATATAATGGATACTGTAAGCAGTAGATTGGATACACCCGGACAGTATGAAGATTGGGGCTTTACTCATGACGTATCCGATATCGCTATGGGACCTGTAAATAGTGCTTATAAGACCCTGGACACAATGGTAGATAAACTGTCATCCCAGCTTGACCTTGCCCGAAAGATCAGGGCTGTGGATGAACAGGACGTAGCTGAAAGGGTCATTACATCTCATTTTTTACCTGACCTAATAGGAAACTTAAGAGCATTCTCCAGACAGAAGGTCAGGTGTGTGAAATGTAATACGATATTCAGGCGAACGCCACTTAGCGGGAAATGCACCAGATGCGGTGGCAAGATCGTGCTTACTGTCCATGAAGGCTCGGTCAAGAAATATATGAATATATCACTTAAGATCGCAGAAGAGTATCAAGTAAGTAATTATACCAAACAGAGGCTTGAACTTATTGACCTTGATATTAAGTCGTTGTTTGAAAGTGATGTGTCAAAACAATTAGGACTGGCGGATTTTATGTGAATACCAGTAATATCCTGCTGATATTATTGGATACACCACACATACTTAGCAGAAATAATACTCCGAAAGGGTTACATACTTTACCATACCTAAATGAAAACGTGAATAATTATGAGTGATGTAATATTTATGGACTTTTATACAGAATGGTGCGGACCGTGCAAAATGCAGGATCCGATTATTGAGGAACTTGAGAAGAAGTTTGCAGGTTCAGTAGAATTCAAGAAGATCGACGCAGACAAGAATATGGAAATGTCTGCCAAATATGGAATTCAGGCTATACCTACTTTATTGATAGAAAAGGATGGGAAGATCTTTAAAAAATATGTAGGGGTTACCAAGTCCAATGTACTGGAAGCTGACCTTAATGAAGCACTTAAGTAGATACTAGAACAGTATTTTTTATTCAGGGTGAATACAATGGAACATAGTATGTTCCGGGAACTTGGTATAGAGCCAATTCGACTAACTACAAAGCGGGGTAATTACCGCCCACATACAGTATTATCTTTCGACGATCACCTTTTTGCTGTAGATACCACCCGTTCATTCAAGAATGATCCTGTTATACCTGATGCTTACCTGATCACTCATGCCCATTCGGATCATCATGGTAAATCAGCAATGCTTTCACCTGATTCCGTATGCTCTAAAGAGACTGCCATAGCACTGGAAATGCGTTTCAATAAAGAATATAAGGGCCACACTTTTGAGATTGGGGATACTATTGATATCAATGGAGTGGAAGTATCTACACATCCGACGCATCATACTATCGGTGCATGTGCCTTTTCATGGGAGAACAGTAGTGGTACTACTGTTGTGGTGACAGGGGATCTAAAGGATTTCTCACATTTACCAGAATGCGATCTTTTAGTAACTGAAGCAAATTATGGCGATCCTGGTGACCCGTCATGTTACTTTGAGGATGATATAGCCGGACTTGAGCATGTACTGGAAAATAATATTGCACTGGGAGCATACGCCTTTGGTAAAGCGCAGCGTGCAGTAGATATTATCAGGCAATCAGGCTGGTGGGATGAAATATCAATGGACAGTATGAGCTATAGATTGACAAAAGGCTTAATGTGCGATTGCGGTCCATTAAAAGAGATACTTGAATATAACGCAGGACACAGTGCCATTACCATAGTACCACCATGGGACCTGAATAAACTTCCTGGTAGCATGAAAAAATATGTGCTAACAGGCAGACAGGATTATTATTATCCAGCCATTAATATCAGTGATCACATAGATGTGGTAGGCCTTATGAATATGGTAAAGGAATTACAGCCAGAGGTTACTCTAATATATCATCCCAATGGTCATAGGCCTCTTAAGATGGCAGAACATCTGAACAGGGTAGGGTATTCTGCAGTAGCGTTGAGTGAATTAATGTCTAAGAATCCTTGCTGACTCGGATTTTCAAGTAGTAGGTACAACGTCGCTAAATCTTCGTCCTTCTGATAATAATGTATATTAATAAGATACTAATAAAGGCGATCAATCCATGGAACCCTGGTTCCTCTTCAACTGGCGGTGTCCCTTCTTTTATAATTTTATAGACCAAAGGTGTGTTAATTTTTATTTGTTTTAGTTCAATTTCTTCATCAACGACCCCCGTGTAAACGGTATTTCCATTTTCTTTTACCACTACAGTAAAAGAGTATTTACTATTTTTCGGAAGGATCATACGCACATTACCTCTAATATGATTCGATCCTTTGACAATACCAAGATCATCACTCTCGATATAGTGTTTATACGGATCAACACTTGCTGTAACTTCCATGGTCAGAGGCTCAGAATCACCACCCTGATTATATATTCCCGGAGAGATATCCACTACAACATTTGATGCTCTATCAACATACTGCTTGACATTAAGCGTCATGTCAGTAAGCACTATATCTGCTGGCTGACCAGCATTAAGTTTTTCTTGTACTTCTACATGAGTATGGTATTCATCTAAAACCATTCCATTTTCTAAAAGCAGTACTTCGATCTCGTATTTACCAGTATTGGGAATTATTAGCGAAACAGTATTGTGAGTTTGTGAATTTTTTTTAACATATCCTATATCAACATCTTCAATGGTTGTAACCAGATTACTGGAAAGATAAATTGCCTTTACTTCAATAGAAAGGGATTCACTATCAGTATTCTGGTCATTCCGAATATATGAAATTACTTTCAGCTCAATCTCGTCATCTTTTGAGTCAGACATCACATCTACATCAGATAAATATATCTCATTATTTTCCTGGAGGCAGCCACTAAGAATAAGTAGACTGCCAATGAAAATACAATACATAAGATACTTTTTTCTCATTTTGATCACATATTAAAGTACTACTTTAAGAGTCAATGTCTGAGTATCCAGGATATTTTCATCCTTTAACAAGGTTATATAAACATCGGTCTCACCATTTGGTGCATCTTCTTTGATTGGGACTTCAAATCCCTGTGTATAGGATGTACCACCCTTTGCCATTGCTTGTTTTATAGTAAAAGTACCGTTACCGCCTATTCTATCATTAGCAACAATATATTTTACAGTTAGAGTTTCTTCATCTATCGTTGTCTGTCCTTCATTTTTAACATAGAAAGATATGGTAAAATTGTCACCTTTGTGAAGCTCCCATGTTGTCATTTTGGAATCAAGTAAATGTTCCATATTTTTTACAAAACCTACATCATGGAGTTTTGCATCAGGGAGGATAGTAGTCTGAACCGGGACTGACTTTGTACTGATCACGGGATTTCCCTTGCTATCCATTCCGGAAGCATATGATAATCTCAGCGTTGATATATTTGTTTCTGGCATGAAACCCGGAGCTTTGACCATTACTGATATAGATACCATCTCTGTTTTATCATTTTTTGCAGGAATATTTACTCTTTCACTATCAACTACTGTTAATGGATTAAATAAGGCCACCGATACAGAATCAATAGGTTCAGTAGCATTATTGACTATAATGATCGGTACGGATTGTTCCTGAAATTCCTTAATAATTATCGGCTCTACTTTCACAATAACATTATTAGGATCTACGGGTTCTTTCTCAGATACGCACCCTGATATTAAAATAACTGATATAAGTAATAAAATTGAAATGATTTTATTCATAATAACACCTAATAATTAATGAGCATAATAGTATAAATAAATTTTTGTTAACATAAACTATAAAATTGTTTGGTGCTGATGCTTTTAGATGGATCCTTNNTTTTACTATCCAATACTTTATCTAATAACATACAAATAGAATTACTCCTATAATACAAAAACCATTCAAATCAAACTATGATGTGAAACAATATGAATAAAAAAGCAGTAGTGATCAAAGGAGACGGTGTTGGACCTGAACTGGTAGATGCAATGATCGCAGTTACTAATGCCGCCGGTACTAATGTAGAGTTCATTCAATGCGAAGCTGGTGCAACCTGGTGGGAAGCTCATGGAGGCGATTCCCTTATCCCTGAAGAAACATGGAATTTACTTGATAGTGCGGATGCATGCTTTAAAGGTCCCACCACAACTCCCGGCGGTGCAGGCTCACCCAAAAGCGTGGCAGTATCTATCAGGCAGAGATATAACCTATATGCTAATGTGCGACCGATAAAGACGTTTCCCAACACAAAAAAACCGTTAGGTGATGTTGACCTTGTTTGTGTCAGGGAAGGCACGGAAGGGCTGTATGTAGGTAAAGAGCTGCAACTTACAGATGATGTTTACATTGCAATTCGAAGGATCACTCGAAGTCAGAGCAATCGTATTGCCAAATATGCATTTGAAGAAGCAAAGAGCAGGGGCTGGAAGACTATAGTCCCGATACATAAGAGCAATATTTTAAAACTGACCTGCGGCACTTTCTTAGAAGAAGTGGAAAAAGTCTCTAAGGACTATCCTGATATTGATGTATGGGAATATCATATTGACAATATTGCACAGCAGTTGATCAAGAATCCCCAGATATTCGATCATTCCATCCTGCTGTCCACGAATCTGTTCATGGACGTGATCAGTGAGGAGTGCAGTGCACTGGTAGGCAGTATAGGACTGATATATTCTGCTAATATTGGTGATGATTTTGCCATGTTCGAACCTGCACATGGTTCAGCACCAAAATATGCTCATCAGGATAAAGTGAATCCAACTGCGACTATACTTGCCGGGGCCTGGATGCTGGATTATTTAGGTGAAAAAGACCCCGCAAAAGCAATATTTGATGCTGTTGAACGGGTTATTTTCAAAGGCGAACATACTACGTATGATATGGGCGGCAATGCAAAGCTCAGCCAGATGACTGATGCTATTATTGCAGATTTGAAGTAAATTTAAGTCAATCTCTATAGACTATAATGCTCATGGGTTTCAGCTTCCACAATTGGCTCAAACATAAAGTACTTCTCAACATATCCTCTGATCTCTTCATCAGAGATGCATGATATTCTTAGCTCTTTTTCATAGAGTCTTTGAATATCAGCCTGGATGGCTTTGAGTCTTGGATCCCGTTTCATTACTTTAGTCTTGACCTTTATCAGTTCATTGAGGGTTTCTTCTACTTTATGTCTGAGTACTTCAAGTCCCGAGGAATCACCGATCAACAATTGACGTTTCCCACCTACTATCTCAGGTGGATATGCCTCATAGGTAAATGGATTTTTAATGACACCAGCAGTATGGATACCACTCTCATGAGCAAAAATATTCTTGCCTACTACTGCCTTATTTCTGGGAACCCTGATACCAAGCTCACTTTCTACAAGTCTGGCAAATTCAGTAACTGCTTTTAGATTGTATTTATCAAATCCTTCAACTCTCTGTTGCAGGAACAATAGTATCTTTTCCATTTCAGTATTTCCGGCACGCTCACCTATTCCAAGGAAGGTCAGGCTTGACCAGTTAGCGCCATACCAGTAACCTGCCAGTGTGTTAGCCACTCCTAATCCGAAATCATCGTGAATATGGGTCTCGATGTTCTTAACTCCGATTTCATTTTTTAAATGTTGTACGATCTGTGGAATGCCATATGGTTCTTCTACTGATAAAAATGGAATTCCCATGCCAAGCGTATCACATAACCTGATAGTACAATCCGGGTCTATCCCAATGATCTTCTTAATAAGAGGATATACAAAACCATGGTTATCAGCCCGGGTCATATCCTCAATATGGGCCCGAGTCTGCAATCCATGGTCGACTGCATACTGTATTGCATCAATATACTTTTCTTCGGCAGCATTTCTATCAGGTAGTCCCATTTTATCAATAATATGGGAGTCAGATACTGACATCAATATCCCTGTCTCTTTAATCCCATCTGCTTCAAGTATCAGATCAATATCTGCCGGGTTAGCCCTGGCCCACCCTGTAACCTCAGGGTATTCATATCCTTTTTTTAGCATTTCTTTGACTGATTCTTTATCCCTGGGATTGAAAACGAAGGATTCAAGTTTTTCTATTCCTATTTTATGGAGAAATTCAAATATCTGCATTTTCTGTTTCTTTGACATCACAATACCAGGCATCTGGGAACCGTCCCTGATAGTACTGTCGCTGATAAACACTTCCTGTCCAAGAGGAAGTTTGATCTTGGGCAGGTCATCATAATCTTTATACAACTTCATAGATAGCTCTAATGGATGTGGAAGGATAAAATAGTTGCTGTTTTTTGTTCTATAGAAAAAAAAATTGATAGGATCAGGTTGACATTAACACTAACCCATTTAGAATATCAAAACAATCAGAGTCGAAAGCACAATGCTTAGCAACATCATAACCAGTGGAATTATTACCATAGGGATCAATACTGCGATGGCTGATCTTGAAGTGGTCAGGCCGTGAACAAATGTTCCTCCAATGATGATAAGATATATCTGGTAAAGAGCGAAAAGCCACCCTAATATAGGTATCCATACAACCAAAACAACAGCACTGGAATACGAAACTATCCTGACTGTACCTTCATAGGTACCTGTACCGTCAAGGTACTTGAATAAAAATTGGTAAATAGCACCCAAAATAAAGAGTCCGATCACGGCAAATAACGGAATAAAGATAATACATATAAAAAAATAAAATATTATAGTAAAAAGAACGGAATTAGTATCAGTGCCAATTATAAGTAAGATTATATTACCAACAGTACTTAGTATAAATAGGCCGATACCAAGAATCATATAATTGATAAATGCAAATGTTACAGGTTCTGCAAAACCGCCTTCTTTTGGCATATTTTCAAAGAATTCATTTGGTGTTTTTATAACATTTTGCCAGATATCTAAAAATTTTCCTATAATTATTCCTCCATGTTATTCTTATAAAGACAGGGTTCTGTTTTTTAATAGTATATCAAGTATAACTTGATATATCGAAAATGCTCACCCCGTTCACATTTTCTAATC